>Ga0209510_1004786_pt1 | contig 11698 bp, 10 predicted proteins | sample BiotimSIPDNA_FD_185749 | JGI IMG/M metagenome (GOLD analysis project Ga0209510, IMG submission 185749) | Anaerobic biogas reactor microbial communites from Washington, USA - Biogas_R1 time_0 SIP DNA (SPAdes) (version 2) | ecosystem: Engineered > Bioreactor > Anaerobic > Unclassified | place... | reverse complement strand
CTATGCCTTGCTGATATATTCTGCTTACATCATTCCAGTCTTCATTTTTCATTTCTCTAATCATATCGCTATCACCTATCCTGCTTAAGCATAAATTCTAATCGGAATTATACATCAAAAGAAAGATTTTAAAAATACAAAGTAATTAAAAAATGGAATGTCAGGAAGATATATTGATGAATATGTAACTTACCTCGATTTTCTGCAACATACCTCTAAAAGCGTTGTCATATATATCTGTACTAGCTATACTTGCCAAGACAAAAGTCAGAAAGGAATTAAAAAATATGCTTGGAATTATTACACTAATCGTTGCGCTTAGCGCACAAATCGCTCTATTGGTTTATCAGATGATTACAAAGAATCATCAGCAAAAGGTAAAAAATATAATGAGGCTTACAACATTTGGCTTATTCACACTGCTCTTATCAGTTAATGTTTACTGGTGGGGATTTCGCTGGACAGGGTTATTTATACTTCTTTTAGTTCTTGCTTTAATAAGTATAATATCTCTTATTAGGAAAAAGCAGACTGTTAGGGAGTTCAAACCTGCAAAAGCAATACTGATATGTATAAATATCTGCATATTGCTTACCTTTTCAATACTGCCTGGAATAATATTTCCTCAGTTTAACCCAATTGAAGTAACTGGAGAATATGATGTTCAGACAGCTAGTGTTACTTTAACGGATGAAGATAGAACAGAATCATATTCAGAAGAATCAGAAAAAAGAAAAATTACAATACAGTTTTGGTATCCAAACCTTAAGGATAATAATGAAAAGCTGCCTTTAATAATATTCTCGCATGGTTCATTTGGATATCGGGGCAGCAATCTGTCAACATTTTTAGAACTTGCAAGCAATGGATATGTTGTCTGCAGTATAGATCACAGTTATCATGCATTCTTTGCAAAACATATGGATAAAACAATGACAATTGTTGATGTGAATTTTTTAAATGATGCCGTAAGCGTTACAAACAATGAGTATGAAGCAGAATATACATATAATTTATTACATGAATGGCTGGATTTACGTAAAGCGGATATGAGCTTTGTTTTAAACGAGATTATTGATAATGACTCTGGAAAGATTCCGGATAATATATATTCTTTAATTGATTATGAAAGAATTGGTCTTACAGGGCATTCACTTGGAGGAGCTACAGCAGCTTCACTTGGAAGAGAATTAGATATAGTAGATGCTGTTATTGTAATTGATGGAACTATGATTGGTGAAGGCCTTGATTTTAAAGACAATAAAGAAGTTCTTGATTCAAACGCTTATCCGATTCCATTACTAAATCTATACAACGAAGATCATTACGAAGACGCAAAGGGTCAGGGAACAAAATACAATAATATTTCTGCAAGTGCAAATGCTATAGAAGCATATGATGTGGTTATAAGAAAATCCGGTCATCTTAATTTTACTGATCTACCTATGTTTTCTCCTGCATTAGCAAAACTTCTAGGAACAGGTGATGTTGACAATAGGTATTGTATTGAAACTATGAACCAGTTAGTGCTTGATTTCTTTAACTACACTTTAAAGCAGCAGGGCGAACTGAATATAAAAACAGAATACTAGAATAATCCCTATGTGAGAATGACTGTTTTCTCACATAGGGTAATGCTAATTGAAAGTTGAGTAAAAAACTGCTATACTCTTTCGGGCAGGATAGGTTCAAAAATTATCCAGTCTAATATGGTATTAATTTCTTGTTAATTCCAAGTTGCGAAGGTATATGATTTGAAAGTTTCATTAAAAAAGATAGAAAGAGTTCTTGAGGAGCATGCAATTATATGCTGTTATGAAGTAAATGATGATATCAAGAGTATAGTTAAATACATAAAATCTACAGGTGCTCTGATTAGCGGATATGATGAAGACAGACAAAAACAAGTTGTTCTTAATGATATTTACTACATAGAAGCTGTAGATAATAAAGTATTTGCATATACAAGTAATAATGTATATGAGTTAAAGTGTAAGTTATATGAATTTGCTGAACAGTATGATAAAAGACATTTCTTCAGATGCTCCAAATCCTGTATTGTAAATTTGATGAAAATAGAGAGTGTGCAGCCTTTTTTAAATGGAAGATTATCTGCAGTAATGCTTAACAAAGAGGAACTAATTATATCAAGACAGTATGTACCATTATTGAAAAAAACATTATTAGGTGAAAAAATATGAGTTTCAAAGTGTTTATAAAAAGATGTCTTATGGAATACTTCATAATAACAACATGCGTAACAGCCGCTACTGCAATCTTAGGTTTGTGTATTGACCCTTCAGCCAGATTCGGATATGAATCATATTTTTCACCGCTAATTTTTGGATTAGTAAGCATATTACCTTCTGGAGTGACATTTTCCCGTAAAGAGCTTTCACTAAAGCAGACAATATTAAGAAAAATACTGCATTTCTTCTTTCTTGTGCTAATGCTTGTTTTATTTGTTTTCTGGACCGGTCTTCTTAAAGGATTTAACGAAGCTGTTTCATTTGTTTTTTCAGTATTTATTGTATATGTGATTGTAAACATTGTAAGCTGGCATTTGAATAAGAAAGAAGCAGCCGAGGTAAATAAGCTTCTTAAGCATTTTCAAGAGGACACAATAGTATAATAAAATATAGTGTTTTAGATGTTCTAGTGGATGCATTTTTCTAATATTTATTGTAAGTTTATGAGATAATCATTTATTTAATAGAACTAGATAAACAATATAATAGTATCAATATTTACCAATAACAAAAATAAAATATTTATAAAATAAAACTGAATATTTTTAAAAATTAACCGATAATATATTAGGAGTACTTATAAATAATATTTAATTGAGATTTAATCTCAGTTAGAGATTGCTGATATAGTAAATTGATATGATAAGAATGTTTTATTGATGAAAAAAACATAGGACGAATAATTCTCAAGTATCATATATAAAGGGGCATGAAAATGTTTAAAATTCAAAAGGACAAAAAAGAAAAAAGGGAAAAGAAGAAAAGAAAATCTGAAGGTTTAGAAGAAAAAAGTATGAAAATAGGCACGAAATTAGTTTTAATGCTGTCAATAATAATGACAGCTTTGATGGCTCTTGCATTTGTATTGGTTATTAAAGTTTCTTCTGATAATGCCAATGAAGCAGCTATTAACAATATCTCATCTATTGCTAATAATAATGCAGGTATGATTAAAGCATCATTAGAAGTACCGCTAGATACAGCAAGAGCCTTAGCAAACAGCTTTCAGGCATATACTGATATAAAAGCAGAAGACAGAAGACGTAACTTTAATACAATATTGAAAAATGTACTCAAAGAAAATGAGGAATATGTGGGAGTCTGGTCCTGCTGGGAACCTAATGCACTAGATGGAATGGACCTTCAGTTTGCTGCAACGGAAGGTACTGATACAACAGGAAGATTTATATCTTCTTGGCAGAGGGTTAACGGAAATATTATACTGACACCTTTAGTTGATTATGCAACTTATGGTCCTGGAGATTATTACCTAAAAGCAAAATCCACAAGAGAAGAAATAATTCTAGATCCGTATTTTTATGAAATGGATGGTAAGGATATTCTACTTACAACTGTTACGGTGCCAATAAAAAACAATGTAGGTAAAGTAATTGGGGCAGTTGGTATAGATATCGCATTATCTGAACTTCAGAAAATGGGTTTTGACAAAGGAGGTTATTACAGTGCAAATACTTATGTAATATCAAATAATGGTACATATGTAATTGCTCCTGATGAAAATATTGTTGGAACTGTAATCGAAAATCAGCAAATAGATGAAGAAAAAGATTTATTATCAATTATTTCAACTGGCGAGAAATATCAAACAGAAAAAAAGTCAGTTGTTTTTTCAGATATGGTGAGTGCCTGTTATGTTCCAATTACCCTTGGAAGTACAACAACTGCCTGGTCACTTTATGTTGAAGTTGATAAAACTGAAGTAGCAGAGTCTACTAAGGATATTATAGTTCTCATGTCAGGAATATTTGCAGCTTTATTGCTGACAGTTATAGTGACATTACTTATAATTATCCAGTTTATTGTCAGCAAACCCATAAAAGAAACAGCTGATTTTGCAAAGGCATTATCTTTAGGAAGACTAGATGCAACTGTTAAGATTAAATCGAAAGATGAAATTGGGCAGCTTAAGACACTTTTAGATAATGATATGCGTAATACATTTAAGAAAATCGAGAAGGCCAGAGTTGATATTGATAATGCTTCAAAGCAGGTAGCTATAAGTTCACAACAGTTGTCTGAGGGAAGCCAGTCAATCTCATCTGGTTCTACCCAACAGGCGAGTTCTTTGCAACAATTATCAGCTTCAGTAGAACAAATAGCAGAACAGTCAAACTACAATGCTGATATTTCAAACAAGGCTAATAAATTATCTCAAAACGCGAAGGAATCGGCTTCACAAGGAAATGATCTTATGAAAAACATGCAAGTTGCCATGAGTGATATTAATAAATCATCTAATAATATATCAAAGATTATAAAGGTAATTGATGATATAGCATTCCAGACAAATCTACTAGCGCTTAATGCGGCTGTAGAAGCAGCAAGAGCAGGTGTACACGGAAAAGGTTTTGCAGTTGTTGCCCAGGAGGTCAGAAATCTTGCAGCAAGGAGCGCAAAAGCTGCAAGTGAGACAACAGAATTAATAGAGGGTTCAATAAAGAATGTCAATAGGGGTACAGAAATCTCAAATATGACTGAGCAATCATTGAAAGACATAGTTGAGAATATTGATAAAGCATATGAATTAGTAGAACAGATTTCCAAATCATCTCAGGAACAGTCAAATTCTGTTAATCAGATTAACAATGCTCTTAACGAGCTATCCAAAGTAGTACAGAGTAATTCTGCATCTGCAGAGCAGACTGCTGCATCTAGCGAGGAATTATCGAGTCAGGCAGCTTTACTTAAAGACATGGTATCTATGTTGAAGATATCAGAAGAAGAAAAAGCTGAAAACGAGTAATATAACATAACACCCTGTTGTATTTATATGTATTTTTCAAAGCATAAACCCTCCCCGCAATGAGGGTTTTTGCTTATGTATATTTATTTGCATTTGCATAAGAATTGTTACATTGAAAGTATCAAATTAAAACCATTGTTTTTCTTTTGGTTTGAGAAATTTTAGTAAATATTGTTTATTCTAAAAAACATTGTTAAAAACTAAACAAATTTTGAAAACTGCCGATATATTAGTTAAATGGATATACATGAATTACTAAGCGCATAAAAAGCGGTTAACAAATACCTTATCTACATCATGTATTGACATAAAAATTAATATCTAATACTTAATAACACAAAAATATAATCATGATGTGCTTAGTAGTATTAGAATACAAAAAAATAGGGGGGAGATAAATTGAAAAAATTATTTAAGAATTTCGGAGTAGGTAAGAAGATAAGCGCATTACTCATTATATCTGTCATTGTGGTAGTTCTGATAGCTGTAGGATTTGCCATAATCAGATTCATGAATCTGATGCAGGAACAATCAATTGAGCAGGCTATCAAAGGTGTGCAGGGATTGGAACAGCAGATATCAGTTAGAAGAGATAATGCAAATGGAGTTGCATATCTTCTTTCGCTAAATTCTGAAGTTGGAGCTGGTATTGCAGCCAAAGATCGAATTGTGTTAAAACAGGTATCTGATAAGATGATAAAAGATACTAAAACAGATTTTATTATTTTTACAGATAAAAATGGAAATGTTTTGTATAGGTCTGATGATTCTTCAAAATTTGGCGATAACATTTCATCACGTGATAGCATAAAAAGCGCTTTATCAGGTAAAGGAGTAGCTCTTGTGGAAAGAGGCGGCGATATTCCTTTAATAATAAGTGGTTCTTATCCTGTTATGAATGAAGTTGGTATTGTTATTGGAACAGTTTCTTCAGGGTATAGGCTTGATAAGTTTGAGATGCTTGATGATACCAAATTCGTTGTTCAGACAGATTTAACAATATTCTGCGATAATATTCGTATATCTACTACTATTGAAAATAATGGTCAAAGAGTAGTTGGAACTGAATTAGATCCTGTTATAGCTAATATTGTTTTAAATCAAGAGACTGACTATACAGGAGAAGCTGATATCCTGGGTAATAAATTTATAACCTACTATTTGCCAATAATGGATGAAAGTAATAATTCAATAGGTGTACTCTTTGCAGGAAAATCAATGGAAGAGTTTAATGCTGAGCTGGCAGAGATTATCTGGTTTATTGCTGGTTCTTCTTTGGCTGCAGTAATATTTGTTACTATTATTTCTATGTTCATTGTAAAAAAGACAATGACCAATCCAATAAAAAATACAGCACAGCTTGCAAATGAACTTGCGCTAGGTAATCTGGATTATACGATAAATATAAAAAACAAAGACGAAATAGGAGATCTTGCAAGTATATTGAATGTAAATGTAAGAGATGTCTTTAAACGGATTGAAGAAGTTAGAGTTGACATAGATAATGCTTCAAAACAAGTTGCTGTTGGAACTCAGCAGTTAGCTGACGGAAGCCAGTCAATATCATCAGGTGCAACAGAACAGGCAAGTTCACTTGAACAGCTAACAGCTTCTGTTTCTCAAATAGCTGAACAATCAAATCAGAATGCAATAAGTTCAAATAAGGCAAATCAGCTTTCTATGGATGCGAAAAATTCAGCAGTACAGGGTAATGAACTAATGAATAATCTGCAAAAAGCAATGCAAGATATAAACAAATCATCACTTGATATATCAAAGATAATAAAAGTTATTGATGAGATAGCATTCCAGACTAATATACTAGCTCTTAATGCAGCTGTTGAGGCGGCAAGAGCTGGAATACATGGAAAAGGATTTGCTGTTGTTGCAGAAGAAGTAAGGAATCTTGCTGCAAAAAGTGCAAATGCAGCAAAAGAGACTACAGAATTAATAGAAGGGTCTATTGAAAGTGTGAATTCCGGAACGGGAATAGCAAATAAAACAGCAGAATCGCTTAAGAGCATTGTTGAAAGTGTTGAAGAAGCGCACAAGATTGTCAGTGAAATTTCCTCCTCCTCAGCAGAACAGGCAAATGCTGTTGCGCAAATTAATAATGCTCTTGATCAGCTGTCAAAAGTTGTACAGCAGAACTCAGCTACCGCTGAACAGACAGCTGCATCTAGTGAAGAACTTTCAAGTCAGGCCGATCTTCTAAAGAATATGGTTGAACTGCTAAAGATTAAGAAAGAATGCTGAGTACATAAGATAAGATCTGAGTAACAGATGAAAAATACAAAAATACGAGAAGTCCTTTCGGGGACTTTTTGTATTTTAAATGTTAATGCTAATTTAATATTTTTCTTACTTGCTATATCATTAAAGCAATAATGTTAAAATGTTAGTTATCATAAGTGAAAGTCCAGTCAAAAGCAATAGAATTATGATAATTTTCTTTATTAGAGATTCACTTATCTTTTTAGATAAAAGAATTCCTATAAATAACCCTATTAGCATAAAAGGCATTAGCAGTATAGCTTGTTTTGCGATTGTTAAGGTAAGTATGCCAGTAGATATGTAAATGATGATACGAAAGATATTTTCAACCATAAATACAATGCATAAATTTGCTTTAAAGGCACTTGAGTTGTTTGTTGTTCGACTTATATATGCAACTAGAAAAGCACCGACACCAAACAGTCCGCTTAAAATTCCTGATACTATTCCTATTATAGTCAGAGCTAAAGGAGAGCTTTGAACTTTTTTTGTATTTTTCCAAATTCACGTAGAAAGATTTCGATTGATATTAATGCGATTGCAAAACCGAAACATATTTTAAGTACAGTTGCATCAATATTTTTTAAAAGTATAGTTCCTGGAATTACTCCGATTATTACCATTATTATTAAAGGCAGAAAAATTTTCCATGAAAGATTTTTTCTTTCTTTAATTGTTAGAATAAGATTAGATGGAAAAGCCATTAGAACCTCAATTGGTGAAATATTGATATTGTTATTTCGAAAACTCATAAATGAGCTGAATACCAAAGCATTAGCAAAACCGCTAAGACCCTTAATTGTATATGCAATTAGTACTACTATAATGGCGAATAAATCCATGTATAATCCTACTTTAAAGTTTATTATGGCTCATTATACATTTTTAAAGAAAGTTTAACAATATTTTAATTATTTCTGTATTTCCGCCAACTCGCTCATAACAGATTTTACGTCTATATCCTGCGGACAAAGTTCAGTACAAACTCCACATGCTATGCAATCTTCAGGTTTACCCTTTGAATCAACTTTTTTCAGTGCATTTATTGCATACCAGCGACCATCCGTTTTGTACTTGTTGTAAATAGTCAGATATTCAGGAATATTGATTTCTGCAGGACAGTCATCACAGCAGTAGCGACAACCTGTACATGGTACTGTTACCTCTTTCTTAAAGGCTTCACATGCTTCGAAAAGTAAAATTTCTTCTTCAGCTGAAAGAGAAATGACATCACTAAAAGTTTCTATGTTTTCGATTATCTGATTCATTTCAGACATTCCGCTCAATACTACCATTACCTGGGGAAGTCTCTTTATCCAGCGAAATGCCCATGATGCCATGCTCCAGTCTGGATGAGCTGATTTTAATTTGGATTCAGCTGCATCTGATAATGTAGCTAATCTTCCTCCTCTGACAGGTTCCATTACGACTATAGGGATGTCTCGCTGTTTCAATGCTTGATATTCAGCTTTTGTGTGTGAATAAAGCCAATCGAAATAATTGAGCTGCATCTGTGCAAAATCCCAGTCCGCATAATCAGCGAATTTTTCCAGTGTTCCTACGCTTGCATGGGTGGAAAATCCAAGAAACTTAATCTTTCTTGCTCTTTTCTGCTCAATGAAATAGTTTACACTGCCTTCGTCAATATATCGCTGCATTGTACTGTCAGATAATGAATGTATAAGGTAGAAATCAATATAATCAGTCTGAAGTTTAGAAAGTTGTTCTTCAAATACAGCCTTATAATCTGGATTAGCATTAATATTAAATTTTGTCGCAAGATAGTAGCTGCTACGATCATATTTTTTAAGAGCTTCACCTAAAAATTCCTCCGATTCGCCATTATGATACATATATGCTGTGTCATAATAGTTAATTCCATTATTCATTGCATAATCTATAATCTGCTGAGCCCTATTCTTATCTATAACAGTACCAGACTGAACCTTTTTTGTAGGCAACCTCATATTACCCATTCCTAATCTGGACAATAAAATGTCTTTGAATTTTTTGTAAATCATATGTTTTACCTCCGATGTAAGCACTTAATTAATAGGAGTGCTCATTTAATTATATAATTTAGTAAGCATAGTGTCAAAGAACGAGGTATCGATAATGATATATTGTAACAATGGTGAATTGAAAAATTAAATTCCAGTACTAGATGGAAAAAGAAAATTGCACAAGAAACTTCCATAAACAAGGTAGGGGTTTCTTTTTTCGATAAGGCAAACTATTGTTTTTTATTTGAAAAAGGGATATAGTGACTATGCCTGGATAAATGAAAGGCACAGCAAAGCCGAGGCTGGATTGGTTAATTTTTAAAATTCGCACAATTAAAATCCAGTCGCGTGAGGCTTGTTGTATATGGTGAAGACGACCCGTATTATCCCCGGTTAATGGGGAGGTTCGACGTCCTAGAGGTTGTCCGGCCTCTTGTAAACGTGGCCCAGAAGGCAAGGTTTCAATGTGACCTTGTCTTTTTCTATGCAGCTCACATTAAGAATGTCTGCTGTTTCCCTCCCATAAAGGAACACGAACATCTCATAAGGGGTCCTGTCCGCCAGGGACTTCCTCGGTGTCGAGTTGATATGGGAGAACATGACGTCCAGATCCTCCTGGCTCATCCTGTCCAATTGGTACTTGTTAGGTATTATGTCCCTGATATAGTTGTGATTGTTTTCCACATGAGGCTTCTGGCTGGCCTGCATCGGGTCGCAGTAGAACATCCTGCATCTGGTAGAGCCGTCAGGTCCTGACTCGAACATGGAATATTTCTCGAATTCAGGCCCCCTGTCTGCAAGAATCACAGGGAAGAGGGTGCTGAATAGCTGTTTTCCCAGAGTGTTCTGGAGCATGTCCAGTTTCTCTGACATTGACCTGGAAGTCTTCTCTCTGTGCATGAACCCTATCATAAGCTTGGTCTGGTTATGGATGATAGTCTGTATGTAAGGGCCTTCCAGAGCATTCATCACAGTGTCCATCTCTGCATAGGGGGTATCAGGATTTTTCGACAGGAAATTCAGGAAATCACTGTATGTCCTCCCTGAATAGTCCGCTCTTTCTTTCCTCGGCTTGTGCTTGCCCCTGTACCGCTTCCTGTTGACCTGCTCTTTGAGGGAGAAGCAGTCTATGCCCAATGTTATGAAAACGCCAGTCTCTATGTAGTGGTATATGGTCCTCTCGCTTAAATCTATCTCGTCTTTGTGTGAGGCCAGTATCTGATGCACTGACTGCCCTTTCTTGAGAAGCGGAGCCAATATGCCGCCAATCCTGAGCATATCTTTGGCTGTTATGCCTATTCCTTCTCTCGATTCTACGAGCTTCTCTTTGTACTCTTCATCGGCGCGTTCGGCGTTGTATATGTACCTGTCGAGGCAGCATCTGCTGAATTTGTCGCATTTGTTGCATGCTCCTGGAGATATGTCCCTTCTTGTGCACTTAGGTTCCTCATACCTTTCGCAGCTTCCTATGCATTTTTTCCCGCACTCCCTGGCATGTACGCATATCGTAGGCCTATTGTATGTGTTGCGTGGCTTCTTGATCCTATGTTTTCTGATCTCTTTTGCTATGGTCGAAGGGTCTTTGTTTATCACACTCGCTATGCCAGCTTTTGATGATCCGTTCTCAATTCCAGCCTGTATAATCTTCCTGTCGTCTATAGTCATATGTTTGTTGTTATATGGTGGTCTTCTCATGTCTTCGTCCTTTCCATACGAGACGTCTTCATTAAGACACTATATAGACTTATGTCATGCAAGACAACAGCTGGAATTTGATGCATAACTAAATTCCATTCGCGTCCTCTAGCACTGGAATTTAATTTTTCAATTCACCATATTGTAACAATAACTAAACAGGTGATATAATCAATAATATGATATATAGGGGGTATTGAAATGGGTGAGAAGGATTTAAGAAAGCTTACATTATTGCATTCTAATGATATGCATGGTGATTTTATGAGTGAAAAAATAGATGATCGTCTTGTAGGCGGAGTGTCTATGCTTTCAGGGTATATAGATAAGGTTCGAAACGAAGAAGAGAATGTTGCTTATGTAATAGCAGGGGATATGTTCAGAGGCTCCATTATTGATTCTGAGTACAAAGGCATATCAACAATTGAGATTGTAAATATGTTATCACCTGATGTAGTAACATTGGGAAATCACGAAGTGGATTATGGAATCGCTCATCTGCTATTTATTGAAAAATTAGCAAAATTCCCAATAATAAACTGCAATCTGTATATAAAAACTAATTATGCAAGATTATTTAAACCATACTTTATTGAAGAGGTTGGGGGTATTAAAATCTTGTATATCGGAATACTTACTGAAGATGTAATTGCTCAGACTAAACAGGAAAGTCTTATCGGCTCTATTGTTGATGTTTATGAAGCAGCTCAGCA
>Ga0209510_1004785_pt1 | contig 11699 bp, 4 predicted proteins | sample BiotimSIPDNA_FD_185749 | JGI IMG/M metagenome (GOLD analysis project Ga0209510, IMG submission 185749) | Anaerobic biogas reactor microbial communites from Washington, USA - Biogas_R1 time_0 SIP DNA (SPAdes) (version 2) | ecosystem: Engineered > Bioreactor > Anaerobic > Unclassified | place... | reverse complement strand
TTGACACAGCCATCGGCCTTAAGATTCTCACTTACAATCTCGTGGTCATTTACAATCATCTACACCATCGCTCTTTGAGAAAGATTATGGATATCATCCATGCTATTTGATTTGTGAGACACCCTAATTTACTTATTATTACCTTATCTGGAGGATGATGATGATAACAAAACGGCTGATCATTTTAATTCTGCTTTTCTCTTTACTCATAATTGGCTCCTCTTGTTGCAAAAAGACCTTTTACCTGTTTATAGATTCCTCGCCGATCACCGGAATCGAAGTTATGGTTAATGATGAATCCAGTACAACTCCCTTCACAATCCAGAATTCTAAAGGTGTTAAATGTAATATTTCTATAAATTCGGAACAATTCCTTGATCTTGAAGAGTGGTTTCCTGGGATAGATACAAAAGCTATATTTATCGAATGGTTAGAGCATTCGACGCAATACTCCACCTCTACCATCATTGAAATTAAAGACGGTAAAGAGTTAACCTCTGTGTTTGAAATAGAATACAGATTAGACTACACAGAGAAGTTCGATAATGGTGCTGAAACGCAAGTCGATGATAAATACTCTGGCTGGTATGGTCACAGAGACATAGTCGAAGTCATCCCTGAAAATTACGATGGATTCAGATTTGTGGGCTGGGAAATTCAGATGTCGGAAGCCACAGTAGAAAGACTTGATGAGAAACTCAACTTACAATCAATGTTTCTGACAATCAACTCCCCGGTTATTTTGCGAGCTCTTTATGAATCAAAGGGGGAGTTAAAATGAAGAAGATCCATATAGCTTTGTTTTTCGCTTTGAGTGTTCTTTTTTTCCTTACTTCTTGCTTCATAAGAAATTCAATGCTTGCAGTTTTTTCAGAACCCGTTGAGAATGCCACCGTACTCATAAATTCGACCGAACAGACAACGCCATACGCGGCGCTCTTCAAATCAGGAAGCAATATCACGTTGGAAGTTCCGGAATTTCAACGTCACGATTTAAACGAGAAGATTGCCGGTAAGGATGCGGAGTACTCTTTTGAGTCATGGTCCGATGGAAAACAAGAAAGAAAAAGGGAACTGAAAATTGATAACGACAGCGAAGAACTAACTTTTAAGCTCTTTGCCAAATTCAAAGTAGAAATCGCTTTGAATGTTCCCCTTACCGATGATGCAACCATCGTCTACTCGGAATGGCATGATTATGGTTCTGAAGTGAAGTTTGAAGCTCTGTTAATACCCGGGTATGAATTCTCACACTGGGAAGTGGAGAGCGGTTCAACTTATTTTTTCAACCAGCAGAGTGCGGGGATAAGAATGGTTATCTATTATCCCACGCTCATAACTGCTCACTATATGGAAATTGAGACTTTCAGAATAAACACTGTTGCTTTACCGCCAGAGGGTGGAATAACCTCCGGAGACGGTCATTATAGAAAAAACGAAATAGCGACTCTTGAAGCAACTCCTTCCTATGGTTATAGTTTCCATAATTGGTCATTGAACGGCGAGGTGGTGAGTACAAACAGCAATTACTCATTCGAAGTTACAGAGGATAGCACTTATGTGGCCAGTTTCTCGAAGAAGATCTACATTATTTCTGCGAGTTCCGGAAACGGGGGCACTATAGACCCCTACGGTGAAATTCAAGTCATTCATGGCGAGAGCATTACATTCGATATATCAGCCGCCGATGGATACGAGATAGACGATGTGCTTGTGGATGGTTCATCCGTCGGTAAGGTGTCAAGCTACACCTTCAACAACGTGACTTCCGACCACACGATCGAAGCTACGTTCAAGAAGAAGACATACACGATAGTGGCGACTGCAGGAAGTGGGGGAAGCATCTCTCCGTCTGGCAACGTCGTCGTTGAACACGGAACGAGCAAGAGCTTCACCATAACTCCTGACTCGGGATACTTCATTTCCGATGTGCTTGTCGATGGTCAATCCATCGGACCTAAAACAGGCTATACTTTCCAGAACATAGCCTCCAGCCATACTATCCACGCCCTCTTTGAAGAGACACCGCCTCCCGTGTTCAATGTCACGTTCGTGGTATCGAGTGAATCGGCTCCCGTTTCAGGAGCGACCGTCTCGTTCAACGGTGAACAGCTCGCTACCGGTATCGATGGAACGGTAACATTCACCGGGGTAATACCGGGCAACGACAAACCTTACACGGTTTCAAAGACTGGTTATCAGAGCAAGTCGGGTTTCGTCGATGTTATTGATCGGGACGTTACCGTAAACGTCGAACTGTCCAGGGGTAGCTACACGATAGTGGCGACTGCAGGAAGTGGAGGAAGCATCTCTCCGTCGGGCAACGTCGTCGTTGAACACGGATCGAGCAAGAGCTTCACCATTACTCCAGACTCCGGGTACGAGATAGACGATGTACTTGTGGACGGTTCATCCGTCGGTAAGGTGTCCGGCTACACCTTCAACAACGTGACTTCCAACCACACGATCGAGGCTACCTTCAAGAAGAAAACATACACGATAGTGGCGACTGCAGGAAGCGGAGGAAGCATCTCTCCGTCTGGCAACGTCGTCGTTGAACACGGAGCGAGCAAGAGCTTCACCATAACTCCAGACTCGGGATACGAGATAGACGATGTGCTTGTGGACGGTTCATCTATCGGTAAGGTGTCCAACTATACCTTCGACACCGTGACCTCCGACCATACAATCGAAGCTACCTTCAAGAAGAAAACATACACGATAGTGGCTACGGCAGGAAGCGGAGGAAGCATCTCTCCGTCGGGCAACGTCGTCGTTGAACACGGAACGAGCAAGAGCTTCACCATAACTCCTGATTCCGGGTACTTCATTTCCGATGTACTTGTCGATGGTGAATCCATCGGACCGAAAACGAGCTACACTTTCCAGAACATAACCTCCAGCCATACCATCCACGCCCTCTTTGAAGAGACACCGCCTCCCGTGTTCAATGTCACGTTCGTGGTATCGAGTGAATCGGCTCCCGTTTCAGGAGCGACCGTCTCGTTCAACGGTGAACAGCTCGCTACCGGTATCGATGGAACGGTAACATTCACCGGGGTAATACCGGGCAACGACAAACCTTACACGGTTTCAAAGACTGGTTATCAGAGCAAGTCGGGTTTCGTCGATGTTATTGATCGGGACGTTACCGTAAACGTCGAACTGTCCAGGGGTAGCTACACGATAGTGGCGACTGCAGGAAGCGGAGGAAGCATCTCTCCGTCGGGCAACGTCGTCGTCGAACACGGATCGAGCAAGAGCTTCACCATAACTCCAGACTCCGGGTACGAGATAGACGATGTGCTTGTGGACGGTTCATCTATCGGTAAGGTGTCCAGCTACACCTTCGACAACGTGACTTCCGACCACACGATCGAAGCTACCTTCAAGAAGAAAACATACACGATAGTGGCGACTGCAGGGAGCGGGGGAATCATCTCACCATCCGGCAATGTTATCGTCGAACACGGAGCAAGCGAGAGCTTCACCATAACTCCAGACTCGGGATACGAGATAGACGATGTTCTTGTAGATGGTTCATCCGTCGGTAAGGTATCCAGCTACACATTCGGCAACGTGACTTCAGACCACAATATCTCTGCGCTTTTCGGAAGAATCCTCTCAAATGATGCCGATCTTGAAGACCTTGTTGTGTCTCCTGGTTTGCTCAATCCCATTTTCAACAAAGATATCGAAACGTACAACGTGAATGTATCACATGACACAACAGAGCTCACGGTTACTGCAACTCTCTCGGATACAAAAGCATCGATGACAATAAACGAAGAGGTAGCAGAAAGCGGTACAGGCAAGACAATTACACTAAATGCCGCGGGGCAAAGCACGACCATAACGATAGAAGTGACTGCGGAAGACGGAACGAAGAAGACATATACGATAACTGTAAACAGGGCACCTGTTCCTGGAGATGGAACTCTAATCATAAAGAGTGAGACTGTTGCTTCAGGAACCTATGTATGGATCACTGTTGCCGCAAGAGATCTACCCGCGATAAAGGGAATGACAATTGTCTTGGAGTTTGATCCAGACTTCTTTGTTAAAGAACCACAATATACCGTCCAGTACTTAACACCGATAAAGGAATCGGGGCCGGTTACCGTCTGGAGCGACAAGATTCCTGACAATGAATACTTGCTGGATCTCAACTTCGGTTTGAAAACTGCCGCGTCTGTTGTTGAAGAGACAGAAATTCTCAGAATAATGATGGAGACAAAGCCAGTCAGTGGAAGCACTGCTCTTTCATTTGCTGAGTACACGGCAACTACTGGAGTGCATGTTAAAACAGTTGTTCTTGACGGCGATATAAAACCTATTGAGAATATCTCGTTGATTGACGGAAATATTGTAGTTCAGTAGGCGAGACTTCTGAACCAGTGGCCACATGGAGAAATGAATGGTTTCGGATAATTCTCAACTGGAAGTACATTGATACTCTAATCTTCAAGCTCAATAAAAAGGAGGAAAGATGAATGAAAATGAGAAATTGCGTGCTACTGATTATCCTTGCTACAATGTTGCTGCTCTCCAGTGCATGTGTCCACCATGACTCTTTCAAGTATGAAACTGAAGACGCAGTCTTCCTGGTGGGAAACGGTTTGATTGAAGTGGTGGCCAGAAGGAATCTCTACGGACTCGACATCTATCTTGAGGCAGAAGTTGAACCCGAGGACGTGGATACACAAACTCCATTGAAGGTAGTAGTCCCTTATGAAAAGGGAACCGTGATAGCCATAGCAAAAGGCAGAAATGGGTTCAAGAAGGGAGAAACGATAGCAAGAATCGCAGGAGATTTCACTTCACCAGCAGATCTCGGCATAGTTACCGAGAGCGTATTCAAGAACACGGAATTCGTCTCTCAGTCCAGCGCACCTGTTGACGGAGTTTACATCCAGGACACGTGGGTTCAACCTGAAGGGGCAGGGTTCTTTATTATTGGAGCCCGAAACGTTTTGGACGAACCTATCGCGGGATTTGATCTCGTTGTGGGATTTGATAACTCAACCATTGAGATCACTGCCGTTACAAGCCTCAAACCTGGCCTGACGGAAATTCAGTCAGACATCACCGACACTAACGCCAATGGAAAACTGGAACTGGCTCTGGCATATGCGAGAAACTCGGAACTAACAATTGGTGCAATGCCGGTAAATCTCTACAAGGTCTTCTATAATGTGAAAACCGGCATAACATATGCCAACTCAGAAATCAGTTTTGATTCTGCGGAGTTCACCTGGCTAGATTCCAGTCAGTCCTGGTTGCCAATAAAAGAGACTGTCGATGCGACTTCCGGTTTCATTACTGTTGGCGACCCGGTGCTTCTTGGAGATTTCGACCTAAATGACACTGTGAATGTACAGGATCTTCCGCTTTTTGCCGAGCACTATAGAGAGATCTACGATGTCGGCACTGATCCCGAAAATCCTCTCTCTTTCTTCGATATTGGTCCCGCAACCAGATTCTACGGTGATTCGTGGGCTAATATTTTTTCAAAAGCTTCCAGGGACGGGAATATCGATATCGTTGATCTTGTCGTGCTTGCACAGAATTACTACTTCTCCAGACCTGCAAATCACACCACATTTGTGAAGAATATCAATGAGCTCAATGCAGCAATTGAGGGTGATGCAGATCTGATAGTCCTTGGTGCGAATATCACTGGAAGCCCATCAGTGATAGAAAGAATAGTCGATCTAAATCTCAATGGATATACGCTCACAGGAGATCTAAGCGTTAATATTCCTGCAGGTATCTCAGGTGATATGACAATCTTTGCCGGCACAATTGAAGGTTCGTTCAACTTCACGGGTCCTGATGTCACGCTATTCAACTATGCAACCATAATTCCATAGAGTTTTGTGTAAACCATGCTGAAAGGGAAGGTCAACACAAATTGATTGAAAAGGGAGGAAAGGGTTTATGAGGAAGCTTGCGTATATTGTTTTCATGGCAATGATGATCGCGCTGCTTGCATCTGGTTGCTTCAAGATGGCACCCACAGCTCAGCTTGAAACTGAAGAAGCGATCTTCATTCTTAAGAATGGATCAATTGAAGTGAAGGCCGCAAAAGAGCTCTCAGGGCTTGAAGTGTTTCTGAAGGCCAAAGTCGAAGAGAGTGAAGTCAGCGCAAAAGGAACATGTGCCATCGTGAAACAGTTTGAAGATGGTACATATATTGCCACAGCGATTGGTGGAAAGTTCAAATCAGGCGAAACGGTAATGACCATCAGGGGAGGCTTCACAGATCTAAACAAGCTTTCTATAGAAACGATGGGAGTGGAACTCGAGGAAGAGTACGGACCGCAGTCACAGGTTCCTGAAGATGGAGTCTATGTACAGGATACATGGGTTTCGTCTAACGCATCAGGAAACAAACTAATAATCGGTGCGAGGAACCTTAACATCGGAGACTACTCCGATACTCCGATCAACGGATTCAGCTTTGTCGTGAAATATGACCCAGCCGACATAGAGATCACAAATGTCGTAAACTCGGTTTTAGACCCTACGATAGAGACATTTGAAATCGACAATTCGACTGGTGAACTCAACGTGTATGCTGGTTATCCTGATGAAAGCGGTGTTTTCATTGTCGCTCCTACAGAGCTATTGGAAATCACCTTCAGTTCAAAAGGCGTAAAAACAGTCTCTGAAGTAACTCTCGAAGACGTTCAGGTCACAGTCTTCGATTCCAATTCAGAGTGGAATCCCGTTGACATTTTTGCTGATGGTACAGGTGGCTTTATTACTATAGGAAATCCCAAACTCCTGGGTGATTTCAATCTTGACGGCATAGTGGGAACGGCAGATCTTGCGGAGTTCGCAACATATTACAGGGAAACCTACACAGTTATTACAGATCTGCTAGCCTATTACGACATTGGCCCTGCTAAGAAGGCCTACGGCGGAGCTTGGGAACATATCTACACAGAGGCAAATCCTGATCGTAATGTAGATCTACTTGATCTAGTTATCATGGCACAGAACTGGGCAGTACCAAAACCGACAGACTTCAACTATGTCAAGACTCTCGATGAGCTTAACGCTGCTATTGCCAGTGATAGTTTTACTTCGATAGTTTTCGGCTCTAACATTTCGGGAACCCCCAATGAAGTTGGAAGGTTAGTTGACATCAACCTAAACGGCTACACACTGACAGGTAATTTGAGCTTCGATACGGGCGATTCGGGTACTATAAACCTCTATGCAGGCACAATTTCTGGAAACCTCACAGTCAATGCGCCGAACGCAACGTTCAACAACTATGCCAATGTAACCGGCGAAATAACCATCAATGGCGTTTCAGCAGGAACCTGGAATGAATACTTCTGCGAGAACAATCTTGTCTGGGACGCAGAAGACTCAACTTTGTACGTTTATTGCGGAGCGCAAGGAATTACGTTCAATGCAAACGCCTCAAGGGTCGTTTTTGACGGTCCTGCAATAGTCACGGGTGGGCATTTCATCGAGTATGCTATCATCGCTCCCGGAACGAATGTCACATTTGACACTCCTCCACAACATGTTGAAATTCTAGACGGCACCGTATGGAACTCAAGAACCGGATCATTCTATTCCACTATCCAGACAGCTATTAATGCGGCAGGTTCAGGCGATACAATCTTCGTGGGAGCAGGGACATATGCTGAACAGTTAGTGATAAACAAGTCGTTGACTTTAAAAGGTCCAAACGCCGGAACTCATGGCTTCAGTGATAATAGAGTTCCAGAAGCCAAATTAGTATTCCCGGATGATCCTGTCTATTTTGATAGTCCTCTCGAAGATGTGCCACTAGTATGGAGGGTATTGGTAGAAATAGGATCTGAAAATGTCACTGTTGATGGATTCAGTTTTAGCAATGAAGGATTATTCAGTGAAATCAAGTATATGGGAGGAGTTTTCTCATATAAGGGTAGTCTAAAAGTCACTAACAATGCCTTCGAGGGATTCACGACTGCAATAAAAACGGATATCCCAATAAACACTGTATACATTGAAAACGTGGAAATCAGCTACAATTATGTTCACGATAACGTTAGATGGACAAACTCGAGTATATACATCCAGGGAGCCGGAGCGGAAGTCTTTGAGAATGTTACGAAGGATGTTGGAAATTCGATTCAAATTCAGCCATACTCCAATCCTAATGCTGGATCGGTGCACGATAATCAATTCGAATCATGGTTATTGGGTATCTGGTACAATTACGCCGAAAAAGGTTCAGGTGAATGGACAATTACTGACAACACACTAACTGCTGCCTCTTACCCCACAGTGGCGGAACCGAAAAATTGGCGTGGAATAGACGTTCAAACATTCGGATCTTCAGGATCAGGAGATGCTCCGAGAGTCGAATTCAGGTATAATACCATTGACGCTGCCAAAATCATTGATGAAGACAGATTCGATACTGTTATTGGTATTAGAATGTCTTCGCCTGTTTCTGATGATGCGGTAGCTGTGTTCGAAAACAACACTTTCAATGTAAGAACAGGAGCCCTCAGATTGGATGGCACTCTGAATCTCGGAACGGTCCTATCTAGCAATACCTTCCCCGAAGGATTTGCTGTAAATGCAGTGGGAGACATGATCGGCAAGTTCAAAGTTACGAACACCACAAAGAAAAAGGGTTACGACACTATCCAGGCGGCAATTAATGCGGCTGATGCAGGAGATGTGATTGAGGTTGCCGAAGGTGCTCACACGATCGATTCCCAGATAAACATCAACAAGGCTGTAACTCTCCGGGGGGTCGGCACAAATGAAGAGTGGAAAACGAAGCTCCAGGTTAGTGGTTCCGGTTATCGCCTTAGCGTTTCTGCAGGTGCAACGATCGAGAACTTTGAGATTGAGAAGACCGATAAGACAGGGGTTCAAAACATAATCGGTATTTTTGCTTCTGAGGTGTCAATAAAGTCAAACAAGATTTATGGACGCTATGAGTTAGGTGACGGTGAAGTAAGTCGTGCCATGGAAATCTCAGGAGGCCTTACAGATGTCCTTATCGAAAACAATGAGATCTATTCGCTAAGGCAACCCGCATATATCAATCCGAATACTACTGGAAGCATTAAAGACAATCATGTGTACCTTACACGAGGATGGGTAATTGACGGAGCACTGATGACTTTCAATGGAAATACCTGGGGAACTGGCGATAATGCCAATGCCACCGATATTGCACTTCTCATAGGGACTACTCTAGGTGAGCCTTATGATGACCTTGAGGCATTGAAGAGCGCCAATAACAACGCCAGTATCGAAGACCAGAGAGTTAATCCTGACAGTATTTACGTAAATGCTAGTTCGGCTAAGAGCGAGGGTAGTCCTACTTATCCGTTCAAGACGATAGCTGAAGGGCTGAATGCCGTCAACGAAAATGGAACTATTTACGTTGCTGAAGGAACCTACAATGAGAATGTGATAATCAACAAGCAAGGTATCAAGCTAAACGGAGAAGGTTACGAAGATTCTTCCTGCACCAAAATCAATGGAGGAATTGCAGTAACTAAAGCTAATGTAGAGATCTCCGGATTCATGATATCTGGCGGCGGGGTTGCCTACAGCAACGCAAAGGCCGGTATCTACATAGTAGGCGGTACTACCGGACATAAGATTACTGGCAACAAATTGGTCGGAAACGGAAACGATCCAGCTAGCGGTCCTGGTATTCTCTTTGGCTATAACGCAAGCAATGTTGAAATCAATTCAAGCGTCATTATGAACTGGTATCAAGGTATGTACATCAACCCTTCCAGTAATATAGTCATAGAAGAAAATACTCTTGAATTAAACAATGTGGGTATCGGTTCCGATGGCCTAAACGACGTGTCTATTATTCGAAATCAGTTCAAAAACAACATATTTGAAGATTGGGGCTCGAGCAATGTTGGTGTAAGTGTCAGTGCACAATACAACACATTTACCCATGGAGAAGACAGTGCCTGCAGGGCAGTAGCCCATTATTCAGGGAACATGATCAATGCTACATGCAACTGGTGGGGTTCGGCTGATCCCGCGGTCATCGCGGGCAAAGTGAGCGGTCTGGTAGACTGGTCGCCATTCTGGATTACTGCTGTAGGACCTTGCGATGGAAATGCTCCTGTTAGAAACACTACTATCGATCTTCCTTACGCGACAATTCAGGCAGCCTTTGATGATCTCTACGCTCTCGATAAGCCTGCTGAACCTACAACCTACACGATAGAGGTGAAAAAGGGAACGTACGATGAGCAACTGCTCATAAAACAGCAAGAGAACAAGAATATCGTGCTTCGGGCAGTAGATGGAGACGAAGTTGTTCTGAGGAGAACTGTGATAATCAATGGCCAAGGCAGGCACAACGGTGAAGAATCTTTGACAATCAGCGGGTTTGATTTCACTTATGAAGGGTTTGAAGGCTTAGGAGGCGGTAAAGATTTCATAGTAACAACAGACCCAAGCGGAGCGACAAACGGATACGCTCACAACGTCACTATAGAACATTGTTCGTTTTCTGGTGATCCTAATGAGGATTCTCCGAGTTTCGTTGCAATAAGGAACCTTAAAGCTGGCTATGACTTCATGATAAGTTATTGCCAGGGAGATCATTTGCACAGTCTAGCACAATTTGCGAGTGCAGTTACAGGCGCTAAGATTGAGAATTGTACACTTGTTGATTGCAAGAGCGGTCTCAATCTAAATGCCTCCACCAATGTTGAAGTTGATGGACTTTGGTTTGAAGGTCCTGGCTACGGGATTCGAGCCGGTCAGTCATCCGGGAGCCCGGTCGACTCTACTCTGGTGATTTCCAATAGTGTTCTGATTGGCACGTCCGGATGTACAGCAGCCGATCTGGGAGATCCTGATACGGCTCTAGTTCTTCGTGGTGACTCTCCGAAAAACATAACGATTTCAGGATCAGTAATCATGAACACAAATCCGGGAAGCTACGCAATCGCTAACGTAAATAGTCTTAATGCTGGGAGTTATTCTCTAACAATCTCAGGAAACTACTGGGGAGAGACTGACTACAGTTCTGGTCTCCTTGGCGGGTTAGGTGATGCAGGCGTTACTTGTGCTAGTTACTATCAAGATGCAGCTTATACAACAGCTCCGCCCACTCTAAGTAACTTGGTCAATATACCTTGAGCTACTTGAAGATATCGCGGACATAACTAAAACAGTCTGCGAATAAAGGAATAAACGACCTCGTGAGTACCTCCTGTAATCGTTTCGCGAGGTCGTTTTATTTAGACATTCAAGGAAAATCAACAACACAAAAAAGCCGTTATAAAGAGCACTTTCTACAAGGCCAGAAGCTGAGACCAAAGAATCGGACTATCGAATTTGACTTGCATCTCCTGGAATTTTTATAATAAGGCTGAAAAACCTTGTTGTTTAAGGTCCATCAGCACGAAAAGTGGAAATGAGATGCGGTTTGTAATCAACGCGGCAAGCGCGACAACTTTCAAAAAGAAGGAGGGAGTGAACACAAAGTTATAACGAATCCTCTTTCAAAGAAAAAGCATGCCGTTGAGTGAGTTTTTCTCGATCGGGCTTCACACTATACTAAGGAGAGATTCCTAATGAAGAGAGTGCCTTTGCTTATGCTTTTATTGTTTATCATGCTCCTTTCAACTGCCTTTCCGGTAGAGGTTTTCACCCGCAGGCAGCTTCTGGAAGATATCGATTTTCTC
>Ga0209510_1004784_pt1 | contig 11701 bp, 13 predicted proteins | sample BiotimSIPDNA_FD_185749 | JGI IMG/M metagenome (GOLD analysis project Ga0209510, IMG submission 185749) | Anaerobic biogas reactor microbial communites from Washington, USA - Biogas_R1 time_0 SIP DNA (SPAdes) (version 2) | ecosystem: Engineered > Bioreactor > Anaerobic > Unclassified | place... | reverse complement strand
CTAACACACGGCGGCTGTACCGCAAGCCGTTGGTTGCAATAAACCGGCCTAAGAAAAAGGCAGAAGAGTCGCCGCGAAGAAAGGAGGAAAAGAAAATGCAGAACAAAAAAACATGTAACAACTGCGGAACTCAGAGACGTTTTATCTTTGGCCAATGGATGTAACCGGTAATGATAATAAACAATCAACGTTCTAAGGAGATTTTCAAATGAAAGCTCAATTCAAAACATTTGCAGTAGTTGTCCTGATGAGTGGCATGGTTTTCAGCTCTCTTGCTCAAATCAACCTTTTGTCAGATTACATCCAGTTCCGCAACTATAACGATGCGAACAATGGTACCACTCATTATGGCGATTTTAATATCGATGGAGGCTCAACTGGGGATGGTTGGGGATGGCTAACATGTGAAAGAGCATATGTCTACGGCCTTACAACACTTTATGGCGACCTTAATGTTTATGGCACCAAGAATTTTGTTCATCCTCATCCTACCGATACCACAAAGGTTATCAAGTACATTGCCATCGAATCAGGAGAGGCGCTTACCCTTGCCAGAGGAACCGCTTCCACGGTAAATGGTCAAGCGATTGTTACATTACCTGAGCATTTCAAGCTTGTAACGAGCACAGATGCGCCGGTAACGGTCATTCTCACCCCGGAAGAAGCTCCTGTACTTCTCTACACCAAAGAAAAAAGCAAGGACCAAATTGTAATCGGAATGAAAGATTCTGATTTTTACGAATTCGGCGATGTTACATTTTCTTTTCAGGTAACCGGTGTGCGTGACGGGTTTGAAGATGAGAAAGTGATTGTGAATATCGCTGAAAAGGCAGAGAATGATAACATTTCGGCTAAGCGTGCTGAATACAATGAAAAGGTAAAAAAGGCAAAAGCACTCACAAGAAAACTGAATAATGAGAATAAGAGCAAGAGGAAATAACTCATTCTCAGCAAACGACAATTTGAACATTAATGGAGGTTTTTAATGAAATATCTATTGACATTTGCTCTTATGGGACTTTTTGGAATAGCAAGTATTGGCTATTCACAAGAGATTCCTAAAGGGCTTAAAGAATATATACATCAGTTGCAGAATGATCCAGCTGCAGAGTATGGTTATAATTATGCGAAAGAAAGGGGATATATTGCTGTCGATGTTCAATTCACCGACTGGTATGTAGGATTGCCATTTCAATTCTATGTTTTACCAATGGAAACAATTGAAATGGCTACCGGAGAATCAAATTTTGATGACTTAATCAGGCCAACCAATAAATGGTGTATTCCCGTCAAGATCAACGGCCTTGGATATACGTACCATGCGCTGGTAAAAAGTGAAGGGGAAATGTTTAGGCCTAGTGGTTGTGGGGAAGGTGTGTTTGTCCCAGGGTGGGATGCCATAAGAAGAAAGTTTCCAGAAGAATCAGGTGTTGTCCCTGTATTCGTTGATTACCCATACAATTTGGTTTACTTCCCTCACATAAAAAATGGTAGGAATATATTTCATGCTACAAGTCCCAAATGGGATGATCCAATGTCAAAAGCTACATCGAAATCCCTTGATTCTCTTGATGATGGCAATACAATTATTCCTCTTTTGAAGAACAAAATTAAAAGATACAAAGAACAACGGAAAGAGCTTGATAAGCAAAAGAGTGAATACAAACAACAACTCGATAAATCGCAGAATAAGTCAGGGGGTAAGAAATGAAGAGGCTCCTACTTATAGGCTTGTTTCTGGCGAATGTATCGAACTCTTTTGCTGGCAAAGAATTTGATATATACCCTGTCATACAAGACCAAACTCTCTGGTGTTGGGCAGCATGTTGCGAAATGGTACATGATGCTTACAAAGTATATACATATGGTTCATACGGTTCTGGAGATCAGTATGATGTAGCCGATTGGGCTGTGAATGGCCAAAATGCATTAAATGATATATACGGAACAAGTAAATCTGTTGATCGCGTACTATGGCATTTTGGAAGCATCGGAACCGATTATGATTTAAGCACCCTATGGGAAAACTACATCACTCGCGAAATCGATGATGGTAGACCTATTCTTGCTGGTATTGACCTTGGTGGTATCGGACATGTTGTTGTAATAAAAGGATACACCGGTTCCGGAGGATTCAATGTGGGCAATGTGATTTTCAATGATCCTCGCCCCGGCACAGGGCGTAGAGAACTGCCCTATGACGATTTCGCTGGAGAAGATGGAACTTCGTGGAAATGGAATGAAACTCTTCGTTTGACTTCTAATCCTCGCGAACCGATACCCTTGGGAATCGGACCATCCCATAGGGTAAGATTACAGGAATATGATTGCACAACTGAAATCACGCAGTCTCCTCAATCGTTAAGCTATCGTGCCTACAAATCAGGAGATTCGCCTGTTTCATGGGAGTGGAAATTGATATTTCCGCATTCCTATGGCGAAGCGGTTGTCGCATCCTGGAACACAACCACTTCCCAACGGGACTTGACATGGAGTATCCCCAACTTTACATTGCCTTCAAATTACGATTGGAGCTACAGCTTTGATGGCAAAATCGTTGGAAGGATAGAGGTGGTCTGCATGGACCCGGATTACCATGATGATGCAATCAATGTAATGTATGTACCGAGCGATCTTTATCCGGGGGTATTGATTTACGAAGATCAGACGATCAGTAGTTCTCAACCTGATGTACGAGTCCACGAATTGCTAATCATGCAAAATGACCTGTTTCTACCGGGAAGCAATATTAACCTTAAGTCTGGTGAGCGTATTGACATAAGAGATGGAGTTACCATCGAAAATGGAAGCGTGACCAATTTAATTGTTGATCCAGCTTTAAGATAGCAAATTGGTTTCTTAATGCTTTCACAAAGGTGCCGCAGTGTAAAGTTGCGGCACCTACTTTTCTCGATGGTATAGAAATAGAGAAAGAGAAAAAAGAGTAGAAGACGCGGCGACAAAGACAGAAGATGGCCGGTTTACAGACAACCAACATACGCATGGCGGTTGCTGGCTCAAAGCAGCCCTCCACCCAAATGCCCGCGGCACTGGTGGTAGCGGCTTCCTGTCCGTTGCGCTCGGGCGGTGTCCTTTCGCAAAGCCTCAAGGCACCGTCCACTCGCTTCACGGCAGTGCGCCGATATTATATAGGCGGGCACTACGCCATGCGTAAACGTTGTTTGCAATGCGATTCGGCTTTGAAGGTAGCAAGAATTGCATTATAGGGCGAGGCTAGAAAGGAAAAAATACAATGAAAATCTATTCATACATTGTAAACCACGATACCGGATTTGCACCCAATCCGTTTTATGGATATTGTACGCTGGCAAATTGCAAACCGAAAATTCGAAAAACTGCCGAGATTGGTGACTTGATATTCGGATTATCTTGTAAGGCAAGAAATAATTATTTGATTTATGCCATGAAGGTTAATGAAAAGCTAACATTCAGGGAATATTTCAATGATAATCGCTTCATGCAAAAGAAGCCGAAATTCAATGAAAAGAAGGTTATATGTAAATGCGGCGACAATATTTATGAGCCCATTTCAGAAAATGTTTACCGGCAATTACAATCAATGCATTCGCTGAATTGTTCATGCGAGGAAGATCTAAAAAATAAAAAGAAAGATTTAAGTGGCGAATACGTGTTGATCTCCAATGAATACGTATATTTTGGCAGAAAAGGACCTGTATTACCCGATGGCTTGAAAAATCTGATTGTTGGCCGTGGGCATAAGAATAATTTTCCGGAAGATACCAAGCGTTCTGCTATAGATTTCTTTGATTCGCTTTCGAAAGGCATTCAAAATTCACCTACAATATGGCCAGAAGATGACGATTCCTGGAAAGGCATATGAAAATAATTTTCAGCAGAAAAGGGTTTGACTCATCTTCTGGAGGCTTGCCGAGTCCTATTCTTCCAGATGGTCGCATTATTTCATTTCCGATACCGGACAAAACATCTAGTATTAAGTATTCAGACATTAAATATGACGAATTCAATATAGGACATATGGTATCATTGCTTTCTAAGGATAAAATACCGGCACACTATTTTGCGCATCTTGATCCTGACTTGAGGCACGATGCAATTCAACGCAGTACAGGATGGAAACCGATTTTCGGTCAAATGGGTGCTTCTCAAGGGCATTTACGTAAGCAAAATATTCAGGCTGACGATATTTTCCTTTTTTTCGGATTATTTCAGAAGACCATAATTTCAAATGGTGCTCTCCAATTCGACAAATCTTCTCAGCCAGTTCATTGCCTTTGGGGCTGGCTACAAATAGGTGAAATTATTCCAATTCATGATGCAAAAAAAGATGAATTTAAATGGGCGCATTACCATCCGCATTTTAGCAAGGAAACGCAAGAAAACAATACGCTCTATATTTCCAGGGATACTCTCAAATTAAAAGGTAAAGAATTATCAGTTTCAGGTGCGGGAATTTTTCGGAAACACTTACCGTCACTTCAGCTTACTGCAAAAGGACAAAGCAATACAAGCTTTTGGGCTCTTCCTCTTTTCATGTTTCCAGAAAATGAACAAGATGCCTTATCCTATCATCAGGACAAAAAGAGATGGCGTAAGGATGAAAAACTAACATTTTTATCTTTGGTATCTCGAGGACAGGAATTTGTATGGGACACAAAAGAACAGACTGCTGCCTTGGAGTGGATTGAAGAAATAATAAAAAAAGCCAATAGAAGATGACCCGCCCTTGAAGAAGGAGGCAAAGCCGAATCGCACAGACAAACAACAGCGGTAGGGATGCCATTTTGCGCAGTAAGTCAAGGTAGCGCTTCCGTGTCCAGCTTCGCTTCGCTGCACAGGCACTTCAGCGGATAATAGGCGCAAAACAGCACCCGTACCGCAACCCGTTAGGCAAAATAGGTTTGGCACAAAAACAAAGAAGCAATTTTAAAAGAATAAATTTAAACAAAAGTAATTTGACTTTAAACATTTTTTTTCAAGTAATTACAATAATTTCAGAAAGGAATGCATATGAGACAAAGAGCTAAAAATTGTACAATGATGTATGCTTTAGGTGCATCTGGAGCATGTGGCTTTTTTAAATTAATTATACCAATTCCGTTCATTGAAGTTGGGGCTTTGACTTTGGTTACAAAAAAAATGTGTAAAGAAATTACAAACATTTATGGATACTCTTCTATTGAAGGCTTAGGAACATTATTTGGAGTTGCAATAGGGGCGTTCAGTGGAGCAAAACTAGCGACAGGATTTCTTGATTTTTTCCCAGGTATTGGTGCTGGTGCCAATGCTATTGCTACCTTTAGTCTACATACACTAACTGGATATAGTTTAATTTTAATCTGTGAACTTTTGAAAGATGGTAAAATTACTGAAAAAGATATAAAAAATTCACCTATATCAATAATAGACATAATAGCTAAAATATCCATTACCGCAGTTGGGGGATTTTTGAGAGGAGATCTTAATGATGCGATATTATCGGGGAAGAGGGCTTTTAAATGGTCAAAAGTTCATACAGATATCCCATTAGTTCAGCAAACAATTAATAGCGATATTCATATTGTTGCAAAAAAGGCACTAACTGTAGGGGCAAATACAATTTATGACACGATTCAAATTGTTAGTGAAAAAAGCAATACAGATGACAATTGTATTTATAATGAGTTTATCTCAAACTCGCAAATAGATGCAATTGAATATTACGAAAAAGTTAATTCAATATATAGAGATTCTTTTTTGATTATTTCTTCATCATCAACAATTCAAACTATTCTAAATGAAAGCGGTAAAATTTACGAAAGTATATTTAATTTAAACATAAAAAATGGTATATGGAAATTCAAAACTGAATTTGATCATTTTTTAGTTTATGTAATAGCTGGTCAAATTAAAGATAAAATCGCAAACCAATATTTAGATTCACTGACGCAAAAAGAACTTGCCCAACGAATAACTGTAAATATTTTTAAATGGCTTGATGGTGAAAACGAGAATTGAAATAAATTTGTCAAATAACGAAGGATGTGCCAAACCTACAATGCCTAACAGGCCAAAGTTCTAATGCCAAAGCACACTAAAACTTTGGCCAACCCGTTGTAAGCAATATGGGCGAAAACAAAAAGGCAGTAAAGTATGAAAACAGAAATTTGGATTCAAAAAATCTCCAATGTTACCAGTGAGATTAGTTTTTTAAGGAAGCAAGATAGAAAATGAAATTTAATTCATTAATTCCCGAATTTAGTGTTACTGATTTTAATAGAAGTATAAATTTTTATGTAAACACGATTGGGTTCAAAATTGAATATCAACGAGAAGAAAAAATGTTTGCATTTTTATCGCTTGGCAATTCGCAAATAATGATAGAACAGATAAATGAGTATTGGAAAACCGGTGATCCGTTAGAATACCCACTTGGAAGAGGAATAAATTTTCAGTTTGAGGTGGAAGAAATTCAACCATTGATTGAAATTTTGGAGAAAGGTAATTATCCAATATTTGTACCTCCCGAAGACAATTGGTATCGAGTTGAAGGTAGAGAATGGGGCAGCCGAGAATTCTTGGTTTTAGACCCCGACGGATATATGTTAAGATTTTCAGAAGATTTGGGATATAAAGATTTATAAAGAGGCTACAACAATACATGATGCAAGTTCTAAATTTCCGCCCATACAGCTTACAACAAAGGCATTACGCCATGAGTACACGGCGCAATGCCTCACACGTTATGCGAAATTGCATAGTGCCGAAGAAAGAAAGGTGCGCGCCCGATGAAGAAAGAAGAATAGCCAAATCGCCAGACGTTCAAATCAAATTATCAGAAGCTATAAAAACGTATTTTTAATCAGCATGAAAGGAAATGAAAATGTCGTTCAAAAAGATAATTGTTTCCGGAGGGATTGGAGCTTTCCTCCTATTTACTGGCTGCCAGCAGGCATCGGTTAATCCCATTAGTCAGATTGATGATTCATCGAACACCCCTGAACAATCTATCGAGGCAGTTAAGCTTGAGAACCCTTATACCACAGAGGCAATGCTTCGGGCTCGTGACAGCCTTGAAGCACAGGGTGTGCTCAGCAAAACAAAATACCAGATGATTATTTCCAGCCAACGCATTACTACATTCGATTCAAGCCTCAATCGATTGAGGAATATTTAAGCATCAACCAGAAAAGCAATCTGGTTCTATGGGATTTTCCTCTGGATTACAGGTTCAAAGCCGGATTGACAAATTATAGAGATTCCGAAATACCTGCCGGAAAACCAAATTATCTCTATACTGCTGTCAAAGTAAATCAAGAATTACCAAGCAAAAACTACGAAATTCTTGCACGACTAATTCTTGCCCTGAACCCGGAGATGATGCACTTGCAAAAAGAGCTGAATTTTTCAACTACTATCACATTTTAGAGCAAGAAGCATTGAGAATAACAGGCAATCTGCCAGAATCAAAGACCGGATTGTCAAAGGCAATGGGAACTTGGCGGCCATCTGGAAATATCCAAGTTTCGGATAATGTTTTGGGAAGAAATGTGCCTATTGTTTCTGTGAATGTTCGTACCAGAAATTGGTTCAAGTGGTGGGATGGGTATACTGATGGTAATGGCAATTTCCAATGCCCCAAAGATTATTATGGTGATCTATCATACAGTTTGCGCTGGCAATATCCCAATAACCGTTTTGATATTCGTGATGGCAAAGTTGGACAAGCATTCTACAATGGTCCCAGCCAGAGTCGAAGTGCCTGGAATCTCGTGATTTCATCAGGGCTGTCATGGTTCTGGGCCAGCATTTTTAAAGCGGGTTCATTTTATGTTGGTCAAGAACCTTTTGGACTTAGAGACAAGCCATTTGATCTCATTTCGATTCAGGCAATGGATGAGAATGGTCCGGGTGATAAATCTGCATATTACAAGGGTACCAATGAAAATATTCGCATTTGGCGTAACTGGTCCGATGGTAGCCGGCTAACTTCTCAGGAACTCTTCGTGATAACTGCTCATGAACTCGGCCATGCACATCATGATGAGATCTACGATGGCTCCTTTGTGCTCAATGTTGAAAAGCAAAGTTAAGGAACCATGGGCCTGTGCTATGGGGTACTATATGACATCGAGCGTATATAACCTGCCCATCAATACAAGTTTAAACTGGTACACAAGACAGCGGTGGTCGATCGGAGATGATGAATATTCACCATTAATGATTGACATGGTTGACACATATAACCAAAGAATTGACAATTCCAATGACTTACATGATTTCATTTCTGGTTATACCTTACCTCAAATCGAGACGATAATCGCGAAGGGCGGCTGCAAAAAAATAACAGATTTTGCAAATGAAATAAGGGCATTGCCTCTTCCCAGTGGGATTACAAATACTATTCTAAATGATTACTTCAATCAATATAGCGGTACTAATTCACCAACATATGCTGCAACAACGATAAATGGTGGCTCTAACTTTACAAAAGGCGCAAGATACTATTCACCAAACAACAGGTTCTTTTTAGTATGGCAAAGTGATGGGAATCTTGTACTATATGATACACAAGAAAATCCTTGGAGAGATGTCTGGACATCGAAATCTTGGGGTCGAGAAACAACTCATTGTATAATGCAGACTGATGGAAATTTAGTGATTTATAATCTTAATAATCCAAATCCAGCTAATAATAGGAATGTATGGTGCACGAATACATGGGGCAACACGAATGCTAGATTGTCCATTGAAGATAACGGGAGAGTGGTGATTTATGCTTCAAATGGTACGCGTGAACTTTGGAGTTCCACAAACGACAACAGTACTTTATTCTAATAATTCAAAAATGAAGGAGAAAAATACAATGAAACGCATGGTAGCAGTTGCAATTTTTGCGGTTGCGACATTCACTGCATTTGTCGGCTGCAATCCTGAAGTTGATAGATGGCCAACCTATAGTTACTACTTACGTAATGAGAGGAACACGAGTATTCAGTTGATTGGCATTTGTTCTGAATGTTCAAATGCCAATAATTCTGATACTATACTTGACACTACAATAGCTTCTCAAAATGATCTATTTCTAATGTCTGGTTTGGAGTTGGTCCCTCCACCTTTTGATGCACCAATGTTCAAGTCAAATAGGATTGAACATTGCGATTCTGTGTTTATTCTTGAAAACGGGCAGGAAATAGCGAAATTTATCAATCCATATAAGATATCTGCTATAATGGAGGATTCCCTCCGCAGAATTTATGACTTTGATGATGTTGAAGTCTACGTTCCTTTTGATACTGTTGAATATGATGGTGATGGCCCTCAACCTAAGGAGATATATTACCGATTTCTTATTGACTGATTCTCTACGGTATCGGATTCTTCAGGAATCCGATACTTATTCTTCAGAAACAATTAAAAAGTACGGGCGTGCAGGAGAGCAATATTGGCACTATGCAAAATCGCCTAACAGCGGTAGCCAGGTTCCGTTATCACTCCACCCAAATTTTCCTTCGCTACGCTTCGGAAAACTTCTGGCGTACCGCAACCGTTAGCGGCAATTGCCAACCATTCCAAATCCCAAAGTCCTTAAAAACAATTCGCGTAAAATAAATGATGAATTCATTGTTTATTTTTTCCCGAAACAGCATATTGAGAAATACAGTCTTACCACCTCGGAGGTTTTATGATAAAAACTGAAGTTACAAACCTTTCTTCTAAGGGGCAAGTGGTTATTCCTGATAGAATTAGAAAAGAAATCGGATAAATTACTGGATCAAATTTAACGGTAATTACAGATGGTTCTAACTTTCACCTTCAAGTTTCTTGAAGAACCGAAAATGGATGTTTTTAAAAAACTTATTAAAGAAAACAGAAAATTCGCGGAAGAAGAGTTGATTTTGAAAACTGGCGTTGAACAGACAGTCAAGGAAACAAGAAGTGCAAATCGTTCTTGATTTGGGTGCCCACAGAAAACGAAATCTAACGTACGTTAGTGCCCAGATAAAGGCAAAATAAAATTTTAGGAAAAATTCTCCATAATATTAACAAATAGCAGAAAAACCTACAAAAGGTGCTTTTTTAAGACTGTTTGGCCAGCTATAATTCCTTATTGTACGATTTTTTCCGCCTCGTGTGCTGACCCCATTTCTCCCTTATGTGTATATTCTATTAAAGAATAAAAAATAATAACCGATATTGAATAGTGATAGCAGATGGTGTATGTTCTTGAAAGGAATAACATTTTTATTTACATTAACACACACCATTTAAAGGAGTCTTATGAAAAAGACAGTTGTTGTATTCTGCACGTTTCTTTTCATTGTTTCATGTTCAAAGAATGAAATTTCATCTGTTACTGGACCTGACATTGAACAGACAGCATTAACAAGCGGTTCTTGGGCAAAAGGTTTAACCGGATATACTATTTACATGGATGGTGGATATGCTACGACTTTGTTTTCATCTTCGGTTTCTTCATCAATCACGACTTCAAAAATAACAAATATTCGATGGGTATGGAATCAATTGCCAAGTGGGACAACAACAGTTTTACTAGGATATACACCACAATATGGTTCTTCTCCTACGCAAACAATGGATATTACGAGTCAACAAAATGGATCGACAACAGCATTTAATAATTTAGATGCCCGTGGAAAAATCAGTCTTAAATTTACATCAACAGGTGGTACTTCATACCCAATGGTAAGAACTGTGAAAGACTCGATTATTGAAAACTATACGTAATAAGCTTAAAAAGGTGTGTTTATTATGGCTATACAATTGAATGTAACGGGAAGTAGTTTTACCTATGATTCATCGCGTACAAACGTAATGAGTAGTACTGGGAACACGTCGATTAGTATTCCAGATAACGCATCTATAGGTCCGGATGTGGTTGAAATATCATCTCAGACGACCGCATTGGCAAATGCGGTATCGTCTGTCGCACAAGAAATTGAGGCATCAAAAAATAAAGGTTACCCATTTCCACCACCATATGTAACCAATGAAAAGCAAATGGAAATAATTAAGAAAATGGTAAAAGAAAAATTTACTGGATCAGTAGACGATTCTACATTATCAAATGCCTCTGAAATGTTGTGGAAAAATGCGGGATACAGGTCTGATACAAGTATCGCACCAAGTAATACAAGTGGTTCCGGAAATATTTATAACTTTTTATCAAAATCTGATCGTAAAGAGATGGATAAGCTCTATGATCAGGCAGCATTAGATGGGTTGGATGCACTCAAGGTTGCAAGAGAAGCTGCTGCAACATTGAGCTTTAAGCGAATGAAAGAAGTTGACGCTGCAAACGGAGTAATAACCTATGATGAATCATACATTACACCATCATCCTCTGAAGATTTGGCAAAACTTACAGAAGAGGAAAGGATCAAGAACTCTCAGTCACAAAAGAGTGAGTCACTTCATAATCTTCTAAAAAGTTTCTCAACAATAAAAAATTCCCTGCATCTCAATGAGTTACTGTTGCGGTATTTGCAAAAAAGCAACAACATAGAGTAAAGTAGTAACCGGTTAAAGAAGGTGAAAGTTCGATTTTTGAACGGAGTGCTCCAACCAAATCCCTTAACATACTTTACAATCCGTTTTCTGTAGTAGCCTTCTAATCTCTTTATTTCCGGAATTTTCTGGAGTGGAATCCCATCTAAAATCGTAGACCTTTGGTGCAAAGGTAAATTACAACTACTCACAA
>Ga0209510_1004782_pt1 | contig 11705 bp, 20 predicted proteins | sample BiotimSIPDNA_FD_185749 | JGI IMG/M metagenome (GOLD analysis project Ga0209510, IMG submission 185749) | Anaerobic biogas reactor microbial communites from Washington, USA - Biogas_R1 time_0 SIP DNA (SPAdes) (version 2) | ecosystem: Engineered > Bioreactor > Anaerobic > Unclassified | place... | reverse complement strand
CCAGCACTACGACACCAGCCGCTACCACCTGCTGAACCTGCATAGCGTTTTCCAGAAGGGGACCATCGAGTTCCGGGCCTTCCAAAGCACACTCCACGCCGGGGAGATCAAAAGCTTCATCCAGCTGGCCATGGCGATTTCCCACCAGGCTTTGAAATCAAGCGCGGCTTCCGCACGCCGCCCGGAAACGGACAACCCGAAGTACACCTTCCGCTGCTGGCTCCTGCGCCTGGGCTTCATCGGGGAGGAATTCGCCACCGCCCGGGAACACCTGACCAAGCACCTGCCCGGGAACGCGGCCTGGCGGCGCGCCGGTTGACACACCCGCCTGACGAGCGCCGGGGGCACCCGGCCGAAACGCCGAAAGGCGTCGCGGGAAGCCGCTTCTAAATCAAGCCGCGGGCGGGAAAAGCCGCCGGGCCGAAAGGACCACCATGAAACACATCGAGACACTCGACGCCGCCCGGGGAACTAAAGTCAGCTTTGAAGAACTGGGCGTCCACCGCACCTTCTTCTGGGCCTACATCCACAGCCACGAAGCCGACACAGAGACCCTGGACTTTGAGGACGTGATCTGGGAACAGGACATCCCGGGAATCATCGAAAGCTGCCGCCGCTTTGAAATCAACCGGTTCACCATTTCCTGCCCAATGTCCAGCATGGCCGAAACCATCTGGGAACTCGAGAAACACGGATGCAAGCTGGTGGGCATGACCCGGGTGCGGGGGCGCTTCGATGACTTCCGCACTGACGAACGCGAAACGAAGCCGGCCTTTGAAATCGACATCCTCGCCTGACGAGCGCCGGCTGGCTACCGGCCGAAACCGCCCAACCGGGCGGTCGCGGGTAGCCGCTTCTAAATCAAGCCGCGGGCGGGAAAAGCCGCCGGGCCGAAGGGGATCAAAATGACAGTCAGAACAAACACAAACCGGAACATGGGCCGCTTCTGCACACAATTGGCCTTCAGCGAATGGGATGGCTTTGAAATCGGCGGGCCGAAGCAAGCCTTCTACGTCAAGGTGACCGACCGCGATTCCACCTGCGAGGTGTACGTATTCGAACCGAGCCTGCCCGGAGAAACCTGGAACATCCTGGTTCTCAAATACAACGGCCAACAGATGAGCTTCTCGCTGGCAACACAGGTCGACTTGCTGGCCAAGCAGCTAAACGCCGATGTCGAGGAAATGAATGGAGACTGAAACACACCCGGCTGATGAGTGCCGGCTGGCAAACGGCCGAAACCGCCCTCGGGCGGTCGCGGGAAGCCGCAGGAGCACACGCTCCTGAATCAAAAGCCGCGGGTGGGAAACGCCGCCGGGCAAGAGGAGAGAACATGAAACAGGTACTCTACATCAATTCAGAACGGGAAGGTTATGCGATTGACCAAATCCGGCACACGATGACGGTCGGGGAACTCATTTGCTACCTGGAGCAATTCGAAGAGGACACACCGGTCTACCTCAAGCACGACAACGGCTACACATTTGGCGCCATCAAGGAATCTCGGTTTGAGGACGAAGATGTCGAAGGGAATGACGACGAGGAAACCGATGTTGAAGACACCAACGATGCGCGCCATCCGGGGATTTCCCGCGAGGAATTCGCCAGGCTTCCAAAGTAACCCGCCTGACAAGCTGCCGGCTGGCTGCCTGCCGAAACCGCCCAACCGGGCAGTCGCGGGAAGCCGCGGGAGCACGGGTTCCCAAATCAAGAGGAGGTACATCCAATGAAGGTCAAGTTAACTTGCAGCGACTGCATCCAGGCGATGGAAAGAGAAGTTATCACGGTAACAGCGGAAACGCTCGACGAGGCATGGGAAAAGGCTAAATTCAAATTTGCCCGGAAATACCACACAAAGAAAGCCTATGTGGACATCACCGCCATAGAGCGGATTTCACCCGCCTGACGAGCGCCGGGGGCACCCGGCCGAAACCGCCCTCGGGCGGTCGCGGGAAGCCGCAGGAGCACATGCTCCTAAATCAAAAGGAGGTACAGACCATGTACGAAATCGCCTGGCAGGAATTCGACCGCAACGACCGACTCGTGACCAAACGGAAGGAATTCAAAACCGAGCAAGGCAGGGCCAAGTTCATCGAGCGCATCAGCTACAAGGCTTCGTTCTATTGCATCCTGGCTACCCGCGATCCGGACTGCCACTGGTAAGCACACGCTTTGGAATCAAGAAGGAGGGACATTCATGAAACGCATCTTTGACAAAGGCACCTGCTGGAACATCTTTGACCACACCGATACCCCGGAACCGCTCTGGGACCTGCAGCGCCAGGAGAAGCACAATGATGCCCGGCGCGCAGCAATAAGGCTGACCATCCGCCATCCGCTTAGGATGCTGCCGGTGATCATCTCTTGCATCCGCTGCGCTTCCTGGGCAGCGAAACACTCCTGAATCAACCAGCCCTCCCGGCCGGGCTATAGGCCGGGAGAAAGGAATACCCATGGAAAGCACAATCATCCGAGAGTCCACCGTCAAACGCGGCCCGCACATCATCTGTGTGCTGGCGTTCAACACCGGTGAGATCCTGATGCGAGTGGACGACACGCGCTGCGGCATCCAGGAGGATATTGCGCTGCAAGAATACATCGACGCCCACGAGGTATATTACGACTCCGACCAGGGCTGGATGGTGAACGGCCAGGAAATTCCCTACCGCGACTGCTTTTGAATCAAGAGAGGAAGTATCATGAAATACATCGCTTACGGCTCCAACATGAACCAGGAGCAGATGGCGCACCGCTGCCCGGGCGCACAGCTTATTGGCACTGGGTCTCTGTACGGCTACCAACTCGAGTTCAACCGTCACGCCACCATTGTCCCCACGAACCATCCCTCCGCCGCTGTGCCGGTCGCCGTTTGGGAGATCAGCCCCGAGCACGAACACCAACTGGACCGCTATGAGGGTTTCCCGATCTACTACCGGAAACTGGACTGCAGAGTGGAGATGGAGGACGGCAAGGCCCTTGAGGGGATGGCGTATCAGATGAACAGCTTCACCTACAACCCTCCCAGCCAACGGTATTATGAGGGCATCCGAGAAGCTTACGAAGCGCTCGGCCTGCGCTCCGAAATCAGGCAGACGCTTCAGCCCGCCCTGAGGCGCAGCATTCGCTGCTGCACCGGTTAAGCCCACTGAACAACAAGAGCCGCCTAGAGGGGCGGCTTTTGCCTTTGTGGGGGAGGTTTCCTCCTGCGGGGGTTTCCTGGCACTCGGTGCTTCCGGCCCACGTGGAGGCCTTTGTGGGCCAGTTACGGGCAAGAGCAGCCGAGAGTCGACTGCTCCTGAATTAAGTGGGCTACTTCTGCGGTGGAGGAGGCGGATTATGAAATACGGCCCACTGCTCCTGGGGGAGCGGGTTGCGCATCATGTCCAGCATCGCCTCTGTCATGCCGCACTCATCACAGACGTACAGGTCCGCATGCCGGCTCAGGGCGTTGTGCGTCAGAGGCGCCTTGAGGATGTTCCGACCGCATCGCGGGCAGAGCATCTGCTCGCCTGCGTCTTGTCTTGCCTTCAAATCAAGCAACCTGCGGGCTATCTCATCCCTCGTCATGCTGTACCTCCCCGGTGGCGCTCACTTTATGAATGCGGCGAATCTCCGCGTACTTGTCCCGGTGCTTCTGCGCCTGCGCATCTGATTGGAAGGCGCTGTGGCCTTTGAGGTGCTTGAGCAGCATATCCCGCGCTGCCTTGGTGTCTTTCCCGCCAAAACCGATCCGGACCAGCCAGCCCCGCATATAGTACTTCTCGTTCTCGGGCTCTTGGCGCTCAGGAAGCACACGCGTTGCTGCCTTGGCTGCGGCCAGGATGTTCACCATCAGCAGGGTGAAGGCATGGACGATGTCCTCTCTGTCGGTCAATGGAAAGCTGAGAGAGACGGTATCCTGGGCGAAATCCAGGCCGGTGATCTGTCCCTGTGCTTTCAAATCATCCACCAGGGCTTTGAAATCCGCTGGGGTCCCCGGCAGGGGCTGCTGCAGGCGCTCCAGGGCTGCGTCGCTGATCCGGATCGTTTCTGCCCGGATTGCCTTCGCCAACAAATACTGCTTGCTGTACAGCATCAGGAGCAGGTTGTGCATTGCTGTGACAGTGAGGCCATCCGCCGGCACGCTGATGGTCATCCGATCAACTGGCGCCAGCCAGCCTTTTGATTCCAGGAAACGCTGGATGCCTGCCCGGTCCAGGTCGTCCGGCAGGATGACCGCGCCTTCCCGGTCTACCGTCACGTGGCCAATCGTGTAGGCGAAACTGCGCGGGCCGCTGTAGACCGCCTCCTGTCCCAGGTGACCTGCCAGGGCTTTCACCAGGGTCTTGCGGTCCGGGGCTGTGGTTTGAAACTTCATGTCGATACCTCCTTGTTTTTGGGTATGACATTACTCACTCGTATCCCATATATAGTCAAGCGAATATGAGGAAATATCTGCATCTTCACAGCTCCCAGGGCATCCAGCTCCGCCAGAAGTGCCCATAGCTGGAGACCTGGTTGTAGTCCACCTCCTGTAGGTGGAGGAGGGAGATGATCCCGGCCGGGGTCAGGTCGTAGTGCTTTCGAATCCACTGGACGATGTGATGCTGCGGCAGGCGACCCGTCCCAAAGCAATCGACCGATACAGACACTGGTTCCGGCATGCCAATGGCATAGGCCAGCTGCACCTCGCAGCGCTTGGCGTAGCCCGCCCGCACGACGGACTTGGCGATCTTCCGGGCCATGTAGGCACCTGAGCGGTCCACCTTCGTGGGGTCCTTCCCGGAGAAAGCCCCGCCGCCATGCCTGCAGGCACCGCCATAAGTGTCCGCGATGATCTTCCTGCCCGTCACCCCTGTGTCTGCGAAGGAGGAGCCGATCACAAACCGGCCGGTCGGGTTTACCAGCGCTTCGAAATCCGTGTTCAGGTCATATGCCTTGGCGGTTTCCTGCATCACCGCCTGAACTGCCCCCCGCACATCTTCCAGGCTTGCGTGTTTGCTGTGCTGGGTGCTGATAAGGAAAGTGTCAATCCGCTTGCGCTTGTAGTCATAGGTGACCTGGCTCTTAGCGTCCGGCAGCAGGATGGGATTCCGGCTATCCTTTAGACGCTCCAGCGCCGCTGTTGCCAGCACGAAGGGAACTGGCAGCATCTCATGTGTTTCGTTGGTTGCGTAGCCAAACATCATGCCCTGGTCGCCTGCGCCTTGCTGGTCGACCCCCAGGGCGATGTCAGCGCTCTGCTTGGAAATCTGCCGGTTCACCGTGTACGCTTCCACATCCGGCAGTCCGATGCCCGCCAGCACAGCATAGGTCAGGTCTTTGAAATCAGGTGTGTGCCGGGAGGTGATCTCCCCAGCAATGGTAATATCGTAGTCCTTGATCAGGCACTCCACCGCCACGCGGCTGTTCCGGTCGTTGAGGAGGCAATCAGTCACAATGGCGTCGGAAATCTGGTCGCAGATCTTGTCCGGGTGTCCCTTGGATACCTGCTCGCTCGTAAACAGCATCGACTCATCTTCCTTTCCCGTAATAGAAAAGGAGCAGGTTCTCGCCTGCTCCAGGGTCCGGTAGTAGGGTTTGATTTACGAACTTCACCCCCGACCGTCATTTGCCACCGTAATACTATCACGGGAGGCGGGTGTCTTTCAGTGTCTTTTCATGTCCAGTTCGTAAGAAACGGGGATTTTGCACTCATCCAGTGCCTGGGTGTGGAGCTTGTGGACGTAGCGCAGGTCATAGCCCATGTCAACTGCGATCTTCTCCCAAGACAGGAAGCAAAGATACCGTTTCTCCAGAAGCGTCTGGAAATCCGGATTTGCCACAGCCTTGATGACCCCCATGATCTCCCGCTTGAGGTCAACCAGCGTATCAATGTCGTGGTTGATTTCGTTTTGCAGATCAATGATCTTGGTGATGGCCTCGGCCATCCGGGAATTGGATGCGCTGGGGTTCCTGGGCATGCCTGTCAGGATCATGCTGCAGTTGGTTGCCAGTTCGTTGAGGGAATCCACCTGCTGGAGCTTGGACTTGATCCGGGTATCAAGGTGGCGGGCCTGAGAAAGGTAGCCTTTGTTCGTCATTGCGCCTTCTCCTTTCTCAGTTTGCTGATCAACATCTCAGGGTCTAGGTTCGTGAGGACGCCAAACCAACGGGAACGGAAGAATTGCTCGATGCTGTCGCGCTCGGCTGCGTCATCATGAAGCCGATAGTCTTTGACCGCCTGCAGGATGATAGCCTGTGCCAGTTCTTCAAAGGGATTCACCATCTGTACCTCCGATAGTTTATTGCTCTCGGATTGGCACGGATTGTCTTTGTTTGACTCAGATTTGCAGATCGGCTCTCACCGCATCGATCAAGGCGGCCTGCGTGCTGTCTTTTTGGGACAGTGCCATCAGGACCCGCTCGTCGATGGTGCCCTTTGCCACGATGTGCTGCACCACCACCGTTGGGGCATTCTGGCCCTGCCGCCACAGGCGGGCATTGGTCTGCTGGTACAGTTCCAAGGACCAGGTCAGTCCATACCAGACCAAGCAGGATCCGCCTGCTTGCAGGTTCAGCCCGTGGCCGGCGGAGGCCGGGTGGATGAGGGCGACGGGCAGCTCGCCTGCGTTCCACCTGCGGATGCTGTCAGAGCTGTCCAGCCTGGAGAAAGGGATGCGGAGCTTCTGCAGGCGCTCAGTGATACGGGCCAGGTCATGCTTGAACCAGTAGGCCACCAGCATTGGCTTGCCACAGGCGGCTTCGATCAGATCTTCCAGTGCGTCCAGCTTTCGGTCATGTAACGAAATCGTCCCGCCTTCGGCTGTGTAGATGGCACCGTTGGCCATCTGGCACAGTTTGCCCGTAAGCGCGGCAGCGTTGGCCGCGGTGACTTCACCATCCGGAAGTTGTAGCACGAGGTCCCTTTTCATTTCCTCGTAGCGCTTGTGTTCTTCCTGGGACAGACTCACCACGCACTCACTGCTGACCAGCGCAGGCATGTTCAAATGGTCCGTTGCCCGCATGGAGATGGTGATGTCGGAAATCCGGTCGTAGATGCGTTGCTCTGCACCGGGCTTTGGCTTGTAGCTGAAGATGATCTGGCCATTGCGCTTGTCAGGTTGGAAGAACTCGTCCCGATAGTGGGTGATGAACCTGCCCAGCCGCTTGCCCATGTCCAGCAGCCGGAATTCTGCCCACAGGTCCATCAGGCCGTTGCTGGAGGGCGTGCCGGTCAACCCTACGATCCGCTTCACTCGCGGACGCACCTTCATCAGGCTTTTGAATCTCTTGGCCTGATGAGACTTGAAGGAGGACAGTTCATCCACCACGATGATGTCATAGTTGAATGGCAGCCTGCTCTCCTCAATGAGCCACTGGACGTTCTCCCGGTTGATGATGTAGATGTCGGCGGGTTGCTCCAAGGCTGCTCGGCGCTCAGCTTCCGTGCCGACAGCCACGGAGCAAAGGAGGTTCTGGAGGTGATCCCACTTATCTGCTTCAGCGGGCCATGTGTCCCGGGCCACTCGCAAAGGCGCGATCACCAGAATACGGTGGGCTTCGAAGCTGTCAAACAGCAGGTCTTTCAGCGCTGTCAGCGTCAACACAGTCTTTCCTAACCTAAGCCCATATCAAGGAATATCGCCGCAACGGGATTGGTCTTGATATACTCCGTCGCGTATCGCTGGTACTCATGTGGTACGAACTTCACCGGGCATCACCTCCGATCTCTTTTAGTATCTGTTGAATTTGTTCTACGCCATCCAAGACATAGACTTTGAAGCCGAGCCCTCGGAGCAATCTGTGCCGGGCCAGTTGAAGCGGTCGCGGTTGCTCTCCCGGTGCTTTCACTTCCACGAAAGCCACACGGCCACCAGGTAGAAGGACGAGACGGTCAGGCGTCCCAGACATTCCAGGGCTGACGAATTTCAGAGCGATGCCTTCCACCGCACTAACAGCCTGCACCAGCTTTCCTTCGATTGCTTTTTCTCTCATTCATACCTCCCTTTGGCATTCCATGGACAAGCTGGACGAGTTGGACGGTTTTTCCTATACGCGCATATTTGCGGGCACAGGACGCTATTTTCTATATATAATTTCCATGTTTTTGTACTATATAGAAATTGCTGTCCTCTCGTCCCAATTGGAGCTGTTTTTGCATGATACACGGCACTACTTTCTGGACAAGGCCCCTGGACAGGGATGAGATGCCACGCCTGTCCAGGGAGATTGTCCACATGGATTGTCACTTGCGCCTGTAAAGACGCTGTCTGCCGTAGAGGGGCTGAATGGCACGATCATCGGTTCTCTGCCACCCTTGGATGCGCAGCATGATCGCGGCAATTGCGTACGAGTCGGAGGGCTTAATGTCCTCTTTGCGCTTTCCGAAGCACTCACACCAGATCTCCAAATTGCTGACGCTTTCGCGCAGGACTATGCCTCTCGGCTGGGTTGGGCTGTCGGGGTCTCGTATGAACTCTTGCCTGTCGAACAGGCCCATGCTTTCCCAGTTCTCCGGTAAAAGGCGATTCAGGTATTCCGTGACGAGCCCTTCGCGGTCGTCTTGCTCCATGGCGGCCGCTTGTTCGACCTGCGAATAGGCTTCAAGATTGCTGTCCAGGTACAGCTTTTCTCCCCGGTCAACCAGAACCTGCACCTCCGCCCAAATCTGCTCAATGTCCTCCCTTGAAAGCTCCCAGGGCTTCATCACCCCGGTGCCCGGGGTCCTGACGGTCCAGAAGCGACGATTTCCTGTGATGTCGCGAAGGTAACCGTTCTGCGAATTAGTCGTGCCAAAGAAAATGCATTGCCTTGGGTGCGGCGTGACACGGCGGCCAAAGGAAGCACGGTACTTATCGTCCTGGCGGGAGATAAACGCTTTGACTTTGTCGAGATCCGCTTTCTTCATGCCGGCAAGCTCACCAATTTCCAGAATCCAGTATCCCTGCAGCTTCTCCGCGGCGGTCTTGTCGTTCATGTCCGTCAGGGACAGGCTGTCGGAGTACCATTCACGGCCGAGTTTCGCGATGAGCGTGGATTTTCCGATGCCCTGGTCTCCGTTGAGCACCAGGATGTTGTCAAACTTGATGCCGGGGTGTCTCACGCGCGCCACAGCCGCACACAGTGTCTTGCGTGTGACAGCCCGTGTATAGGCGTTGTCTTCAGCGCCCAGGTACTGGGTGAGGAGAGTGTCTACCCTCGGCTTCCCGTCCCAGGGCGGGAGCGCTGCCAGATACTCCCGGATGGGGTGGTAGGAGCGATCGTCTACAACCTTGGCAACGGCCACCTGATAATTCCGTGCTGAGAAGGTGCCATAGTTGGCATCGATGTAGCAAATGAGCTGCGCGTCATCCGCGTCACGCCAGAATCGCGCCGGGTGCTTCCATGGAACGGATCCTTTGATCTCCATACCATCCGCCAGCTGGTTGAAGCAAATGGCTTTCAGATTTTCATCGTTCTCCAGGACGAGCGTGAGGTTGTGCAGGCTGTTTTGGAGCTCACCGCCTCGGCCGCGTTGGAGTGCCTTCGTCCAATCATTGAAGTCTGTCGCCGCAGCCTCCTGCTTCTCCCGCAGGAGCATCGCGCTGACAGCTTCATCCTTCACAGCGAGGTCCATCATGGCAGTAAACGACTTCTTCTCATCGTCATCGCCGAATTTATGGATGCGCACAAGGTCAAAGGCGTTGAGCAGCCTGCCATAAGCAGGATCTGTGGCGTGATGGCTGTAGGCGAACTTACCGTCATAGATCACCACGCCAGCACTGCTGTCAGCAGGGATGTAGTCATAGCGCCCATTAATAATTGATGGTTCATAGACATCAGGAAGAAAGGCGTCAATTGCCGCCTCAATACTGTAGGTCCGGCAGAACGCACCAACCACGCCAGCTTTCACCAGCGGGTCCTCCTGCTGTTTCTGATTGGGCTTGTTGACCTTGCTTTCCCTGGACGTGGTCGGCAGAAGTGAGCAGTCCTGCCAGTTCGGATGCACACCCAGGATTGCATCTGGGTCCAGCACATCACCCTCAAAGAACTCGCATAGGTACTCCCCGTTTGACGGGCAGGTAGGCCAGTACATCAGCTGATGCGGGATAAAGGAGCATTCGTCAAACATATCGATCCCGATGTCGGCAGCGAGGTAACGAGAGATTGCGGCATACTCATCCGCAGACACATCCCTGGCAAACGGGGCTACCAAACGCAGCCGCGGGGCCTGAGGTGTGTGCCCGTGCGTGGAGTAGGCAGCCGCTTTGAAGCGGACACGGCTATGGAGTTCCGCTACGAATTCCGGCGTGGCGTTGTCGAGGTCTGGCGTCCACAGCGAACGACAATCCACATTGGCGGCCTTCCGGCGGTTCTCACGCAGGTGCCCACCGACGAACCCACCCTTATCCTTGATCTCGTCCCGCTGACCCTTGGGCAGCTTCGGGTATTCCTCAGCAGTCTCACTGGTGCGAATCGGCGTTTTGAGCCGATCACAGATTTCTTCAAAGGACATGGTCTTGTTCGACCACGTTTTTGCCTGGCGGGAGTTCCCCAAGGCAATTTTCAGCTGAGCCATTTGCTTCCCTCCAGATAAGCTTCCCAGGCAGTGAAGGGATAGCTGTTGACTGTGCCAAAACGTTCATCGTTCGTCTCACAGCGCCGGACCTCTATCGCGTGTGCCCGGCAATACCCGGTCAGTTTGACGCCGATCTCCTGACACTGGTGCAAACTCCATCCCTTTGAGAAAACCTTGTTGTACTTCGCGACCGTGTAGTATTTCAGGGAGCTGTTCAGGGCTATCTCGAGCGTCTCATTTTCCTCGGCCAGGGCGAATATCTTCTTTTCCGCATCCAGTGCGCGGCGATGAGCGATCTGCAGAGCGCGTTCCATCACCTTATCCGGTGAGTTCCAGGCCTCCTCGATGGCGATGAAGTGCTGGCGGAATTTCCGGCCCATTTCGTTACGCTGGAGCATACAAAGTTCCTTGGCCATGGAGATGGAGAGGATATGATCGGTACGGGTTGTTAATGGATTCCTCGGATTATTGGTTGTACAAAAATGTTCAACCAATGAATAGTCTTTCTCCCGCCTGAATCCGTACTCACACATCCGGGGAAACCAGATATGGTAGGGGGTGGTGATCTCTAGCCCGGCGTGAAGGTCGCGCCCGCTAACAGTTGGCTGCTCCTTCTCGTAGTTGATGCTGATCAAGTCGTTCATCACAGGACCTCCTCGCATTCTTCGGTAAAGTAGCGCAGGCGGTAGTTCTTCCACCTGGCCCGTTTGATCTCGGTCTCCATGCCTGGGGTGATCCTGCTGCCGAATACCCATACTTCGGAGCACTTGCTCATCAGCGCGTTGCCAAAGAGTAAGCCCAGCAAACGTTCCTTGGGGCTGTCTTCCTGAAGAAACTGCGGGAACAGCAGATGTGGCGCGAGGGGGATACATCCCTTGTCAACAGCGTGCCGGCTGTAGCCCTGTGCGGCCTTCACGTTGTGCTCGACATCTCCCGAATAGGGAGAGCAGATGTACACGATAGGCCTGAATGCCCGAAGCGCGCGTTCCTCCTGTTCGATGTTGGTGATTGCCTCATAGGCGGTGGGGTCGTCGTAGCCTTCCTGGTTTTGCTTGTCCCTGTTCATGTGAACCTCCTCACCGGACTGGCTTTCTGCCCGTCTCTACTACCCACTGGAACAAAAGGTCCGGTTTGGACGAACCTGCTCAATCTTTTTTATAGAAATCTGTCACGTACCCATCCGCCC
>Ga0209510_1004781_pt1 | contig 11707 bp, 13 predicted proteins | sample BiotimSIPDNA_FD_185749 | JGI IMG/M metagenome (GOLD analysis project Ga0209510, IMG submission 185749) | Anaerobic biogas reactor microbial communites from Washington, USA - Biogas_R1 time_0 SIP DNA (SPAdes) (version 2) | ecosystem: Engineered > Bioreactor > Anaerobic > Unclassified | place... | reverse complement strand
ATTTTCTTTTATAAAAATCTCATCAAGCCATTTGGCTTTATCCATAAGAGTAAAATCTAATTTAAAAGGCCATGATACACCATGCCCTGGAGCATCCCACACGAACACATTATACTTATCTTCGAAATATTCGATTTGCTTTTCAAATAATCTGTGATCTGCAGTCAGACCAGGTAAAAAAACCAAAGTAAAATCTTGATTGCAAGGTTCATTAATCCAGTAATGGATATTTCCATTTGTTGTTTCATAGATTTTTTCAATCATTTTCTCTACCCTCCGTAAAAAATAACTTTTGTACCTAATTATTTCTTAATATTCTCTGAATATTATATAACTGATTTAGTATATCAGCACCGTTTATAGTCAATATTTGCAAGCCTAGCCTGCCTGCACAAATCCTTAGTCTGAATGGTATATTTTTTATTATCCTTAACAAAGTGGGTTCCACATTGTCTAAATTCAAATGAAACATTTTTCCTTATACACTGATTTCTAATATCTAATACCCACTCGTAATCAAGCGGTCTGGCAAATTTGTCTGATTCTCCACCTACAACTACAGTTTCAATACCGTCAAGATATTTCTCCATATCTACTCTCTCAAGTAAGGGTTGCGCTGTAATGATTTTGTGCTTGATAGGAAGTTTTGAAAAGATGGATAACTTGTAATCCACATTCTTCTGGTCTTCAACAGTACAGCATACAACTACATTATCATATCCATCATTCCAGTCATCTGGAATACATTTTAAAAATCTATCAATTCTCTTTGTAAGAAAAATAAATGTACAATCTGATCTTTCCTTTATCATCTCCCAGCAAATCTGTCTCCATTCATCTGCTTCCTCAATTAGAAAATCTGTAGAGAATCCAAGATAAACAAGACATGATTTCATTTTATAGTTACCATTTTTCATTTTCTCAACTGGCTTAAAAAAATGATTTGTTTGCACAATCATATTTGTATCAATATTTCGTTTTGCATCACCCTTATGAATATAACAATGCAAACATCCTTCACTGCATTTTCTACATCCTCGCCACGGTTCCCACATTGCCATATTATCAACCTCTGTAAACCTGCTAAATATTTTATACCATATATCAGTGAATTTGACCTACTAATTAAAAATTGATTATAAATTAATCTGTTTGAATATTTAAAATAAGCAAAATAGATCAATACAGATTACATTAAACCATTAGCTACAATATGAAATATACCCATTACTTTAATAGGGGTTCAAATTGTATAACTGAAAAAAACATCTTGAAATAAGATAGTATTTATAAACCCTATTAAAATACATAAAATCATTTTTCAAAATAAATCATTCTCTCAGTTGAACAATCATTATCATCAAGCGGGAATAGATCTCCGTCGCTTATTTTCCCTTTGCGTGAATTAATAATTTCTGAATTTAAATAAGTAAAGCCGACATTCTTACAGTATCCAACAAATGTTTCAAATGATGCCCAAACCGCTCCCTGTTTATTTATGTATTCATATGTTTTACATCCGTGTTCAAAAAACATCTCTATGACGGCAAACCTTCCATTAAATTTTAAGCACCGATATACTTCATTTATTAAGTCAGCATAGTGATCAACATTGTTTAAAAGATTTCCGCTAAACGCAACTACACTTTCATCCTTGAATGGAAGTTGTTTATCTAAATCCATATCGAACACATAAAAATTCGAATTATTACAGGCAGATGAATGAGCATTAATAACAGCAGGACAAGCATCTGTGGCAATAAAAAAATAATTTGCAGATAGCCTATCAAGCACGGGACTAAAATAACCTGATGGCCCGCTTGCAAGGTCAACTCCGATTCCTTTGTTTTCCGTAATAAAGTCAAAAAATCGTTTATATGTGATTTCATTGATTTTCAGCTTGTTCTGCTTATATTTCTCAGTCATTTTTAAATCAGTATTGCTACTAATCAAGTAGTTGTTTAATTTTTGTGACCATAATGGACGTTCTTCTTCATTTTGTATAAAGCTATATGTGTTACCGTTCTTATTATATGTGATGTTATTTTTAATGATGGATTCAATAATCATGTTGAACCTCCGGGAAATTATGTAATACGATTATATCATAAGACTGAGCTGTCATAATTCATTAGAAAAAACAAGCACCGCTACTTTGTATCAAAATAACAGTGCTTACGTGGTAGAGGCAAGGGGGCTCGAACCCATGACCTCGCGCATGTGAAGCGCGCACTCTAACCAGCTGAGCTATGCCTCCAAATAAACCTGCAAGTATATATTACCACTTATGACTTATCAGTCAAGACAGCAATTTTATTCAATACTGAATCTCCATAGAAAGTCTTTAGCCTCTTTGGCATAGTCAATATTTATTCTTTTCCCTATTGATATATCTTCTTCTTTGACCGGAATACCTTCTTCTACATATATTTCATCTGAAATAAGGTCAGTTCTGTCATGTTCTTTTGTTATATTTAAAGCTTTACAAACTCTTCCGGGACCAGATGCGCCTTCTATCCCCCGTATAAGCACCGCACATGGTTCGTTTTCTTCTTCAGTTACTATATTCATACAGTAATGAAGTCCGTATATCATATATACATATAGATGGCCACCAGGAAGAAACATAGTTTCTGTTCTTTTGGTTCTTTTATACCCATAAGCATGACATGCCTTATCAATCGGACCAATATATGCTTCGGTTTCCGTAATAATCGCTCTTTTACCGTTAATAACAAAAACCTTACCTAAAAGGTCTTTTGCAACTTCCAATGTTGGTCTTAGATAAAAGTTTCTGTCAAGCTTCTTCACTATCCAATTTTCTTTTCTTCTTAAAAAAATCACTTAGCATTTTCGAACACTCTTTTTCCATAATACCACCTTTTACACTGACCTTGTGATTAAAAGGCGTATCAAAAACGTTAAGCACAGATCCTGCACATCCAGCCTTTTTGTCATATGCTCCGAAATACAAATTTTTAATTCTTGCCTGTATAATTGCTCCTGCACACATTATACAAGGTTCACAAGTAACATATATGTCACATCCGTCCAGAAACTGTTCATTAAAAAAAGAGCATGCTTTTCTTATTGCTAAGATTTCTGCATGCGAGGTTGAGTCTTTATCACAAAACCTTCTATTATGGGCTTTAGCGATTACTTTTTCATCTTTTAAGATGACTGCGCCAACTGGAACATCATCATGAACTAAAGCTTTAACTGCCTGTTCTAAAGCCTTAGTCATCATTTCTTCAAACATCAGTATTTTAATCTCTTAATGCCTGCAACACATGCAGGGCAAAGATTTGTGCCTTTGAAGACTATAAGGTTGTCAGTCTCTCCGCATAGTTTGCAGCGGGTATTATACTTCTTTACACATATAGCAGAACCTTCAAGATACATTTCTACATCATCTTTGATGTTCATATCGCAATTCTTTCTGTACTTTTTTGGTAAAACTATTCTTCCCAAAGGGTCGAGACGTCTTACAACAGTAGTATATATAGTTTTTTTCACCATTGATGTATCCTCCATTAAAACTGGTGCACTCAAGAGGACTCGAACCTCCGGCCTGCGGTTTAGGAAACCGACGCTCTATCCTGCTGAGCTATGAGTGCCCGTAAAATATATTGTACATAGTTTATATACCAATGTCAAAACTTATAATGACTATTTTTGTTTTTTCTACAAAAAATTACAGAATCACGGAACGACTATTTTTATTGACTATTGATTTAAATGATTAATTTAAGTAATATATATGAGCATGGAGAGGTATCGAAGAGGTCATAACGGGGCTGACTCGAAATCAGTTTGTCGGAAACGGCACGTGGGTTCGAATCCCACTCTCTCCGCCAGAAAAACATACACGCGAGTCATGAGTTACATGGCTCGTGTTTTTTGTATTATCAAATATTTCAGAAAAGTGTCATAAAAATGTCACTACCAGCCTCTCAAACCGCTCTGCTGTTTCAATATCCATACCTGGCAGAAGGTGGGCATAGTAGTTGTGGGTGATACATGGGTTTGCATAGCCGATGCGCTCAGAGATGACATTTATAGCAACTCTGATATTATTGATTATATTTTAACCCATATCGCCGCATAACTTCATTTTAGCGTAATATTGTGGTACACTGTCTGTATTATAAAATTTCATATTAATCAGGAGGATCCATGTATTCGCCATTTGAGATCGCAGATAACTATATTTCAACAGGTCAGAAAAAAGTAAGGATGCCTGTCATGAAAATGCTAGTTTTAGGTATATTTGCAGGGATGTTCATCGCCCTTGCAAGCATGGGTGCGTCGGCAGCCGCTTCAACAATAGAGAACGCATCGGTCGCTAAACTTATAAGCGCATGCATATTCCCTTCTGGTCTTGCAATGGTACTTATTGGCGGAAGCGAGCTCTTCACAGGTAACTGCCTGCTTCTGATCCCGCTTCTTCAGAAAGAAATAAGAATTACTGAAGTAATACGGAATTTAAGCATCGTATATATAGGTAATTTTATAGGTTCAATGTTAATTGCCGCTCTTGCGGTTTACAATCATTCCTTTTCACTTTTTGGAAATGCTTTTGCATCGTCTGCAGTCGCAATCGCTGAGGTGAAAATATCAATGTCTTTCACTGATGCCCTCATACGCGGAATATTATGCAATATACTTGTATGCATTGCGGTTTGGATGGCTTATTCATCAAAAACTGCCGGCGGAAAGATAGCGGCATTGTTCTTCCCTGTGATGCTTTTCGTCCTCCTTGGATTTGAGCACAGTGTGGCAAATATGTACTATATCCCTGCAGGAATTATGTGTTCGAATGAGTACGGCATTACCTCAGGCAGTCTTGACTGGGGCTCGTTTTTTGTCTGCAATCTGATCCCGGTCACAATAGGGAATATTATAGGCGGAGCTGTTATAGGGCTCGGTTATTGGTTCGTATACTTGAGCACTTCAAAGAAAATAAGCAAGTGATTGTCATTATTTGTTTATAAAGCTATTTTCCCTTTTCCGCTTCCCTTTTTGCGATATCGTTTGTATTTATCGATTTGCGGAATACGACGAATCTTTGAAACAGGAATTCAGTAATGAAATTAGTAACCATTGTTATGATAAGTACAAGATAATTGTTCCAGCCTACGCTTGGTCCGGTCAGTTCGTTTGTCCACCATGTGCTTACCGGAGTAAACACCGCATAATAAGCAAGGACCATAGCCATTGCTTTTGGTACGTTTTCAGCAGATTTGAATGTGAATCTTCTATTAAGAGTGAAATTCCATACGACGCTCAATATAAGGGCTAAAAGATAACTCAGCCATTCGCTGAAGTGGAATACCTGAAAAAAGAGCGCGTCGCTTCCAAATTGTATCAGCCCGGCTGATATAGAGAACAGTGTGAATTTAATGAACTGAATGAATTTTTCTTTTGGTGTCTGTTGTACATTTTGCGTTTCCATAATGCACGAGCCTTTCATATAAACTAAATTTCCAGATAACATATAAGTGATTTTAGTTCTTTGCAGTTGATTAAGCAACTGCCCGTTCCACATATTTTATCTGTTTACTCTGAAACTACTGTTATGTTCATTCTTAAGGTGTTTGCTCTTGAATTCCATCGCTTCCTTTTTTTGTTGTTCTTCAGCAGTTTTGTCAGATCCTCCATGTTCTGACGTGTCTTGACAAAATCTGCTCTACATTATGGTCTACTCATCTTATCATCCGCACTGATGATTTTTTCGACGTCTGTTTTCTTCCCGAACAGCACGCAGCCTCCGGTATGCTCGCCGGTGAGAAATCCTTTTTTATCCCCTGGAACGATATGAATATAATGTCCTTATATGTATTCCTAAGTTCATTGAGTTTTTGTTCCATAAGCAGGCGTTCCGGATCGTCAAAGGCATTCTCCACATCTACCCCATCGGCAGGGACATATTCGATATAAAGAACAATCTTACAACCCTTTTCCTTCAGGATATTAATGAAGCCTTCTGAAACCACTTCCATAAGATTATCTTTCGTAACTGTGACTGAAGTTCCGAACATTATCTTTTTTTCATGAAGACATGGTCTGCCCCCAGTTTTAAGTCCAACATGAATGTTAGTGAATGGCGGTTTGGACAAGCATAGTGTATCAGTTATATGTTTTACCTGTCAATTGTTGCTTGATCAGAATTTCTATGCTATGCTGGGGTAGATTAATGTCTGTGGTGCACGTCCTCGCAGGGACATGTGTGGCCTAATCTCGTTGTATGTTTTAACCCAGCGTTTTGTTAATACTTCTGCCTCATACATATTACCAAATATCTCACCATTGAGAAATTCATCCCTCATGATATAATTGCCATTAGGAGAAAACAATTATGGATATATCGCTAAATTTCATTGAAAAAGGAACTGGAGATATTCTGATACTTCTTCACGGTAACGGAGAAAGCAATAAATATTTCATACATCAGATTGACTTTTTCAGCTCAAGATACAAAGTCATAGCAATTGATACCAGAGGTCATGGGGAATCCTTACGTGGAGATGCTCCATTTACACTCGATCAGTTTGCTGAAGATCTGCACAACTTCATGTTGGAACAAAAAATAAGAAAAGCTAATATTCTTGGTTTTTCCGATGGAGGTAATATTGCACTTCTGTTCGCTCTAAAATATCCTGATCATGTTTCAAAACTCATCTTAAACGGAGCAAATCTTAACCCCGAAGGTGTAAAAAGATTTTATCAGTTGCCTATTATACTTGCATACAAACTTTTAGTCAAAATAGCCGACAGAAATCCAAAAGCTATAAAAAATGCTGAAATGCTTGGCTTAATGGTTAATGAACCTAATATTGATCCTGACTGTTTAAAAAATCTTTCAATACCGACATTGGTAATAGCAGGTACAAATGATATGATTAAACAGGAGCATACTAAGCTTATAGCTTCTAAAATACCCAATGCTAAGCTCATATTTATTAAAGGCACACATATAATAGCTTACCAAAAGCCATCTGAATTCAATAAAGCAGTGAACTTATTCTTACAAGAATAGCAACTTATTGTTTTTATTAAACCCAGTTCTATTCTGTAAAACTGAAACTTGAAAGGATATAAAGAATACAATGAGTTTCATATCATATATGTCGAATCTGTATCTAGATAAAATCACTCTGTATGAGGCTTCATATCCTCTTCAAAATGAACAGCTTTATGAAGCAAAGCAGTATCTTAAATTTATAGATGATATTGTAGATGAAGGGTATACCTATTTAAGAAACCAGCTGGAGGAAAAATTTTCTGGGTACACAAGACTATTCAATGTAGTGCATGAGAATAATTCAGTTCCATTTCCAATTTTGAAAGCAGAAAATTTATCTCCCTGCTTTTATGGCAGTGAGGAGTATGAACTAAACGAGTATTTAGATAATCTGGCTAAAAGTGCACTAGATACTCGACCTAATCTAAACCATCCCTTTTTAGATGAAATGGTACTATATAGTGAGTATATAAAGAATCTGAATGCTCCAGATACAGCCTTCATTTTTCTTTTGCGTGATACGCTAATCCCCTATCTATCCTTTATTAAAGATAACAGATGCCAGAATACTAAAGCATATCCTCTTCTTATTGGAAGACGGTTTTTAAAGCTTATAACAAACAAAAATGATCTTGATGATGACATACGAGTAGTTATTATAGATGCTTTAGAACATGGAGCTTCTACTTATGATGAATTGAAAGAATTTGTCCGACCTGGATTTTTGTCATTTTTAAATAAATATCCTTTAATAAAGGAAATCCTTTCAAAACAGTTACATGATATAGAAGCTAAAAAAATAATAATTGTTGAATCTGGTATATTTGCAACTTTTCCAATGCTTATGGCTGCATTGGATGAAAGAATTGAAATTCGTTTGTATACTGCTATACCTTTTTTATACCATATTTACAAAGATTTTTGTTTTACTTGCGCATATGAGAAGAATAGGTCTTTTGAGACAGTAGTCTGTCAGGAAATGCTGTTTGAATTATGTGATGTTAAAAAAGGTAGATTTTTTGTTCATGAAACAGAATCACCATTAATAAAGAAAGCTGCATTGGAAGAATTAAGTTACCTTTATAAACAAATGATAGTTTGTAATGAAATGCATTAGAGTATATAATTAATAAAAATAAAAAAGGGGCAGCCATGAAACATATAACCCATAAAGCGGATTTTTGTGTAATAGGTGGAGGAATTGCAGGTATTTGTGCAAGTATAGCAGCAGCAAGGCACGGAATGAGTGTTGTTTTAATGCATGACAGACCAGTATTCGGAGGCAATGCATCATCAGAGATCAGAATGCATATATGCGGAGCTGACAGAGCAGATGGTAAAGGATTAAGAGAAAGCGGTATAGTTGAAGAAATAGAACTGGAAAATATATATCATAATCCCCAGAAAAACTACAGCATGTGGGATATGGTTTTGTTTTCAAAGGTTAAAGAGCATAAAAATATTACTTGCCTTTTAAACTGTTCATGTAATCAAGCACAAACAGATAATAACAGAATAATCAGTATAAAAGGATGGCAAGGAACATCTGAAACCTTTCATGAAGTCTATGCAGACATTTTCTCAGACTGTTCTGGTGACAGTATATTAGCTGATTTAGTTAAAGCAGATTATGCTATAGGAAGAGAATCATCATCACAGTATAACGAGTCAATTGAACCAAAAAAAGCAGATCTGAAAACAATGGGATTAAGCTGTCTTATTCAGGTAAAAAGACACAATAGAAAAATTGAGTATATACCTTCAGAATATGCAGAAGAATATAAAGACATGTTTGATTTTGCCAAACTAATGCCATATAGAGGAAGAGGAAGCATAGAAGGCTGCACAAATTTCTGGTGGTTGGAACTAGGAGGAGTTGAAGATTCAATACATGATACAGATAAAATACGTGATGATCTTGTCGGTTTGTCAACAGCCGTATGGGATTTTGTAAAGAATAAGGCTGATTATAAAGCTGAGAATTACTCTTTAGAATGGATGGGTTTTCTTCCTGGAAAAAGAGAAAGCCGAAGATATATAGGTGATTATGTACTTAATCAGAACGACATTCAGAACAAAACCAATTTTCATGATGCAGTGGCATATGGAGGCTGGAGTATGGATGATCACAATCCCGAAGGATTTATGTACGAGGGAAAGCCCACCATCTACCACCCTGCACCACAACCTTATGAAATACCTTATAGGTGTCTTTACAGTAAAAATATTAAAAATCTTATGTTTGCAGGCAGAAACATAAGCGCATCTCATGCTGCTATGTCATCAACCAGAGTAATTGGAACATGCTCAATATTAGGTCAAGCAGTCGGGCTTGCTTGTTCTATAGCGATTAAAAACAACACAAACCCCAGAGGAGTTTATGAAAACCATATAAAACAGTTACAACATACACTCATGGAAGATGATTGTTATATCCCTTCTATTACTAAACCTCTTTCTTCACTAACATCACAGGCGAAGTATAATGGAAAAGGAACCTTATTTGAAAATCTGACAAATGGAAAAGAACGAAATATCCTTGATGAAATTAACCACTGGAACGGCGAACAGCTTATATTATCCTGGGATAATGACATTTTCGCAAAGCAGCTTAGAATTGTATTTGACAGTGAACTTGAAAGGGTTGAGAAGAATATGCCATTTATGTGGGAAGAAGAAATTTATAACAGACAGATGCCAAAGAGACTTGTTAAAGACTTTGATATATCTGTAAATATAGACGGTAAATGGACTGTAACTCATCAGGTACGTGATAATCATAAGAGGCTAGTAAAACTAGACATTAATCAGAACATACAAAGTATAAAAATTGAGAATATAAAAACCTGGGATGGTCTGGATAAATGTAATATATTCTCATTTGAGATAAACAATTAATTACGAGGTACTATATGGGCTTTAGACACTTTATTTGCAAAAACGAAGAATATCTTGCTGAAGGATTGATAGAAAAAATTGATTGTGGTGAGTTATGGATTTTCAAAGGTGCTGATGGAAGTGATGATTTTTCAGGTTTCATAGATAAATTGTATTATGAACACAAAGATACTTATGGAACATTCTGTTCCTGTATATTTAATAATTGTCTTAGAATAATAACAGCATTTAGTAATGATTTGCCTGAAGAGTCAGCAGATGAACTAATAAATTTGATTTCAAAAGCAAGAAGCATCCATAACTCTTTTACAAACATCTGGTATAAACCAGATAACTCTTTTCTAGATTATTTACTCTCAAATAAACTTGAATGGAAATCAAAAGGACACAAAACATACGAATTAACCTATAAAAACGGTACAGAATATCCGAATTATGAAATACCTTCTAATATAAAAATTATACCATATGAAAAAAAATACTTTGACAGAGCAATTGTCATGCTGGATTTAGCATTAGCTCACACTTTTGAAAATCCATCTGATCATCTTTATGAAGAACATAAGGAAACTTATAGAAAACAATGGGAATCTGAAGAGTGTTTTGTTATGCTGTTGGATAATGAATTAGTAGGAATGTGTATTATTAAGGATGCAGAAATAGATGTAATGGCTATTGATAAATCACACCAGAATAAAGGGTTAGGAAAAATCTTGTTAGCATACATCAGAGATTATATTTTAATTAACAAAAACAAAGAACCATATCTTTATTGTATAAAAAGTAATAATTCTGCACTTAAATTTTATTTAAAAGAAAAAATGACTATAACCGGTTACTCCGGTTACGTATGTTTAGATAAAATTATTTGAGATATATTACTGTTCTGCCTGAATTGTATTTTTTGACTCTTTTTTTTCTTGTTTTATCGTCTTAATCTTTATAAACACCAAAGTCTTTGCTATCAGTACAACAGCTATAACAATACGCATTGCTAAAATATCTTTAAGTATGAAAAGAGATAGTAAGATTATATATACAGGTATGATTATTAAAAGCTTTGTCTTCAATGTCATGCCTTTTTGCTCTTTGTATGGCAAAAAATGCTTCTTGTAAATCTTTGTACTTTGAAACCAGTTGTTTATTTTTTCTGAAGTCTGCATAAAACATAAAGAGGAAAGTATAAGAAATGGAACTGTAGGAAGTATTGGTATAATACATCCTACAGCTGCTAACCCGAATGTTAAAAATCCTAAAATCATAAAAATTATCTTCTTCAAATGCAACCTCTTCTATATTAATTATATATAAAAATATGCTTAATATAAAGAACTTATCTGTTATCTTCGTCAGCTTTATCTATTTCTTCCTGTAAAGACGAGTTTATTGCTCCAAAATCTCTGTATTCACATATATCCCTATGCATCACTTGATAATTAGTTCTAATTCCTTTTGAATCTGCACGATAAGTTGCTGCTCTTGCTTTTTCTATTCCAATTTTAGAAGCTTCTTCAGCAGCATCAATATTAGCTCCCAAAAACATGAACTCCCAACCCTTTTTCTTTTTCCCTTCAATTAATTTTTTAACTGCTGAATATGTATATTCTTTACTCGCATTCTCAAAACCATCAGTAACTATAACGAATAATACATTTTCTGCTCTTTCTAATTTTAAAGTATTTTTTTGAACATTATCAATTTTACTAATCGTTCTTCCCACTGCATCTAAAAGTGCCGTACATCCTCTCACAAAATAGTCATCATCATTTATAGGTTTGATTCCTT
>Ga0209510_1004780_pt1 | contig 11711 bp, 8 predicted proteins | sample BiotimSIPDNA_FD_185749 | JGI IMG/M metagenome (GOLD analysis project Ga0209510, IMG submission 185749) | Anaerobic biogas reactor microbial communites from Washington, USA - Biogas_R1 time_0 SIP DNA (SPAdes) (version 2) | ecosystem: Engineered > Bioreactor > Anaerobic > Unclassified | place... | reverse complement strand
GTCACAGCGGTTCTTCTGGCCGCTATTTTAATGGTTCTTTCTGGGTGCTTCCGTAATGTGGAAGATGCTTATAAATCCATCAATTGGGAAAGTATTGTTTTAATTGCCGCCATGTTACCGATGTCGATTGCGTTAGAAAAAACAGGGCTTTCAGCCTCGTTATCAAGTGCACTAGTCTCTTCTGTGGGGGCTTATGGAAATTATGCTTTATTGGCGGGAATTTATTTTACCACTTCTTTAATCACCATGTTTATCAGTAATACTGCTACCGCTGTTTTGTTAGCTCCAATTGCGTTAACGGCAGCTACAGGAGTTGGAGCAAGCCCTTATCCATTTTTATTTGCAGTGAGTGTGGGAGCGAGTATGTGTTTTGCCTCTCCATTTTCCACGCCACCGAATGCACTTGTGATGAATCCAGGTCGTTATACCTTTATGGATTATATTCGTGTAGGTCTTCCTTTGCAAATAGTCATGGGAATCGTAATGGTATTTGCTTTACCAATCATTTTCCCATTTAACCCTTAATTTTTATTTGCAAGTATATGCAAAATACGTTCTCTCCCAATACTAGATTCTAAATCGGAAAAAACTTCAGAAGCAAAATTTAAGAGCAGAATTTCTTCTGCTTTTTTTGCATCGATTCCGCGAGATTGCAAGTAGTATAAACTTTCTGCATCTAATTCTCCACAAGTATTGCCGTGCGTGCATTCCACATCATCATGGTAAATTTTAAGAACTGGTTTTACCGAAACTTTAGCCTCTTCTGAAAGAAGAATGCTGTTGATTAGTTGGGCTGAATTGACCTCAGTACAATCTTTCCCTACATGAACAGCACCATCATAACTCACATGGCTTTTACCGTTTAGAATTTGCCGTACGAATTGATTGTTTTTCGTATGTGGAGCATTATGATGAATGGTCAAGTGGTAATGTGCTTCGGTTTCGCCCTTCAATTGATTTAGCAAACGAAAGTCTACTGTAGAATCTTCGCCATTTAAAAAGAGATCAAAACTTTGCCTATAACATCCAGTGTTTTCTTGAAGGCCTAATATTTTGATTGATGCTTTTGCAGCGGCAACGATTCGAACATGTCTAAATTGAAGACTATGATTTTGTAGCGGATTACAAAAGAACAATTCTAGCTTCGCATTTTCTTCTACAAAAAAATCAAGACGCTCTGCTGTAAAAGCATGTTCATTTTTATTATCTAAAATTTCAAGAGAAACGTCGGCGCCTTTTTGAATATGAAATAGCGTATGGCTAAAATCATCTCTAGCTTTTAGAACTCCTGTTTCTTGGGCATTCGCATCAATTGTTTTTAAGAAGGTATTACGAGTATGAATGAGAGGGATTAAGGCGGCAATATTTTTTTCCGTATCAATTCCCAAATCAAATTCTTTAGAAATACTTTCAGAAAAATTCTCTTCGGGGGAGATGACGTTAATCTTTTGAAAAGCAGAATTGGGAAAGAAGATCCAATCATCATGACGAGCTTTTGGTAAACCAATGCTTTCAAATCGAGAATAAGCTTTTTGTTGAATATTCATTAGGCTTCCTCTATCCAGTCATAACCTTGTTCTTCTAATTTAAGCGCAAGTTCTGGACCACCGCTTAGAATGATTTTTCCTTGTCGTAAAACATGCACAAAATGAGGTTTTACATAGTCTAAAAGGCGTTGATAATGGGTCACTAAAATGACGGATTTTTCTGGAGTCATCATTTCGTTAATCCCGCGAGCGACAATACGTAAAGCATCAATATCTAAACCAGAGTCTGTTTCATCAAGGCAAGCTACTTTTGGGTCAAGGATTGCCATCTGTAAAATTTCATTTCGTTTTTTCTCTCCACCAGAGAAACCTTCATTCACCCCGCGACTAATGTAGCGATCATCCATCTCCAATAGTGAGGTGTATTTTTCCATGAGTTGATTGAACTCAGAGTCTTTTATTTTTTCTAATCCTAAATAAGCTCTTTTAGAATCAAGAGCCATTCTTAAAAAATCCACGTTTTTTACGCCTGGAATTTCAATAGGGTATTGCATGCTAATGAATAGCCCTGCATTTGCTCTATTATTAATATCCATGCCTAAAATATCTTCTCCGTTTAAGATAACCGATCCAGAATCGATTTGATACGAAGGATGCCCGCTGATGGCTTTAAACAAGGAGCTTTTCCCAGAGCCATTAGGCCCCATAATGGCATGAATTTCTCCTGGTTGAACCGTTATGTTCACCCCTTTTAGAATGGATGTACCGTCTTTAAGACTTGTTTTAAGATTTTGAATTGATAACATAAGGGGATCTCCGTAGTTTTATCCTTCTTGAATTTTATGATGAAACTCAAGTAAAAGGGTTCGGTTTTCTAAAATTTGATGAAATAAATCACTACTATTAATATGGCCAAGATTGCTTTCTCTTAAAAGTTTTTGCTGCTTTTTTGAAAACGCATTGATCTCTAAACGTAACATAGTAGATTCTTCGTTTTCTTTTTGCTTGAGCTCATTACAAAAACGATCACATTGGCGCTTGAATAAAATTAATAGGGTCTCAAGAAACTCTTTTTGAGCGTTGGCTGGCGACCAGATTTCTTCTGGAAGCCCTTCTAGAATTTCTGGAAGAGGAGGATTTGCTATCGAGTGAAGTATTTTAAGATTAATTGTTTGGTGTTCTGCATATAAAGCTAAACCATCACCGAGCAATTCTTCTAAAAGAGAAGACTCTAAAAGAGGAAGATTTTGAGCAATAAAATCAAGGCTAAAAAAGCGGCTTGCTGGTTTCCATAAATCATTATTTCTTAAAATCAAGTTCACAAATCGAAGTTCAACGCCAGAAAGTATATTCCAAGGCACCTGAGGTGTATTATCAATGGCTGGCAGTTCTTCTACAGCTTTCTTTTTTACTGCAACAGGGCGAACATGAGAAAGCGAACGAGACGTGTTAAATCTTTCAGAAAGTAGATTCAGATATTGTTCTTTTAATTCTACATCTTGGATTGCTGCAATGAGCGATTTCGCGTGATTTACAAAGACTGCTTTTTCTTCTGGACTTTGAGTTTCTTTTTCGATAGAAAGATAGTGAAGCCAGTCTAAGGCTTGTTTAATTTCATTGAGAAACGCACTCGCTCCATTTTCTCGAACAAAATTATCAGGGTCTATTTTTTCTCCATTGGGCCTTGAAAGAGAGAAAATACGAGGAGCAATATTATGAGGTAAAAGAATTTCTAAACTTCTCATCGTGGCTTTTTTACCAGCGGTATCACCATCAAAGACTAAGAAAGCGGTTTTAGCATATCGGCCGAGAATCTTAGCATGCATTTCTGTAAGAGCTGTTCCAGAAACTGCAGCTACATTTTTTATTCCTGCTTGGTAAAGAGAAATTAAATCAAAATAACCTTCTACGAGAATAACGGCATCTTCTTTTGCAATAAAATTCTTTGCATGATTTAACCCAAAGAGAATATCACTTTTGGAATACAAAATGGTTTCTGGGCTATTCATGTATTTGGGAGCTCTAGGTATATCCTTCATAATGCGCCCGCCAAAAGCCACGACCGTTCCAGATAAATTATGAATAGGGATCATCAAGCGACCACGAAATTTATCAGTGATGCCTCCATTTTCTTTTTCTATCGCCAGGCCAGCTTTTACTACTTGCCTAGGTGAAAAACCTTCTTTAGCTGCAAGTGAAATAAAATCTGAGGGATTTTCTGGCGCATAGCCAATTCGAAATTCTTGGCGAGTTTCTTCTGTAATGCCTCTTTTAGCAAGGTATTCTAAGGCAGGAGCATTTAATGATAATTGATTTTCAAACCAAGTGGCTGCAAGCTCGTTCAAATGACGAACAAACTCTTTTTCTTCTGTGATTTCTGCTTTTTCGGGTTCTCCAAGAACGGGTAGTGAAAAACCACTTTCTTGAGCGACCCATTCTACAGCCGCCTTAAAATCAAGCTTTTCATGCTCCATCACAAATTTGAAAACATCTCCACCAGCGCCACAGGCAAAGCATTTATAAATCCCTAGTTGAGGATTCACATTCATAGAAGGAGAACGGTCATCATGAAAAGGGCATTTGCCAATGAAACGCCCCACGCCTGATTTTTTTAAAGGCACAAAGCGCTCAATAATTAGAGCAATATCAGCGTGTGCTTTAAGTTGTTGAATCAGGTCGTCGTTGTAAAAAGCCATAAGTTAAAAGATAATTAAACCGTGCTTACATGACTCCAAGAGTTTGCCAACGACCCTTTCTCCAGCGAATATAATTAACAATGGAACGATAAAATTCATCACAAGCCATCCCAAGCCATAGACCAATAATCCCTAAATCTAAAACGAAGGCTAGAAATAGAGCAGAGCCAACACCCAAAGTCCACATCATACCAGAACCAACGATTGCAGGGAACGATGAATCGCCAGCGGCACGTAAGGAGCTTGTAATCACAATATTTGCGGCCTTAAAAGGCTGTAGCACAACATCGCACCAGAGGCAAGCGGCACCTATTTGAATAACTTCTGGATTACTGGTGAATATCGTCATTAAGCGAGGGCCTAAAAGAGCTACGGTTAGTGCGATCAAAAAAGAACTAATACAACTAATAATTAAACTTTGGTGAAGACGTCGATTTGCCTTTTTGTAGTCATGAGCCCCTACGAGATGAGCGACAAGAATTTGGTTTCCACTCCCTAAACCGACGCTTAAAATCACAGCAAGAGCGGCTAAATTAGCACTAAAAATTCGAGAGGTCATCGCGAGAGTGCCTAAATGGACTACCATCGCAGTGATGAAAATTTGAAAAAGTTGAAAGCTAAAAGGCTCTGCAGCGGCTGGAAGTCCAATACGAATCCAGTCGGGCAAAATAACACGGATTCGCTTAAAATCACTTCTTTGATTCTTGTGGTGTATTTTAGTTTTAAGAATAAAACCAAGAAAAATTGCTGAAATTAACCATGAAATAGCAGTGGCTAAAGCGACACCATGAACTCCCAATTGAGGTAAGCCAAACCAGCCTTCTAAGAAGACTACATTTAGAAAAGCATTACTCGCAATAGTGATTATATTACCAATCAAATTCCAGATGGTTAAACCATGAGTTGCAATTAAGGCAGTATAAGTTGTCTGTAAAGCTCTAAAAGCAAAACCAAAGGCTGTGACAAATAAAAATTGTTCAGCGTAGGCGGCAGGGGTGGGCTCTAATCCAATCCATCTTGAAATGGAAGAGGAAAAAGGAAGAATAAGCAAAGTCATGCTAATGCCAAGTAAAAAGCTCCCAATGATAATCATTGTTTGAGTAACACGAGCATGTCTGCTATAGTTGCCTCCAAGGTACTGTGAGGCGATACTTGCTCCTGCTTGAGAGAAAGCTTGTATTGCCATGAATAAAGCTCCCAAAATAGGTAGAACAGCGCCAACGCCTGCTGCGGCTACTTCAGAGGTGCGTGAAAGAAACCAACTGTCCATAATGGGCTGAAACATGCCAACACCAAATGTCAGTATCAATGGCCAGGATAAACTAAAGAGAGAGCGATCCTTCACTTGCATAACGTTAAATTCTAGAAATGAGTAGGGTTTCTTGGAATGGGGTTTAAAAATTAAGAGGTTCCTCTTGTAAACAAAAAAAGAAATCCACTTTTAAAGAGCTTAATTATTTGGATAGCAGTTTTTCTCTTAGTTCAAGACGTGCGGCTCTTCTAATTTCAGCATTATTATAACGTCTCTTTTCATCTTCTGTTTCGGGGATAATCGCAGGAACTTCTTTGGGTCTACCTTTTTCATCGATGGCGACAAATGTCATATAAGCTCTGCAAATATCTTCATTTGGTTTTCCTGGAAGCCATGCCGTGACTTTCAAGCCTATTTCCATTGAGGTTCTGAAAGCTCGGTTTACGGATGCATGAATAGTGAGCATTGTTCCTACTGGAGCGGGTCTTAAAAAATGAATCCCGTCGACAGAAACGGTAGTTACTTTAGATTCACAATGACGAAAAGCAGCCATGCATGCCGTTTTGTCCATTAAAGAGACTAAATGGCCACCAAAAACAAAACCATAGGCGTTCACGTCACTTGGATGGACGATGTCATTAGTCTCGATGATGGATTCTTGAACTGTTTTTGCTTTCATTTTCATAGGACTAATCTTAGAAAAAATAAATGGATAGGGGGAGAGAATAAAAAAAGAATAGAATGATAATTCATTAAAATCTCTCAAATAAATGAATGATTTTTTAATAGTGAATCTAAGTTAAAAAAATAATAAAACGCTGTTTTTGAAGTAATTTAAGCATTTTAAGTTTTTTTATGGGCTTTCAAAAAAAACATTTTTATATGCAAAAAGAAGTATTAATTAAAAAGATTTTTCAAAATAATCCGAAAGGATTATATGAGATTTGTAAGAATAAATTATTTTATTAGCTGTTATTTATAATACTTCGTTTATAGAGAATTATAAATAACTGTGTGATGATAAGTAATAAACCCTCTTTTTAAGAATGGCAAATTGACTTTTGTATAGACCCTCTTAAAAAGAAATATCATTCCGAGGATGATCGAGTAAATTCGGAATGAAGTTTTTCTGGGGGGAGCTACGCAAAGCAATTTGCAATAGAGCTCGTCTTCCCGTCCTTAGTTCATTCTAAGGGCGGGATTTTTTTGACACAAAGATGCCTTTTAACACCTCTGTAAAAAAAATAATTGGTATGAAACACAAAAAAAGTTTATAAAATCAAAAAAATAGGCTTTTTTTATTTGAAAAGAAACATTTTTAATTGAAGCATAAAAAAAGGTTTGCTGAAATATTCAACAAACCTTTATAAATACAATCGCCAACTTTTTAATTATAGAACAAGCGAAGCTTTTCTGTAATTTGGTCTAAATCGACCATCTCAAAGTTCTTTTCTGAGCGAAGTTTCCATTCGACTTGGCCTTGTTCAAGGCCTTTTTTGCCAACACCAATTCTCACTGGAATACCCCAGAGATCAGCATCTTTGAACTTAACGCCAGGTCTTTCTTCTCGGTCATCTAGTAACACTTCAAAGCCAAGAGAGGTGAGTTCTTTTTCGAGTTTATCTGCGGCTTCGATGACATTGGCTTCTTTACCAATAGAGACAATTTCTACTTGGAAAGGGGCAATGCTTTTTGGCCAAATAGGACCAAATTCATCATGAGAGTTTTCGACAACACTGGCCATTAAACGACCAACTCCAATGCCATAGCATCCCATCACAGCAGGTTCGCTTTGCCCTTCAGGATTCAAGAAGGTGGCTTTCATGCTTTCAGAAAATTTAGTACCGAGCTTGAAAATATTACCAAGTTCAATGCCACGAGTTTCTGTTAGCATCTCATCGCAATTAGGGCAATGACAAAGAGCACTTGCTTCGGCAAGGTCTAATACTTCATAATTTGAAAAATCGCGTTTAGGATTGCAATGCTTGAAATGGAAGTCTTTCTCGTTTGCTCCAACGACTAGATCGTTAGCGTTTTCTAGAGCGAGATCAATTAGGACTCTAGTATTTTTTGCTCCAATAGGGCTTGCAAAACCAGGCTCCATTCCTGAGGCTTTGATCAAGGATTCATCTGCAGGAATCAATTCTTTCGTTTTTAAAATATTACGAAGTTTAATCTCTGAAACTTCAAGATGACCTGGAACTAAAACAGTCACGAGTTTCCCTTCGATATCAAAGAAGACGCACTTGGCGGTCGCTTCTGGAGAGACTTGTAAAAAGGAAGAGACTTCTTCAATACCTTCTTTATTTGGAGTGGCAACCTTTTCTAACGCCGCTTCTGCGTTATTTGTATAAGGATGTCTTTGGAATTTGGCAATTTCACGATTAGCTTGATAACCGCATTTCTTACAGAGAATGAGATAATCTTCTCCACTAGGTGTATCTAGCATAAATTCATGAGCTAATTTACCACCCATAATACCAGTATCGGATTGCACAACAACTGGCTCAATCCCTACACGGCGGAAAATGCGAAGGTAGGCTTGGTACTGTTCTTCGTAATAGGCATCTAGATCTGCTTGTGTGGCATGAAAACTATAAGCATCTTTCATTAAAAATTCGCGGACGCGAATCAAACCGCCACGAGCTCTTGCTTCATCTCTATACTTTGTTTTGAATTGATAAAGCATAAAAGGAAGTTGCTTGTAGCTTGATAAAACATAGCGGCTAGCATCGGTAACGGCTTCTTCATGAGTCATCGCCAAAACCATGTTATGATTATTACGATCTTTGAATCGTAATAGTTCGTCTCCAATGGCACTATAACGTCCAGATTCACTCCAAAGTTCGGCTGTTTGTACAATTGGAAGATCCACTTCAAGGCCTCCCACTCGATTCATTTCTTCTCGAATAATATTTTCAATTTTTTTCATCACACGATGCCCAATAGGCAACATGCTGTATATTCCAGTAGAAAGGGGTTTAATATAGCCACCACGCATTAAAAAGATGTGGCTTGCCATTGTAGCGTCACTTGGCGTTTCACGAAGAGTAGTATAAAAATAGCGAGAAAGTTTCATAAAGGTTCTGTTTGTTAATTTTGGAAAAAATTAGTAAAAAAGAAGGAAATATATGAATTATGTCTAACTAAGAAGTCGCTTTTTTGCTAATTTACGAGCGATTCTAAAGAACCTGAGGAGGCTTCTCAATGAAATTAAAATGCTTAATATTATTAATGCTAGTGTTAACTATGCTTTCAGCTTGTGGAACCAAAGAAACTGGAAATTCCACAATTTCATCAAATTCAACAGATGAACAAAAATTTTCTTATATGCTAGGTGTACAATTTGGTCGCCAAGCATTTCGTTTAGTGCCTCAACAAATGGGTCATGAATTAGAAGAAGATTATACAGTTCAAGGAGCTCTTGATGCGGCTCTTGCATATGATGATACCACTAAGGCAATTCAAATTACTAATGATACGTTGAGAGCTGTCAGTGAACGCTTTTCAAATGTGGCTAGGGAACGTTTAGAAAAGGCTCGTCCTGATTCAGCTACAATTGCTAATAGTCCAGATCCTAGACAATTGCGTCATATATCCGATTCCTTATTGAAATTATTACCTGTGGAACCTGCAAAACCAGGAACAGGGAAAGTGGTGAAGGTATCAGACTCGTCTTCTGACTTAGAAAAATTTTCATACATGCTTGGTACAGAGTTTGGTACTCAATTTGGATCCATCGGTTCTCAATTAAAAGTGACTCTTTCTCCAGATGCATTTAAAGTAGGTTTGTTAGATGGGGCAAAAGCTTATCGCGATTCTTCTTATCAATTCCAACTTCCAGAAGATTCTCTTCGCGCTGTTGGCCGTCGCTTCTCAGAAAAGGGTAGAGCTGCTCATGAAGAAGCTCAAAAAAAGATGATGGAAGAAGAAGCTAAATTAAAAGCGAAAGCCGCTGCTTATGTCGGAGACACTCTTCCTGATGGCACACCAGCAAAAATTAATTTCACAATAAAAATGAGTGCCCTTAATTCAAAGATTGAATCTTTTGCTCCTTATGCAGGTAAACCTCTTTTTGTATTTTACTACTCCACTACTTGCGGACATTGTCGTAATACTGCTCCCAAAGTGGAAGAATTTGCTGGAAAATATAAAGGCGAAGGTTTAACTACTGTCGCTATTACCACAGGCGGAACACCAAAAAGAAATATTCTTCGTTTTAGTGATGAATTTAAAATTCAAAACATGGAAATCTTATCTGATGACGAACGTCTTTTTGGTCAATTATATGGTGATGGTTATGTGCCAAAATTTTACTTAGTAAATCCTGATGGAACTTATAAGAGATACGCTTCCTTTGAAGATAACTTCAATGAAATTGAAGCCGATGTGAAGGCATTACTGAAAAAATGAGTTCTATAATTGCGGAATACGATGTTGTCGTGATAGGCGGTGGGCATGCGGGTATAGAGGCATGCCATGCTGCTTGGAAGCTTGGTGTAAAAACCGCTTTACTCACAATGAGTATTGATGCTATTGGTCGAATGTCTTGTAACCCAGCCGTTGGTGGAATCTCAAAAGGACAAATTGTTCGAGATATAGACGCCCTTGGTGGATTGATGGGGATCCTGACCGATAAAGCAGGTATACAGTTCCGCATGTTAAACAAAAGTAAGGGGCCTGCCGTTTGGGGGCCTCGTGCTCAATGTGATATGAATTATTATAGTGAGCTCGCAAGAGATACTCTCACGGCATTACCTGGCCTTTCCCTGATTGAAGGGGAATTGGCTTCTTTCTCAAGGTTACCAGATCAACGCTTTGAGCTGATTTTACTAGATGGTTCAAGATATATTTCAAAAACATTTGTTATTACAACTGGTACTTTTCTAGCATCTAAAATGTTTACTGGTAACGATACAAGTGTCGGTGGTCGAGTCGGGGAAGCAAGTTCTGATAAGCTTTCAGAAAATCTTATCTCTGCTGGGATTGCATTACGTCGCTTAAAAACAGGAACGCCTTCTCGCTTGGATCCAGATTCTTTGGATTTTGATGAGTGCGAAGTGCAGCATGGAGATGAAGACCCTTGGTCTTTTAGCGATCGAGAACAAGTTCCTCTAAATAATAACGGCGTTTGTTGGATCACGCGAACGAATTTGAAAACACATGAAATTTTGCGCTCTGGGTTTAAGGATAGCCCTATGTTTTCAGGGCGTATTCATGGAAAGGGGCCTCGTTACTGCCCTAGTATTGAAGATAAGATTAATCGTTTTGGTGACAAAGATGGACACCAGCTTTTTTTAGAACCTGAAACTCGAGATATTGGTCGAGTCTATGTGAATGGTTTTAGCTCAAGTCTACCAGCGGATATTCAGCTTGCTGCTTTGCATACGATGCCTGGTCTTACACGAGCTAAGGTTTTACAAATTGGTTATGCTGTAGAATATGATTCTGTAGATGCCACGCAGTTAAACCCCACTTTTGAATGCCGTCATTATCCAGGGCTTTATTTTGCGGGTCAAGTTTGTGGCACTAGTGGCTATGAAGAGGCGGCTGGCCAGGGTTTAATGGCTGGGATTAATGCGGCACTGAAAGTGAAAGGCGAAGAACCTTTTATTCTAGGTCGTTCTGAAAGTTACATCGGTGTGATGGTCGATGATTTAGTGAATATTTTATTAGATGAGCCGTATCGAATGTTCACAAGCCGTGCGGAATACCGTCTCTTTTTAAGATCGGATAATGCAGAAACTCGCTTAAAAGCCAAAGCGCGAGACATAGGCATGATTTCAGATCGTGATTGGCAAGATTGGATTACGCGCGAAACAATCATGCGAGATGTTCATGACTTTTTATCTAAAGAATCAGGAACGCCAACACAAGTGAACCCTATTCTTGAACCCAGTGGTCAAGCTCTTGTTTCGGATCGAGTGCGTTGGATTCAAGTGTTACGTCGCCCTGGAATTGATCCAGAAGCCTTTTTTAAGGTAGCGTGCCCAGATAAAAAAATGACTCGCAGAGACCAGTGGTTTTTGTATGCAGAAGAAATTTATGCAGGCTTTTTTGAACGTCAATTAAGAGAAATAGAGCATCAAAAGAAAATGGAGAAGATTAGGCTATCTCCAGATATTGATTACATGTCTATTTCTGCATTGAGTATTGAAGCAAGGCAGAGACTAATGGCTCAAAAACCTTTGACGATGGGTCAAGTCAGTCATATTCCTGGTGTACGTCAAGCAGATATCACTGTATTAGCTCATTGGTTTGAAACAAGCAAATAGT
>Ga0209510_1004774_pt1 | contig 11720 bp, 7 predicted proteins | sample BiotimSIPDNA_FD_185749 | JGI IMG/M metagenome (GOLD analysis project Ga0209510, IMG submission 185749) | Anaerobic biogas reactor microbial communites from Washington, USA - Biogas_R1 time_0 SIP DNA (SPAdes) (version 2) | ecosystem: Engineered > Bioreactor > Anaerobic > Unclassified | place... | reverse complement strand
ACCATTGTCGACGCGACAAATCCCAACACCTTGCAAATTCCTGAAGCTTTCATTTGGAGGATTCCTTTTGTTCGCATGTGATCTTGGCTGCCCAATCGCGTGAGTTGATGCTTTCGTTCTCCGGGAAGGACGGGAGTGTGATGGTACCATTGTCGTCGGACTGAAGTGAAGACGGCTGCAACCACTGGCCGTTCATCGGGTCAAACCAAGAGAGTGTGTATGGTGTGGATGGAGAGAATCCGCTGAGTGAGGGCAACTGGCACCGGTTCTCGAAGTAGAGCAGAGCCAATGAGGCGTCCGGGGTGCGCATCATGTAGCTCCATCCGTCCAGGCCGTCTTCAGGTGCATCCGCAGCCTTATTTGGCACGATGCAATCCCGCGCAAGCTTGAGTTCCTGATAGGTGTCTCCCTCTGACAGGACAAAGGCCATGAGGTGTTGCATGTAGTTTGCCGATTGGTACCGGAATGCATCCCAAACATGGGGTCGCGCGCCATCGGGCTCTCCTGTGGTGGTCAGGTCGTAGGCGGCGGTGCCATGGACGTGCCCGGATAGCCCGCCTGAGAGGACGGAACCATACATCTGGGCGCGGGCAAAGTAATTGTCGCGTGGCGAATCCGCGGGTGGCCGTTCGCCTCCCGGTTTGTTGATTTCGTGGTGCCATCCGGTGTAATATGGTTCGAAGTTGATCGCCGGGTAGGCCGGTTCAAGGCGGAACAGGTTTTCGAGAGCCGAAGCCACGCGGTGATCGCGTGGCTTGTTTCCCACGCTGTGCATGGTGAGCCATGGCGCCTGTTGATCGTGCCCAAACTGAAGGTGGGTGGAGTCGTTGATAAGGACGGTCACCGGTTGCCCGAAGGGCGGGGGTCCATAGGTCTGGAGATGATAGGTCAGCGCGTCGTTGAACTGACCTGCCGTAAGGCTGAAGTCTTCGGGAATCCAGTCGAGGTGAATACCGCTGAACACGAGATTATGTGCACCGTACCGGGCAATCAGATATTGAAAGAAGCGCGCAAACGAAGTCCGGAAATCGAAGTAGGCGGCCCATGACGGACCCACATCGCGCCGCACCGTTTCGATGAGTGGCACAAATCCCTGTTCCGACAGAAAGTCCATTTTCTGGTCGAGACTACGGAAGTAATCCGGGTTGATCCGGTCAAAATCGGATACTCCCTTGTGCTTGTCCGACATCGCGAAGGGGAGATTTCCATATTCGTCGCGCATATTTTTCGCGGTGAAGGTTCCCCAGTAGCTGAGGCCCCCCGAAGCATCCTGCCCGAGCCCTTCAGCAACATCATATCCGAACTTTTCCCATGCGTTGCGAAGATAAATCCCGTCTTCGTTGGCGTGGGTGCTTGGATTGAGGTCAGAATCCCAGTTGGGAAAACACGAAATCATGCTGACTGAGTTGAACCCCTGGCGTTTCCGGTAGAGGACGGCGTCCTCAAATCCCATGCCAGGAGCCGGTTTGTAATCGATGGGAGATGCTGCACTTCGGAAAGGCAGGCGCCAGGTGGAACCAGCGAGCCAAGTGTCCCCCAGCATGAAAAACGGGGTGCCGTCCGCGTATTCGAGGGCGTGTCCGTTTGCTGAGGAACGGATGAAGCCGTGACGCACCGGGTTCTCCAGCTTCTCCTGTGCCGTCCATTCGGTGACCCGGATGGCATCGGTATGGCCGTTGAGCCCCGTGTCATCCGCTTGGTTTGAACCACTGGTCCATGTCCAGATTCCGGGAGCGGTGGCCACAAGGCGGACCTTGAATGTCCGGCCCCCGTCCCAAAACCCGTAGACCCGCTTGGAGAAACCAGGACCCTCCCACTGGACCCAGCAGAGCACATCGGTGTAGGGATTGGCGTAGTCCCGGTCGGCTTCCAGTCTGACCTCAATGAGGTCCCAAGTTCGGGCCGAGTGGGAATCGGCGGGGTTGGGGTTTGTTTCCGATGCGGATAGAACGGGAATGATCATCAAAAGGCCGAAAATGGCCCGCAAACAACTGGAGCGAAAAATGGTCATGGAAAGCGTCGAAAAGGGGTTAATGTGTTGCAATATAGCAGAGGGGGATGACCATGCAACTCCTTGAAGTCTTAAAAACCCGTGAAAGGACGATCCGAAGGATCACAAGCTTCTCGAATATGCGACCTGCGGACGGGCCGAAGCGGGTCTTAATGGAGATGACGATTTCGTTATTATGTCTCTTTCGCAGAGGATTCCGGCCTTGTCGTTGCGCGGATTCGACCCGGAATGTGGTGTCCCCGGCATCCGGGGTGGATACTTTCTTTACAGACGATCCAAAAGTGGATTGGATTTGTGCCGGAATACGCCGCATAACCCCACCTTGATCCATGGAACCAACGATTCGCAACGAGCTGCCCGAAGACTACCGAAGGGTCGAGGAGATCACACGCAAGGCCTTTTGGAACCTGCATTTTCCGGGATGTGACGAACATTATCTTGTGCACATTATGCGGGAGCATCCGGACTTCATTCCCGAGCTGGATTTCGTGCTCGAAAAGGACGGTGAGGTGATCGGGAATATCATGTATACCAAGTCAAGCCTGACCGGTGAGAATGGCAGTCGTCATGATATACTGACCTTCGGGCCGGTTTGCATTGTTCCCGAGCACCAGCGTAAGGGCTATGGGCGGCATTTAATCCTGCATTCGGTTGAGGTGGCCCGCTCGATGGGGTATCCCGCGATTGCCATCTACGGTAACCCCAACAACTACGTGAAGCTGGGATTCAAGAGCTGCAAACGTTACAACATCTGCAACGCCGCCGGAGCTTTTCCTTCCGCTCTCATGGCGATGGAGCTGCAAGAGGGTGTTCTGAGATCCTATGGTCCCGGCAAGTTGAAATATGCGGAGAGCCCGGTCTATGCCTTGGATCCAAAGGATGCCGAAGCCTATGATGCGAGTCTCGAGCCTATGGAGAAGCAGGAACTCCCCGGGCAGGAAGTATTTTTTATTATGGTGCAATCTTCGATGTCCCAGGATTCCCAAGCTTAAATTAGGCCGCGTTATTTTGGATTGGAATTCAATTTGCCGTTGGTTCAGGTGAATTCGAGATTATATCTCGTCCGGTTCATTGATGAGTCGCGACGGAAACGTCTTTTATGGGTGTTTTTTGTGTGACACCGTTACGGATTTGCATTTCAGTCTGGCTTCTCCTAGCTTGTTTGGTCAATAATTATGGGTTGAGCGTGATGATCCGACCCTCGGAAAATCCTGTTTCACTAGAGACTGACGTAAGCGTGCATCGGTCGGCTCACATCATGAGCCCCGGAAACGGATGACGATGAAAATGCAAGCGTGTTTGTGTAGATTATCTTTGATCACGTTTCTGGCGCCGTGGTGTTCGTTCGGCTATGTGGCGGGGGCTTTGGTCACTTTCGAAGATGGCAAGGTGCCTTTAAGCGAGCTTCATGTGTCTGTGAGTGGCAATGATTCGACGGGAAATGGAACACTGGCGTCGCCGTTCAGGACCATTTCACGTGCGGTGAATGCTGCTGAGCCTGGAACGGCGGTGGTGATTCATGCGGGTGATTACGCGGCAGGGTCATACTGGGATGGGATCTCAGGAACGGAGGCAAATCCGATTTGGATTGGGGGAGCGGCTGGAGAATCCAAGCCTCGCATTTTGGATGGATCGGAGGGCATACATTTGTCCAGTGTGCGCTATCTGGTTTTGCACGATCTGGAGATCACGGGTGCAGATGCCAATGGGGTCAATTGTGACGATGGGGGAGAGGTGGATGATCCCGAGGCTACCCGTTTCGTGGTGTTTAGGGGCCTGCACGTTCATGGCATCGGAACAGGTGGCAATAACGATTGTCTTAAACTGTCCGGGGTGCGGGACTACTATATTCTGGATTCAGTCTTTGAAAACGGTAGCGGTGGAGGGAGTGGTATCGACCATGTGGGGTGCCATCGCGGGCTGATTGTGGGCAACCGGTTTGCAAACATGGGATCGAATGCGATCCAGAGTAAGGGCGGTAGTTCGGATATCGAGATCCGGGGCAATTGGTTCGAGGATTGTAGGGATCGCACGCTGAACATAGGCGGTAGCACTGGTTTCGAGTTTTTCCGTCCTCCGCTTTCGACGACCAGTGTAAACTATGAGGCAATCGACATCCGGGTGCTGTCCAATGTGTTCATCGGTTCCGATGCGCCCTTCGCATTTGTCGGTGCCGTGAACTGCCTTGTGGCCAACAACACGGTCATTCACCCGCATAGCTGGTTTTTCCGCATCCTTCAGGAAACGCTTTCGAGTGGGGAATATGCATTCGGTGCGTGTGCCAATAATGAGGTGGTCAACAATATCTTTGTTTATGATCGATCCGACCTGTCCAGCACGCAGATCAATGTGGGGAACAATACTGCGCCGTCGACCTTCGTGATCCGCAATAACCTGTGGTTCAATGAGCCGAATCCATCGCAATCGGGCATCACCGGAATGCCGGTTTCAGAACAAAATGGGATTTATGGGCAAGATCCGATGTTCGCAGATCCCGTCATTCGCGACTACAGACTGCTCAATGGAAGCCCGGCCCGCTCTTCCGGGTTGTGGATGTCTGATCTGAGCACGGATTATGGAGACCAACCCTGGGGTAATCCACCGAATAGGGGCGCATGGGAAGGTCAGTATTCTTCGAACATCGCTCCGCAATTGAATCCGATCGGGAATCGTACAGTCGAAGCTGGACAACCGTTGCAGATCCAAGTCGACGCGACCGATGAGGACGGTTCGCCGTTGGATTATTCTGCCTCAGGCGGAGGGTGAGCCCTCAGTCGAAGAGGGGTCCGCTGATTGATCAACGTCCCCGCTTTCTGTATTGGCGCCAGCTTCTTGGGCTGTTGGATCTTCGAGTTCCGGTGAATCTTCTTTGGAAGCCTCCGGATCGGATGGCTCAACCGTCGGCTCAATGGTATCTCCGTTGGTTTCTGTTGCCTCCTGATTTCCGTTCACCGGGGATTCGGGAATATCCAGAAATTCATCCGGGCTCTTTGGAAGGTTATCGAGCAACCATGCTCCATACTGAAAGGCAAGATTCTGCATCCACGAGTTGAGCGGATCCGCTCCATCGGCTGATACGATGTGCATCCAGGCTGGCTGCGGAGGCTGCGGCGTTTCCGGGGTATCCGATTCCAGGGTCTGAGGCGCTTCGGGTTTGCGCCCAACGGTGAATGCGTAGCTCCGGTCGTCGAAGAGAGATAATGTGATTTCGATCGGATTCTCAAGGCTCCCCGGCATTGGATCAGAGGCGGGTTCGACCGAACTGTATCGCGCGCTGAGGATGCTCTGAAGAACACTGTCGAGTTTTTCAGGCTTCAGCGTCGCGCCTTCCGGTGCATCGCTGACTGCGAACGTATCCTCTGCCTTCTCCCGTTCAGCGGTGAGCGACTTGGATGTTTCACCTGAAGCCATCCACCGGATGGTGACCTTGCGGACGTCTGCGGGTTGGGCGTCGACCAGTTGTTTATTGGCCCATGCGGATGGATCACCATCCACGAACCCATTGAAGGACGAAAGGTAGACTTCGGGATGATCGTCCAGGGCAACGAACGTGCCTTGGTTCTTGCCGGTCTTTCCGAAGCGGATCTTCCGGATGAGCTCCCCTTTGTCGTCCAACAGAGTGACAGATGACTGGTCGATCTGAAGCTGTGAGGCCTTGTCCGGGTTGCGGGTGACAAACCGGAGAAGGTTTGCGTCGCGAATGCCACCAAGCAGACGCGACAGTTTGGCGAAGTCAACCGGGAGGTTATGGTGGTTTTCCACCATCCAGCGCCCTTTTTTGTCGGTGACGATCCGCGTTTCTTTCTTGTCCGATCCTTTGACAATGATCGTCGCGGTGGGGGCCATCCGCTCATCGGTGAGAAGGGTGGTTTCTCCCGATGGAAGCGAGGTGACGAGCTCCGGCTTGGTCGCGTTCTCATAGACGAGGATTGCGACGGCGATGATGGCAAGAATGCCAGTGAGAATGCTGAGGTTGCGCAGGTTCATAGTGTTCGGATGTTTTGCGGTTTCAGCGGGGTGAACGGTTGCGACGGACAAAGAATCGAATCCCCAGAATCGAGATGAAGAATGGAATGAGTGCCATATTGAAAAACACGAGGTTGCGGTCGAGTGCTTCGATATCTTCCCGGAGTTTCTTCCGGATATCCCGCCGGCTCGCTATCGCGGAAGCTTCCTGTTCCTGGAATTTCCGGATCGCCTGTTGCACTTCGGGGGTAGCGACGAGCATTCCATCCCGGTTCTGTTGGCTTTGCAGTTCCCTCAGCTGATTCTGCACGTCCTGAAGCTGTTGGTTGATGGCTTCGAGGCTGTCCTGATATTTGGCTTGAGCTTGAAGCTCGATCGCCTGAACCCGGGTGAAGGGGCGGGTGGTGCTGCCGCGGCCCCGGAGGGATAGCAAATCCTGGTTTCCAGTGGCGAACTCGGCCAGGTTCAGGATGAGGCTGAGGTTATCGTTTATGGGGCGGAGCATTTCACTGCCGAAGAAGTTCATGCGCTCCACCGAGTATCCGTCGTTAAGGAAATCAGTGTCTCCGATTAGGATGACCACGCTCTCACCTTCCTGCTTGTGGGGAATCTCTTCCGCCGGGTTCGCTTCGGACGTGTTTGTTTCATCCTCGCTTTCGTCTGTCTTGGCGGCTGGCCTACCATCGGGAAATGCCGAAGTGAACTTGCCCGAGACCATTCCTGCAAGGGTGAGCGGCTTGCCGTCAAACGCCCCCAGTTGAGTCCGGATCATGTTGAGGATCTCCTGAGGCTGTGCGAACCTTAGCGTATCGGAGGGGAGTGCGGCACTTTGGGGCGATGTTTCGATGAGGGACGCAAAAGTCAGGCCGTCCTTCTCTGCGAAACTGAAGCTGCCGGGTTCGACCAGAAGCACTTCTCCCAGTGGGGCGACGACCGGAAGATCGCGGTTGAGGTTCCGGTTTTGCATCCATATCGGGTGCAACACCGCTTGGCCCATTCCTGAACTCACCCGTGCCGCATATTCGAGGTCGCCGACGACCTTTGTGTCCTCAAATGTGATGCCCCATTCTTTGAGCAACGAAGGCAGACTGCTGGATGTCGGGGTGAGTCCCATCATCATGGCCTGTGGGTTTTGGGTCTGCTTTTGGGTAACGGATGAAGGATCGAGTGCCATGATCAGGGGCCTTCCTGATACCACATGCTGGTCGATTGCGTATTGAAGGCGGTCGGGCAGATTCTGCGGATGGATCACCATGAGCAGGTCCACTTCGGGCTCGATGGATTCCGAGGTGGTCGGAATCATCGTCACTTCGAAGCGCTCACGCAATTGGGCCAGAAATGCCCAATCCCTTGTCATCGGCTGGCCCCGCATCATCGGGTTGCGTTGGGTCTCGGGTTCTGAGATGACCAGAGAGGTGACGATGCCGAGGCTGGGCTTGTCGACTCGCTGAACCTTGGATATGAGCTGGGAGATGTCATACTCCAAAAAGGATTCCCGTTGGACATTGATGATTTCGATGCTTTCCTCCTGATCAGCCTGTGTCGCCACCAAACCCATGAAGAAAGAGGCTCCGTTGGGAAGTGGAGACTTGAGGACTCCGGCGCGGATAGCCGCTTCTTCCTCCTTCGTGTCCGGCTTCGGATCAATGATGCGTAGCTGAATCATTCCCTTTGCCGTGCGCTCATACTGACGAAGGAATACAGCCACGCGCTCTCCAAAGTTTTTGTAGAATGACGGCAAGCCTTCCGCGCTTTTGCTGAAGTAGTAATCGATCTGGATGGGCTCTTCGATCGATTTGACCAGACTCTTACTCCCTTTCGAAAGCGAATAGAATCCTTCCGATGTCACATCCCACTGTAGCGGAATCCGGGAAGCGATGAAGGTGATGAGCAAGGAAGAAAGCAGCACCAGTGCTGCGGCGATCCATTTGTCTTGGGTTTTCATCTGCGGAATCGTTGGGAAAGGGTTAACGCTTGAGGATGATGATGTTCAGCGACAGGCACGCGCCGATGATCGTCAGGAAGAACGCCAAATCCTGGAAGCGGATCAGCCCGATGGTCATCGGATCAAAGTGGGTAATGAAGCTGAAGTTGGCGATCGCGTCCACCATGGGCACTGGCAGGTGGATCGCAGTAAGGAAGTTGTTGAATACACTCCAACCCAGGAACACCAGAATCAGGCACGAAACCACGCTGATGACAAAGCTGATGACCTGGCTTCGGCTGAGTGCGGAAGTGAGTGAGCAGATACTCAGGTAGGCGCCAGCCATGAGGAAGGCTCCAAGGTAGCCACTGAAGATCACGCCCCAGTCAGGTGATCCGAGATAGGCCACCGTGATAGCCATGGTCAGCGTTCCCATAAGCGCGATGCACAGGAAAAGCCAGCCCGCAAGAAACTTGCCGAGGACGGCTTCCGGAATGGAAACCGGGAGGGTGAAAAGCAGCTCCCATGTCCCGGAGCGCTTTTCCTCTGCCCATAGTCTCATGCCAACCGCAGGAACCAGGAACAGGAAGACCCACGGCAGAAACACAAAGAAGCGGGCGAGTGTGGCTTCTCCTCCGTCGAAGAACCGCCCCAGAAACCAGGCCAAACCAACTGTGGCCACGAGGAACACCACCAGAAAGACGTAGGCAACCGGAGTGCGGAAGTATCCGAAGAACTCGCGTTGAAAGAGGGTTGAAATCGATTTCATGGTTAGGATTGAAAAGAAAGTTTGTGTGCTCGGCCTGATCGCAACCGGATCAGCGATCAGGATACTGGATTGGCTGCGGTTAACTCGCGGAAGACTTCATCCAGTCGGGAATCCGGCCGGTCGAAGCGGTCGATCCTCCATTGCGAGGCATGCGCGAAGTTGAGGACCTCGAGCCCGATCGGTTCATGATTCGCTGGCAGCACTTCGATCGCGTTTTCCGCGCAATTCACTTTTGCTGTGGGGAAGCGTGACCGCAGTGCCGCTGATACCGTCTGCGAGTCGAGCTCAGAAGAGAGGCGAAGGGTGATGCCGTTGTGTTTGGGATGCCGGCGACGGAGTGCTTCGGGAGTTTCGTCCGCGATGATTTTGCCTGCTGCGATGATGATCACCCGGTTGCACATGGCATCCACTTCCTCCAGAATGTGAGTGGAAAGGATAATGGCCTTTGAGCCTGACATTCGCCGGATCAGTTGGCGGACTTCCTGTTTCTGGTTGGGATCCAGCCCGTCGGTGGGCTCGTCCAAAATCAAATAGCGTGGATCGTGCAGGATCGCCTGAGCGACTCCCACCCGTTGCCTGAAACCCTTACTCAGGGTGTCGATCGTCTGGTTTGCCACCGTGTCGATGTGGCAGGTCTGCATGACTCTATCGCAGGCAGCCTGTCGATCTTCCGGTGTCCGGTCTGTTAGACGGATGCGGGCAATAAATGCGATAAACTCGGCCACAGTCATCTCTTCGTAGAGCGGACCATTTTCGGGCAAATAACCGAGGTGTTCTCTCGTCCCCACCGCATCCGAGGAGACGCGGACCCCGTCGATTCGGGCCTCTCCGGAGCTGGGGTGGAGAAATCCCGTGAGCATCTTCATCGTGGTTGACTTGCCGGCGCCATTAGGGCCGAGAAAACCGAGGACTTCTCCAGGAGCAACCTTGAAACTAACGTGGTCGACCACGCAACGGTTGCCGTAGTATTTGGTCAAATCGAGGGCTTCTATCATGGCTGTGAATACTGGTGCTTTCAACCGAAGTGTTGAGGCTCGATAACAGAAGTGCCCATCCAGAGGAAGGGACCTTCGCGCAAGGCGGACGGATGAATTCCTGTACCGGGGCGAAAACCTCTGTGATCCAACCTTGGCAATGACCTTCAATGCAGGATTCCTGCGATTTCAAGGTTTTTTTACGCCATCCGATCCAATTTCCGGATTTTTGCAGAACAGAAGGAGCGCTGATTCTATGGCTAATGCCAGGATTTCCCTCAAACCGAAACGCAGTCAGTCTCTATCAAAAGCTCACGGTAATTGGAGCGGGAAGGCTCAGGATGCATTCTGCCCTTAGCCGGATCGAGCCTTTCGGACGGGTGCCCCGTTTGGACTTCGGAAGCCACTGGCTTACCGGCCTTCGCAAGTCGTACTTTCATGTTCGACCTGAAATTGGCAGTTGGAAATCGCTTGACAGCATTCTCCTCCATTCCTTTCATCCAGTGCTTTGCTGAGAGCAATCCATGCCGGGATGGCGAAATTGGCAGACGCGCTAGATTCAGGTTCTAGTGGCCGCAAGGCTGTGAGGGTTCAAGTCCCTCTTCCGGCACCATCATTACCAACGACTTACGGAATTTTAGGGGTGGATTTTGCCAGATTATTGCCAAGTTGGATCGTTGTAAGCAAAAAGGGATCCAACTCATCTGATGTGGTGGAGGGATGTCGTTTTTAGGGGCAACTAGGGGTGCTTTTTTTGATGGGGAGAATGATCTGGGCCGTCGGAATGAATGGATTGTGAGGGATTAGGTGTGGTTCTCCCTTAAATCGGGATTGATTTTGGGGGGTGGCTTGTGCAAAACAGTGCAAGTTTCTATGCTGTACCTCCGAATTAAAACGCATACCTTCCGGAATGGTGTCCGGGATAACCACAGAACTCCTCTTGTTTTGGAGAGGACGCCGGGTCCGGTGTTCCGTTGGTTTGTCGCTCAGGTGATGGCGTTGGTGGTGATGGGGTGGGCAGTATCAGCGTCAGACAAGGTCGAGGGGGAGGTGGAGCAGACGAGAGCTCCGGGCGTGGTGAGGCTCCACTTGGAAAAGGATTTGTCGGGATTGTTGGATAAAATTGTGGTTAAGGTGGACGGTGAGCCCGTGATCCCGCGAAAGGACCGCCAATTGGGCGTGCTTGAGCTGGATCTGTTCATCAAGGGAGATCGCACGATATCGGTTGAGCACGAGGACTGTCTTGCGTGGGAGCACAAGGTGAATGTGCGGGGATCCGATCGTCAGGATCTGGCATATGTGCCATCACTTTGGCCGGCCCGTGTGAAGATGGTGGTGCAATCGTTGGAATCGAGGGAGACGTTGGGTGATGGAGATTTTGAGGTCTATGTGGACGGGGCGCCTGTGGAAATCAGGGGAGGTTGGGCCCGCATACCGGCGATGCGGAAGGTGAACCTGACGATCCGCGCAAGAGGTTATGAGGCTTGGAGCCACACGATTCGTGCCCAGCCGCGATCGGTGGACACCCTTGAGATTATGCTGAGGTCGGTTATCGGGCCAAGAACCGGAGATGCGTTCTCGATCCGGATCGGCAATCGACAGAGCATCGAGATGGAATGGGTGGAATCGATGGATGCATGGGTTGGCAGGTATGAGGTTACTCTAGGTCAATTCCGGAGTTTTCGTCCCGGTCATTCATCCGTTGGCATCGATGATCCGGATCGTCTTCCGGTGGTGAATGTGAGCATGGAGGATGCGTTTGCTTTTGTGGATTGGGTGAACCGGACTTATGGCGGGCAGTATGAAGGTTGGCGAATGGCTTTGCCATCCACTGATCATTGGATGGTTTATTCCCGATGTGGTGATGCACGTAACTATCCCTGGGGAAACCAATGGCCTCCTTTATTTGGAAACCTTGCCGATGTGGACTTTGGTGAATCCCGTGGTGGCGAGGCCCATATTTCCGGATATGAAGATGGATTCACCGGCATGGCATCGGTCGAGGATAGCGGTGTGAACGAGTGGGGGCTGTTCGGGATCAGTGGAAACGTGAGCGAATGGGTTGGTTCTCCGGTA
>Ga0209510_1004769_pt1 | contig 11737 bp, 11 predicted proteins | sample BiotimSIPDNA_FD_185749 | JGI IMG/M metagenome (GOLD analysis project Ga0209510, IMG submission 185749) | Anaerobic biogas reactor microbial communites from Washington, USA - Biogas_R1 time_0 SIP DNA (SPAdes) (version 2) | ecosystem: Engineered > Bioreactor > Anaerobic > Unclassified | place... | reverse complement strand
GTTGTTGGGCGCCATGGGTTGGATCGTCGGTCGGATCCAGGTCGATCGTGATGCGACGGGCCCTGTTTTTCAGCCTGCAGGCATGATGTTCAACGACGATATCGGCCAGGCTTTCCGCCATCGCAAATAGATCTTTGGAGGTGACGGAGTTCTCGAAACGCGACAGCGTTGGCTGCGATCCGAGATCCTGTCCATCCATGGGATCGCGATCGAGCAGCAGCTTGTGTATCGGATCCTTGGCCAAGGAATCGGCATCGTTACAATCCGGATAACCAGCGGCAATGCCGTAGATGCGTTGCCGGAGAAGATCGAGGTTTCGATGAATGACCTTGCCGGGCTGGCGGGAATCGCGAATGGTTTTCTCCAGGCGTTCGGTAAGTCTGAGGTTTTTGTCTACCGCCTTGAGCAGAACGGCGCCTCCATCAGAGCTGCTGTCCGGCTGATCAAAGGCAACGGTAACGGGTCTGTGAAAATGTGTTCCGAAAAGTACAGGCTGTGTGGTAGATTGAGTCATCAAAAAGCCTCTTTTGTGGTATGCAACTTGATTGGTCTCAAGTAGTTATACGCACGAAGGGGCTTTTTGTTTTATCTCTTCACGAATAATTTGGGTTAGTCCTCGGTCGGCTCCTTCTCAATGTGATCGATGATCAGCGTCTCGGTGGGCATGTTGCGCGGATCGAGCTTCAGGCCGAGCTTTTGCACCGCGCGGAACATGCCCGCGCCCGACGGGTCCGACGCGGCGACTCCGGCCAGACCGCTCCCGGGAGCGGCCTGGCCGGGGACGGCTCCGCCGCCGACCAGTCCTCCCAGTTCCGGCATCATCTTCTTCGCAAGCGCCATCAGTTCCTGCAGCGGGAGCTCCAAATCAATTTTGTAGGCACCGTTTAATTCGGTTTTGTCGACGACCTGGCGGTCGGTGAACTGCGACAGCAGTTCGGCAAATTCCGGCATCTTCATTTTCGACAATTCCATGCGCATCGATCCGTCCTGGCCCATGGTCATGCGCATTTTACCGGCTGCGCCGGCGTCGACAGTCATGCTGCCCTGTTCCGGTTTGATCTTTACTCCCCCTTCCGGCGTGGAAAACGACATCGCTTTGTCGGCGTCTTCCCCGCCCTCCGGCGGATTGCCGGCGGCGGTCCTGGGTTCCTCCTCTGCGACTTGCTCCAGCTTCGGCCCGTCTTTCTGCACGATCAGCGCATAGACCGGCTGTTCCCTGGTTTCAGCGTGAGAGGCGAGCTTGAATCGCTCCTGGAGAAGCGACTGCAGCATCTCCGGGATCTGTTCTTCGTTGCTCCCCTCCGGAAGCTTGGCCTGGATCTCGAACAGTTGCGAATCCATCCACTCCGGGCCGGTGATCTGGTGGGGCTTCATCTTGTACGCCATCCCGACCAGGGCCTTCAAAGAGACGAATTTGACGTCCATGCGGGCTCCGTCCATCCGCATCGCCCCGAGGTCGATCTTCCCGGTTCGGGCCTGCTCGATCAGGCTCGAAAGGGGAGGCGAGGGTTTCACCGATGCAACCTCGAACTCGAGTTTGGCCGGCGCCTGGGCAAACAGCCCCGCGGTCAGGCACACAAGAAGGCTGCACGCACACGCAATGCTGAAGATTTTCATATGACTGCTCCTGACTTCAGGGGATCAGCACCACAGGCGCCTGCCAGAAGGCTGCCTTCTGCCCCGTTGGATCGGTAATCGTGACCTGGCAATTGTATTGGCCGGGCAACAGGTTTTGCAAAGAAAGACTGAATTTCAGCGGCATGGTCCGGAGGCGGTTGTCCAGCGCCTCGGTCACCATGAGCGGCGGCGTTTCGAATGCCTTCACCTGCCCGCGGTAGAAGCTGACGAAGGCGACCAGCGGCCGCGCGCTTTCGACCCCCTGCTGATAGGCCTGCAGATACACGTACATGTCGCGGCCCTTGCTGAAAACTCGGGTGACACTGGGGATCAGCTTCTGGCCTTCCTGCACCAGCGGGTTTACGGATGCCGTCTTCCCCTTGTCTTTGGAAGCGTCATACAGGGCGTCGCGCAGATCCACCCTCTGGCTGCTCAGGACCACGGAACTGATCGGGATCCGTTTCTCTTCTTTGTTCAGGTTCGGGATCACAAAAGGCATTTCGTATGTCCCGATGCGGCCGGTCTCCGCATCCCGCGCGAGGAACTTCAGCCTGTACTTGCCCGGCAGCAGGGTGAACCCGGTGTCGTACTGGATCGGCCGCCCGGCGAGCTCCGCGGCTGTCGCGTCGCTCAGCCTGATGTCTACCTTGTCGCGGACGTTTGTCACCGTGATTCCGTATTCGTCTTTGATTTCCCCGATGAAATCGAGCCGCGTACGTTCGTGCCCGCCGCGCTTGGCCAGCACCAGCTCGCTGCCGGGGATTTTGACCACCAGCGGCACGTAATACTCGGCGCGGTTCAGCTGGAAGTAATCCAGTTCCATGGCGATCGTGAGGTCGGTGACCGGGTCTTCCAGCATCAGCGCCTCTTCCAGCTGGCGCTCCTTTTCCGCGTCGTTGAATTTCCCGAATTCCTTGCGGGCGTAATAGCCCTGCCGGTAATCCAGCTTCCCGGCCAGTTCGTTGTTCAGCGAGACCTTGATGCGCCGGAATTTGCCGTCGAGATTCTGGTTCGTGGTGTAGTAGCCGAGGATGTAATAGCTGGAGACCGCCTCCTGGGCCTGCCGGATGCCGCGCGTCAGGTCGTTGTAGTCGAGGAGCGCTTTTCCTCCGGTGTCGGCGGCGAGCGACCACATCGTGTCCTGCGAGCGCTGAAAACTCGTCATCATCCCCATGGCGATGGCGCCGGTATACATCCCCGCGCCGCCGGGAGAACTCCGGGTGGCATCGCCCAAGGGGGCCTGGGCCGTCAGCCCGCGCGCGTCGATCGGCCAGAAAGAGACCCCCGCACGGATTGCGGCGTTGATCGTCGCGCGCAGTTGCGCCTGGTGTAATCCTCCCCGAAATTCCTGACGATTTTCAGCGATAAATCAGTAGAGAAAATGGCTCCTCCGAAGTGAGCAGGGCGACCTGCAAAAGGAGGGGAGATGGACGAAGAGAGATGGGATAAGGAAGCCTGTGATCTCTCTGAAGGGACGGAGTCCGTCCCTTCAGAGAGATCAGTGGAGGATTGTGAGGGAGGAGGAAAACCGGAAGTAGAAGAGGGGAGCAACCAATGGGTGGGTGATGAGGAAGAGTGCGAACCTGACCGGGGAGGGATCAGGGAATCGGACGAGGTTTCGATGCCGAGGCTTCCGCTGCAGTCATGCCCTCCCAAGAGGCGGCGACTGACGAAAAAGGAGGACCACCCGCGGGTGGTCCTGACGGGGGCGCAGCGGCTGCTCCTGCTGGACACGTGGCGGCGGAGCCAGTTGCCGGCCGGCGATTTTGCGCCGCTTGTAGGGCTGACGAAGCATTCGTTGTATGCCTGGAAGCGACGTTTTGAGGATGAAGGACCGGCGGGGCTCGCGGACAAGCCGCGCGGCTCGCGGCGCGGGAGCCGGGTGCCGGAGGTGACGCGGCGCTCGATCCTGATGTTGAAAGAGGACAATCCCGACTGGGGCTGCCAGCGGATCACGGATGTATTGGCGCGCGGACCGGGATTGGGCGTAAGCGCGGGGTCGGTGGCGCGGGTTCTGCACGATGCCGGGTATGAACTGGAGGAACGGCAGCCGCGCATTCATCCAGACCGGATCCGGCGCTTTGAGCGGAGCAGGGCCAACGAGTTGTGGCAGACCGACCTGTTTACGTTCGTGCTCAAGCGGCAGAACCGGCGGGTGCACCTGGTGGGGTTCATGGACGATTACAGCCGCTTCATGGTGGGTTACGGGCTGCATGCGACAGCCTCGGCGGCGCTGGTGATCGAGGTGCTGCGGGCGGCGATCGCAAATTATCAGGCACCGGCGGAGCTGTTGACGGATAATGGGACTCAATACGTGACCTGGCGGGGAAAGAGCGCGTTTGCCCGGGAGTGCGAAGCGCGCGGGATACGGCAGATCGTGGCGACGCCTCGGCGACCGCAGACGCTGGGAAAGATCGAACGGTTCTGGGGGACACTGTGGCGCGAATGCGTGGGCACGGCGGTCTTTCTGGACCTCGAGGACGCGCGGCGGCGCATCGGGCACTTCATCGATCACTACAACTTTCAGCGGCCGCATCAGGGGATCGATGGCCTGGTCCCGGCGGACCGGTTCTTTCAAGCGGCGCCGGAAGTACTGAAGGTACTGAAAGAAAGGGTGGCAGCCAACGCGCTGGCGCTGGCCCGGAACGGGATTCCCAAGGATCCGTTCTACCTGACCGGACAGGTGGCGGGACGGAGCTTCAGCGTGCATGCGGAAGGCGAGCGGGTGATTTTGACGCGGGAGGAAGGAGAGCGTCGTGAAATCGAACTGGTGGGACCGCGGGAGAGAACGGCGGAGCCTGTGGGCATGCCGGACCCGATATGCCCGCAGGGAGTAATGCCGGGCGGTGACGGGAACGAGGAACCGCAGGCCCCGGGAGAGTCGGTGCTGGATGAGCTGACGGGAGGTCGCCATGAATGAAACTAGAAAAAAGAAAGGCGTGGGTCCGCGGTTGGACGGGGGAAGCGCCCTTGCCCGGCGATGGGCGGCGGCGATTCTCGAGGTGCTTGCGGGGGAATGGACCCCGGGGGATGGAGCTGCGGCGCTCGGAGTCACGTTGCCGCGTTATTACGCGCTGGAGACGCGGGCCATGAACGGGCTGGTGGCGGCCTGTGAACCGCGGACCGGAAGGCGCGGGGTTCGGGCCGAGAAGGAAGTGCTGGAACTGAAAAAGCAGGTCACGCGCCTCGAGCGGGAGTGCGCGCGCAAGCAGGCGCTGCTGCGCGCTTCGCAGCGCACGGCCGGCATCCAGGTTCCTGTGGCGAAAGCCAGAAAGAAAAGAAAACGGCGGCCCGTAGTCCGGGCGCTGAAGATGGCGGAGGCGCTGCGCAAAACGGAAGCGGCGGAGCCCCAGGAGAGTACGGCTGTAAACCAGTCATAGTCATGGAGGAGGGGCCATGAGAGGAAGACCTCCATCGGGAATCGATCTTGTCGGTGAAGTGGAAGGATCGGGACAGGCGCGTCGGCGGCTGAAGGTCATGCTGGAAACGCTTGCGGGGTCGAAGAAGATCTCCGAGGCCTGCGAAGAGCTGGGGATAGGAGAGGCTCAGTTTCACAAACTGCGGCACCGGATGATGGCGGGTGCGGTGGCGAGTCTGGAACCATCGCCCGCGGGGAGACCTGCGGCGGACAGAGGCGAGAGAGATGAGCGGCTTGCGGAGGTGCAGGAAGAGAACCGGCAGCTTCGGATCGAGCTCCGTGCGTCTCAGATCCGGGAGGAGATAGCGTTGTTGATGCCGCACCTGGTGAAGGTCCCGGAGGCGCCTAAAAAAAACAGGACAAGCAAGAGCCATCCGACGGCGGGAGCGGCGGCACGCAAGGTTGATCGGGAGGATCTGCGCGGTGAAAACCGAAGTGCGGATTCCGGCGAAGTTGGCCACCCATTCCGGTGATGTTGGCCACCCCCCGGAGCGAAGCGACGCTGGGTTGTTTTAATATTCACCTACATGGCCAACTTCCGTCAATCAAAACCCAGGCGGCACGGGCAACATCATTCCCTTTCTTCATAAAAGGCCTGCAACATAGTAGAACATCTACTATGTTGCAGGGCATCCCCGGTTCGGGATTTCTCAAGACAACTCCATGCCAGAAACGCCGGCATCTTCTTTTGGTTTCGAAGAGGACTGATTGCGTTGATGCTTCCACTCGTTTTCCATGCGCATGAGCCGGTAGCGCAGGTAGGCGCAATATTCCGAATCGGGCTTCATCGTCTGGACTTCTTCAAGAACCGGCGCGAAGTACTTCAGGCTGACGATCATGGTGCGTGTTTCGTTATTGCGCCAGGAAACGTATTTACGGACGCATCCGATCAGAATCGCCCACTCAATACATTCGAGGCCTATCCCACGATCAAACCAATCGCGCGCAAGAATCTCGTCTGCCGCGGAAGCCGTCGGTTTAACGCAGGCGCGATCCTGCAGCATCTTTCTGATTTTCGACATAAACTCGGCAAAATCGTTGGTCGCCGCCTCCTGTGTATGTCTTTGATAAGGCCAAAAGTCTTCCTCAACTTCAATCGCCCCGTTGCCCAGAGGGCTTTTGCCAAAACGGAACCGGCAGATACCGGCCGTTTGCATCTCACGAAGATAGAGCCGCACGGTGTGCTGTGCTCTATTGACGCTTTTTGCCAGTTGCGTGAGGCTACCTTCAAGCACTCCGGTGTCTCGTCGCGCGTTCAGGCAGAGGTAAATAAAGAGCCGGAAGGCTCCATCGCTGAGCAGATCCAGTGCCTTCTGCACTTCGGCTCCGGCCGCAAACCAACCTCGAGGATTCTTCAGGATAAGAGTCTCAGAGCTCATACACCCTCCTTCCCAGAAGCCTGCAGGGCCTTCTTGACCGGCCGCATGGTATCGCCGGAGAGCGTAAGTCTGTAACTGTTGGAAAGGATCCGCTCCATGACCGCATCCGCCAGCGTGGGGCTGCCAATCAGGTTATGCCAGTTCTCCACCGGAAACTGGCTGGTCAGCACGGTAGAGCGGGACCCACCCCGATCATCCATGACCTCCAGGAAGTGGCGTCGTTCCATTTCACTCAGCGGCGTAAGACCCCAGTCATCCAGGCCCAGAACATCGATTCGCGCCAACTTGGACAGAAGACGATCAAAGCTGCCATCAGCATAGCCGATGGCCAGCTGCCGGAAAAACTTGGGAGCCGAAGCATAATAGGCCGTGTACCCTTTGCGACAGGCCTGCTCCAGCAGCGCACAACACAGGTAGGTCTTGCCGAGACCGGAGGCGCCGCTAATGGTGATGTTGTGATGCTGCTTCACCCAATCGCACGAGGCCAGGCTGCGCATCAGCGACTTATCCAGCTGTCGCTGATGCCGGTAATTGATATCTTCCATGCATGCCGGCATCTTCAGCCGGGCCTTGCGGAGCCGCGAAGCCACGGCACGGTTTTCGCGCCAGAGCCACTGCGCGTCCACCAGCACGGCGAGGCGGTCTTCAAAGCTGAGTGAAGATGCTTCGGGATTCCGGATCTGCTCCTCAAGCGCTTGCGCCAGGCCGTGCAGTTTCAAACTGTAGAGCTTTTCGAATGTTTGTTCTCGCATCAGGCTTCAACCTCCTTCCCGTAGTAGGTCGCGCCGCGGACATTGGCGTGGGTCTCCTGATGGGCTGGGGGAATGTCGGGCTCTTCCAGCGGTTGGCGATCAAACCCGGTTGCGAGCATGGATTTTATGCTGCGGTAGGAACAAGCGTTCATGGCAACGGCACGGTGACAGGCAGCTTCGAGGCGCTCGTTCGTGTAGCGGCTGCCGAGGCGAAGCACTCCCAGGCAGGATCTATAACCGAGTTCGGGATGTCTCCGGGATTGAAGGATACGTTCGATCAGGACTGCGGTCGACGGTCCGACGGCCCGCCCCTTTTCCACAAAGCGCTCCATCGTCCACTCCAGGTCCTGATGCTTCGGAGGACGGTGTTCGGCCAAGGTGCTGTGCTTTCCGACAACATTGCTGCGAACATGTGTAGCGATGCGACGTCCTTTACGGACAATCTCAATGCTGGTCTCCAGGATGCGGGCTTCGAGCTCTTCGCGAACATATTGGTAAGGAACGCTGTAATAGTGACCATCGATATCGACGTGATAGTCCATGTTTACTCGGACGTTCTTATATCGGACAAAGCGGAACGGTTCCGGCGGCAGGGGCTTGAGCATCGGCTTTTCGAGCGTCTCAAACAGCTTGGCGCGCGTGGTGTCCAGTTTGCGAAACCTGCGGTTGTTCAGGCGGACGAGCAACTCGCGGATGGCCGCATTCAGCTCGCTGAGGGAAAAGAACGTGTGGTGACGCAGCGCCGCCAGGATCCATCGCTCCACAATCAGAACCCCCGCTTCCACTTTCGCCTTGTCCCGTGGTTTGCGAACCCGGGCCGGAATGACCACGGTGCCATAATGAGCCGCCCAGTCGGCATAGGTGGGATTAAGCTCGGGATCGTAGTAGCAGGCATCCTTGATGCCCGTTTTCCAGTTGTCGGGAACGGTGATGGTCGCTACACCCCCGTAAAACTCCGCGGTGCGGGTATGCGAACCGATCCAGGAGAACAGATCGCGCTTCCAGGTTGCCTCGGCGTACGTATAGTTGCTGGCGCCCAGCACAGAAACGAAGATGGAGGCGTTCCGAATCTGGCCGGTATCCTGATCGACAATAGGTACGGTCGGCCCGGCATGGTCCACGAACATCTTTTCGCCGGCGTGGTGCTCCTGGCGCAGGACAACATCGATCTTGCGGGCCCAGCGCCGGTAAAGCTCACAAAACTGGCTGTACTGATAACCGTCAGGATGCGCTTGTTTGTATTCGTCCCAAAGCAACTGCAGGGTCACATGCTTGTGGCGGCGGAGCTCCTCGTGCATCCAGGCAAAATCCGGAGTGACCGATTTTGGGGGGGCCACTTTAACGATCCCGGGCGGAAACAGGAGCTTTTCCAGTGCCTCGTCGTCCAGGTCGGGGACCAGGGGCCACGCGTTCAATCCGGCCTGGCTTGCCCTGTAAACGTAATTGGCGACACTACTTCGGGGAATGGAACAGCTGCGGGCGATCGCCCGGTCTTTTAAACCCAAACCGAACTTTAAACGTAAGACTTCTCGTATCTTGCGCATGGACAATCTCCGTGCTGGCATCGGATTCTTCCTCCTTTGGGAAGTACCCTACCAGCGGTTGTCCAGCGCCGCTTACGCTTTTCAAAGCATTCCGGGATGTTGGCCGTCTATTCCGGTGCGATGTTGGCCATCCATTCCGGAGTGACCTCCAAAATGGCCAACTTCCCACCGGAATGGGTGGCCAACTTCAGCGCGGAATCAGTGGCCAACTTGACTCCGGAATCGACGGCCAACATGGTCCGGAATACGCACCGAAGAGACTGAGGACCGGATAGTCCGTGGTTTTGCCGCCCAACAATCGCGGCGGATGCTGGAGAAGAGCGTGCGTTGGGAAACCGTCGCCTTCGTCCGTTGGATGCATCTGCAGCGGGTCGGCCGCCCTCAGGCAGCGCACTATGTAGGACTATCGGTCAGTACCGTGGGCAACTGGGAGGAGAACTGGAAAGCGGTCCACCTGGAAACCGAACCCCGAGGCCGGCCGGTGCACACGGCCGACCGGGAAACGCGCGAGACCGTCGACGCCATTTTCGACCTGATGGGTCCCGGAGTCGGGCTGGCGGTGTTGCAGGAGCTCTTCCCGGAAGTGGCGCGGCGGGAACTGGAGTATATGCAACACTTGTACCGCAACAGCCATTGGAAAAGGAGCCGGGCGCTGATCCATGCGCTGCGCTGGAAGCGCGTGGGCGCGGTCTGGGCGATGGATTATGCCGAACCCCCGGTTCCGGTGGATGGCATCTATCCCTGGATCCTGGTGGTGCGCGATCTCACCAGCGGCAAGCAGTTATTATCGCTGCCCGTTGAAAGGGCCGACGCTCCGACAACCATACTGGCCCTCAGGGCCCTGTTCCGGCAATACGGCGTTCCGCTGGTGATCAAATCGGACAACGGCAGCGCCTTTATCGCTGAGGAGATGGAGGATTTTTTGAAGCAACAAGAAGTAGATCATTTGCTATCGCCGCCGCGCATTCCGTCCTATAATGGAGCGTGCGAGGCCGGCATCGGCTCCCTGAAGACCCGGGCGCATCACGAATCCGCCCGGCACGACCGCCCGGGTGAATGGACATGCGATGACGTGGAGGCGGCGCGCCTCAGGTCCAATGAGACCAGCCGGCCCGGCGGCTTTCATGCACCTACACCAAATGAGCGCTGGAACCTTCGTCTTCTGATTTCAGCGGACGAAAGGCAGCAGTTCCGAGAACGAGTGGAAGCTTTTCGCGAGGAGGTTCGGGTTGAGCGTGGCTATGCGATCGGTGCCGATCTCGGCCGATCGATGCGCGCATCCATGAGCCGCCGCGCCATATCACGGGCCCTCGTGGCCCAGGGAATCCTGGAGTTCAGGTGGAGGCTAATTACTCTACCGATTTTGCATCAAAAATCGGCAACAATTTCGTAGAGGGCACACACCAGCGATCTGCGCCGTTGGGGCGCACTGAATTTTCTCGGGCTAAGAGGCTTGACATTGAAAGGAAACCGAGAAGCTCTTTAATAATTTAAAGGTAAACCCCCGCATAGCCGGGGGTTTACCTTTAAGCAATTATTGGACTTTTTAGACCTTGACATTCAAATTCGGCGGTATATACTCAATGGTATAGCTCACCGATTTGGAGGACAAAATGGATACTGCAAAATTATTTACTAACGGGCGAAGTCAGGCAGTGCGTTTGCCCAAGACTTATCGATTCGAAGGTAAGGAAGTATATATTAAAAAAGTTTCTCAAGGAATTTTAATAATACCTAAAGATAAATCAGTATGGGGTGTTTGGGAAGAAAATTTAAAAAAATATGACGAACCATTTATGACCGACAGGAATCAGCCTGATTCTCAACAGGATAGGGATGGTTTAAATGATCTATTTGATTGATACCAATATCTGTATTTATTTAATGAACCAAAAACCTTCCAAAGTAATTCAAAAATTTAAAAATACAGAAGTTGGACAAATCGGCATATCGACTATCACAGTATCCGAATTAAATTATGGTGTTGCAAAAAGCAATTTTAAAAAACAGAATGCTCAACGACTTGAAGAGTTTCTCACCCCATTTGAAATTTTGCCATATGATGAGGCTGCATCAAAATATTATGGAATGATTCGCACTGAGCTTGAATCACAGGGCAAAGTAATTGGCCCACTTGATATGCTTATTGCTGCTCATGCTCTAAGTAAGAATTTGGTATTAGTCACAAATAATGACAAAGAATTTCTAAGAATTAAATCATTAAAGGTTGAAAACTGGGCTGAATAGAAAGGAGGCGCTCCCGTTCCTTTTAATGTGGGGATTAACAGGACCCCCTACATATTGTGGTTCATCAATATCATGGCAAGGTGCTTTCAAGATTCGGATATTGATCGAAACCTCCGCAGTGGAAGTAGATCGCAAGGATAGGAAGGATCAGCTGCCGTATTCGTCAGGGCGCCGGTATTCCCTTCCCCCTCCCCTATTCCGATAAGTCTCCTTATGTCGACTCAGGCGGTATCATCTTGACTATGGGGGTATTGTAAAAAAATGGGATTGCTTCCCCTATTCACCTGCTGCCACTTTGCCCGGCACCGCATACATTTCTACCTTCTTTTCCGTCAGGACAGCAAGATATCGACCATCCGAGGATAATGCGCAACCTAGGATGCCTTCTTCTGCTTTTGTTTTTAAAAGGATTTTTTGAGTCACCAAGTCATAAACGACAATCCAATGTAATGGATTTTTATCGAGCAATAACCTAAGACCACTCAATTTCGAATATTCCATTGCAATCACAGAAGCCTGCCGAGCAGGCATGACTCTCATGATTCCTTCATGTTTCGACAAAATTACAGGCTCACTTCTCTTTCCTCCATTTATCGAAAACCAATAGCTACGAAATTCAGAAGTATTTGGTATCTGATAGGTAACCGCCATGCCTAGAGTAGTATATTGCACTTGAGAATATTGCCCCACCTTGATTCCGAAAGGTTCCCAGGGACCGCCAATACGTTTCTCCTTAAGAATGTAATTATCTGGTCCTTGTTTTTGAATTCCCAGAATATG
>Ga0209510_1004756_pt1 | contig 11752 bp, 2 predicted proteins | sample BiotimSIPDNA_FD_185749 | JGI IMG/M metagenome (GOLD analysis project Ga0209510, IMG submission 185749) | Anaerobic biogas reactor microbial communites from Washington, USA - Biogas_R1 time_0 SIP DNA (SPAdes) (version 2) | ecosystem: Engineered > Bioreactor > Anaerobic > Unclassified | place... | reverse complement strand
ATTCACAGGAATAACGATAGCGCCTTTCATAATACTTAAAAACGAATGTTTGACATACACAGATTTAAGACGCGAATACCAGCATTATATGCAGCAATCGTTGTTGACGCCTTTAGGCTTCTTAGGATTCTATATTGGAGAATACTTACTTGAGGGTAGTTTTGACAATGTATCTTTTGAACAAGAAGCCATCAAAAAGGAAAACGATTCCCTTGAGTTTGAGGTGTTTGACATAAAGACTTTCAAGAAGATAAAAGTATATTCAGGTATGGAGGGGATTGAATGAATGAAAGAGACGACCAGGTAGCGACCCTGGGGATTGAAATAAAAGAGAACGAGGCTGTCAAAGCCTTACACCCCGAAGACGACGAAGGAATAACCGCTGTTGAGGCGGCGGAGGCTTTTGACACAATCGAGCATGGCTATAAACTCTGGGAGTATGCACCCGGCGTTAAGTTCAGACTCTATTTCCCCTCCGCGGAAGTTGCGGGAGAGGCCAACTTCGTCTATTCGAAAATGTATCTCACATACATAAAGGGCGGCGCACTCCCCTTACAAAAGCTTATGGCTTTAATGGACGCTCAGGGGTTATGGACTAAAGAAGACGAAAAGAAGTTTATGGAAGCAGAAAAAGAGCTTCGAGAACAATCCTTGCGCTATTTGAATCTCAGGAAAAAGGTTGTAGAAAACCCTGAAGAAAGACTCGCGGGGGAAGTTATCAATGCCGATACCGCATATAAAGAAGCGTATGAGGGATATATAAAACTTAAGGAAACGAAAGAAAACATCGTAAGCCTTTCAGCGGATTCCCTGGCGGACACTCAAAGAAGAGCTTATTACGTATACAGACTGACTAGACTAGAGGACGGAAGTCCTAAGTGGGCTTCTTTCGATGACTTACTAAAAGAGACAGAGATGGTCATAGACAAGATATGGCAACAAATACTAGCCTTCTATGTCAAGTATGGTGATCGTTTTTTAGGAAGCTTGCCCGTTCAAGACACTGGAAAGACAGACAAAAAGTAGGGGAGGAGTTAAATCTCCCCGTTTTTCGACTTCCGTCATATGCTTCACAAATAAACCCTTTGCTTTCCAAATTCATTAGCTATGTTGTTTTTTACAACAACATCTTATCCGAACCCGTCAACAGACCGCCGGACTCAATTATCAAGATCGATGAAAAAGTGGACGAATGGGTCAAGAAGCGCTACGACGATCTTGAGTCTCAAGAGAATGGATTATTACCTCAAGTATATGAGGAATATCAAACCCATAGCTGGTCCTGATGATGACGGGTTCGTCTTTATAGGCGACGGGAACGATTAGGGGGGATAAACATGGAACCACAAGACACCTATGATTATCTATTGACTATGGGCGTTGATGCCAAAAAAGTCTTTGAGACGTTTAATAAGATTGATGAGCGGGCCGATCAGATTGGACAGAATATAGACTTGAAAGGTTTACAACGCCTCACCACAGAAATGACTAATGTCCAGAAACAGCTTACCACAATCATAACCGACTTCAATAGACTAGGTACAATTACAGGGAAAGTTGCAGCGCCCATCAACACCAAAGGGATAGAAAACGCGAAGCAACAAGTAAGTAGCCTTAGCGACGCGATAAACAAGGTGAATCAGCAAGTCGGAGCCTCTATAGAAAGTCAGTCAAAACAGGTAGAACAAAAATTTACCAAGAGTCTCAGCGACTTCGTAAAGAAGAACCAGGAAATAAGCTCAAGTATTCCTGCCACATATAAGGACGCTTTCGCCGCGTTATCCGCCGAGGTACAAAAAACGATCCCGAAGATCCAGGAAGAGATGCGAAAGCTCGTCGATATATGGGATCAACAATCACCAGAAGTCAAAGGACAAACCCCCCTTAAGAGTCTTATCCCCTCTCAACAAATAGCTTTAGATATGGAAGACGGCAAGAAGGCTATCTTTGAAGTGACTTATCAGTATGACAGGCTCAAGGACGAAATAACCGCCGTTGTTAAAGCTTCTAATAATGTAGCAAAGTCTATGAAGGATATTCCCACAATGAAAGTCTTTGGTCAGGCGGTCGAGCCAGTCGAAAAGGTAAAAACCTCGCTCGAAGAAACGGCAACGACCATCAAGACCAGATATGGGGAAGCTTTCCAAACTTTCAATAGATATATCAACGAGTCTTTCCCTAAAGCGGAAGAGAGAATAAAAAAGTTTGCCGATGAATGGGCCAAAATGTCGGAGGAACAAAAAAGACAAACCCCCTTAAGTAAGATAGCAGATCCTGACTATTTTGTCATCGAGCTCGAAGACGGCAAAAAAGCTCTTTATGAAATAAGTTATGCCTATGACGAAGTGAATAAACAAGTAGTAGCCAACGTAAAGGCACATAACGAGTTTGCAAAATCACTTGATGAGATCCCTAACAAAGTCAAGTTAAGCGGCCAGGCTATGGTCAACAACTTCAGCAATGCAACTGAAGTCACTAGAAAAACACAGAGCGCCTTCATGGACTTGGCGCGGGAGATAAAAGACTCCGTTCCGGTCATGAAAGAGCAAATGGAAAGTTATGTCCGTGAATGGGAGAAAGTCAGAGGTATTGACCAGGAATCGATTCCTCTTGACGCCATGAAAAAGACTAAACAATTTGTGGTCGATATAGGTAATGGGCAAAAAGCTCTCTATGAGGCCACTTATACATTCAATAGAATGACCGGCGAGGTCTCTACCTCCGTGAAGGCGGTTAATGACTTTGCTAAAGCCTTCGATGGCATACCCGGGAAGTTTGATGTTGCGAAAAGGGCCGGTCGTGGCGTAGTCGATACTCTTAGAAATATTCAAACCGTAGGACTTGCCGCGCAAAAGGTTTTTACCTGGTTGGTCGCTACAACCCTAATATATGGGACCATCAGATCCTTCCAGAAATACGTTTCTATGTTGTCTGAGATCGAGGAGAAGTTTATTACTCTCCAGAAAGTTACAAGCGACACCGGGACAGTCGAGAGATATTTTGAAACGGCAATGGTTCTTGCAGACGCTTACCGCATGAAGATTCAAGACACCCTCGATGTTATGACCGAGTTTGCACGGCAGGGTCTGAGGGGCGAAGAACTCTTATACGCCACTCAAGCCGGACTTTTAGCGACTCAGGCGACCACTTTAAGCGCAGAAGAATCTACTAAAGCGCTTATCGCTATGTCAAATCAATTCAATATAGCGGCTGAGGATCTTGCTCAGACAGTTGATAAGATAACGAACGTAGCCAACAACTTTGCAGTAGAAGCAAAAGACCTTACAGAAGGGCTTTCTATCGTGGGACAAGTAGCTTCTATAACCGGGGCCACGATAGATGACATGTCCGCAATCATTGCCACGGCGGGAACCGTGACTAAAAAAGCGGGGAACGAAATCGGTAATGCCTGGAAGATGATAATAAGTAGGATTTATGGTAGCGAACAATCCCAGAGAGAAATATCTAACCTTCTTGGTCTTCCTATGGTAGATATCGTTAATCAACCGTTGGTGGAGCTCCTGGCTCAAATGGCGGACAGATGGAAGACGGTAGACGAGTCTCAGAAAAACGCCGTCGCCAGCGCTATTGTCGGACGCAGAAGATATGCCGATCTTGTGGCGGTCCTTGAGAATTTTGATCTCGTGGTCGATGCGGCCGCAACCTCTATCTCTTCTTTTGGTGCTGCAGAAAGAGCCGTCTCCTTACAGTTTGACAGCTTTAAGAGTGCGGTTCAGGAATTAAAGAATACTGCTTATAACCTGACCAGGACTTTTGGAGACGAACTACTCAATGCTCTAGCGGGAGCGATAGACCCGGAAAGGATCGGAGTATTGATTACAGCGACAGTAGCTCCTACGGTCATAAACGCTTTCTATAAGATATTCACAAAAACCGCTTTCCTTTCAAAGGGTTGGCTTGGCTTAGTCACCGCGGCTATTGCTGGGATAGGCTTTGCAATAGTCTCTCATCTTGAAAAGGTAGAACAACTCAGGCGGCACTACACGAGACTAGATAATGAAGTAGATACCCTTACAAAAGGGTATAAAGACTTACAAGTCCAGCTTAGTAAAATAGATTCTTCGACAAAAGATGCAGCTTTTGAACAACAGAAATTACAGCTCGCTTTGACCAAGACTAAAGACAGGATAAGAGAACTCATTCCTTTTGTCACCAAGATAAGTGAGATCGATGGCAAGTTGTCTTTTGACATTGACGAAGAGTCTTATATGTATGCGCAGGAATTGTTGGACAAGCTACCAAAAGAGAAGAATATAAAACTCTTGCTTGAGTTCGACCCTGACAATATCAAGGCTGTCCAAGAAGCACTTTCCGGTTCTCTTCAAGACCTGCTGGACCAGAAGATAAAAGAGTCAGGGTTTGGCGGCTTAATCAATACAATAACCGGCAAAACGGGGACTTCTTCTGCTTTATTAGCCTTGTTACAGAAAGACTTTTATACACAAAGTCTAAAGAGTCCAATGGAGACATATAGGGAAATATTCAGACATCTCTATGGTGTTTCCAATGAAGGTGCATTTTACGAGTCTCAATTGGCAATCACCGAGATTTTGGGTAAGCGGATGGAAGGGTTAACGAACCTAATCGAAGAGCTTGACCGGTATGAGACTATCTATAACGAGATTCTTAGTTTGCCAGAGGAAAGAAGAAGTTCCGCGGGGAAGGAGTTCGTGTCCATCTTCGACTCTCTTGACCTCAAGAACGTGAAAAGAGAGTATATGTTACTTTTCGAAGGTTATAGAAGCTATATAGAACTCTTCCAAGAATATACAAAAGAAATAGAAGGAATGGCCTTCTCGGATTATATTGATGCTAATTTTGATATCTCTAACCTAGACTTCGACAATGCAGAAAAACTTATAGAAGCCTTACAGGGAGAAAACACAGAAAGGTCCTTGAAACAGATTCTTATTTTAAGTGCTGCAATTGGACAGGCCACAAAGAGGATAGAGGGGTTGGGGAACGAGCTCCAGGATGTCGAAATTCCCCAGGACGATCTTGACACACTGATAAAGTCTTTCAATATCCAGGAGCAAACAAATGTCCTCGGAGATATGGGAGAGGATATCGAGATCGGCGTTGGTGCAATCAATAAGATTTACTCCGACGTTATGAAGACAATTCTCTCTCTCGATTCATTCAAAGCGCTTGAACAAATTAAGAACTTACAATCTCAGTTCGCGGCGTATCATATGGTCGAGAAAAGTAGCGTTGTTTATGCTCTTGATGACTATTTTCAGACCTTCAAAGACTTGCAGCCACTGGAACAAGTTCTATCCACCACGTTTGGTAAGACTTCGTGGAAAGGGATGTTAGCTAGACTAAATCTCCTTGAGAGTACGAAAGAGGAGAGTCTAGCCCCGGAAATAATAGGAATCTATAAACCTTTCTTAGAGGATATGGTAGCGATTCAAGAACTTGCTCTTGAATACATAACCAATGAGCTTAACTCTCTTAAGGAAATTGAGGATGCAACTTTTGCCACGACAGAAGAGGCAATTAACTATCTCTTCAAGACTAATTTTGGAGCCAATTGGGAAGACATAGCCCAGCTTGCGATAGGACAGCCCGGAGTCAGAGGGGACAAACTTGTTTCTCAGCTAGGGATACTTGTCGGACAGGTGAAGTCGGCAAAACCGGAGGAGCTAGATATAGAATCTCTCTATAAGGATATTATCGGGAACCTCGACATGCTTTCTTCTGAAGAGTTTGTGATAGTTCAGAACATGATCCTTGCCGGTGATAGAAGTGTTGACTGGATAAAGAAGTATTCCGACATAATCAACAAGAGAGAGGATACGCTTTCTGAGGCGGAATCGGTCATAAGACGTCAACTTGACGAGATGAAGCTTTCTATGCCAGACACCCAGGTACGCGATCTCCGTTGGTCCGGGGCGTATTCCCCAGACAAAGAAATAGAGATCGTTACTAAATACATAAGTCAAGTCTCCGCACTTGTTGCTGCTCAGACTAAGGCTTTAGGCATAGAAGACCCATTAATAATAGAAAAGTTGCAGGACGCCTTCGATATCGGCGCCGGGAGTTCTTTTATTGAACGTCTTGGTGATTTAGAGCTTCAGATAAAGGAGAATACCGAACAGTTTCTTAGCCAATACCAGAGCGTTCTTGACGGAGTAACTTTCCCAATAGAGCTGGCGGCAGAAATGCAATCAGACCTGACTAAAAAAGCCGCGGTCATAAGAAATAAGACCAGGCATGTCTTTACCACGGTCCCGGAGGTCTTGAAGACTTATGTAGATCGATTGATAAATCTCATAGGGTCAAGAGACATGGTATATATCGAGAACGAACTAAACGATATACAGACCAGCCTTAAGGAGATCGACCCGACAAGTCTTACCGAACAAGATCTTGATAAACTGTCCGAACTGATGGGATATGTCAATTCATGGTCATCTACTATAGTAGATGCAATCTATGGAAACGTAGGTTCTACTCAGAAAGAATTAACCAACACCATAAATCTTCTAAGACAGAACCAGAACGAGCCCATCTTAGAAGAACAATACCAGAATCTATTCGACGCAATCCTTGAAATGTATGACAATATCCTTTCTAACGCCGAATCGATGGAGGATAACCTGGCAGCAATCGGGAAAAATACGCTACGGACAACGATTATCTCCACTATCGAACAGGCAAAAAAAGAGGTTGAAGCAATTGCCAAGCAGGGGACGGGCGCCGATCTCAACAAACTCCAATCTCTCCTTGATCTATCCTCTGTCCTACAGGCTAGGATTGATAGCTACAATGAACTCTCGGCTAGTATAGAAGCCGGGATTAGCATGTATGACAAGAACGAAACCATACAATTGATAGTGAATGGTATGGAGGAGATTTTTGAGCGCGGGGAGAAGAGGCTTGCCGAGTCTCTAACAATCAGGGTAGAAGACATATACGCAATAATGAGTTCCTTGATAAGTGGAGACACCGCCGGACTAGCTTTCAGCGAAGATGTGTCTGGCCTTATAGCCTCTCTTAATGCCGACCAGAGAAAAGCCGTATACGATAGATTCAATAGAGAGGTTCAAAAAACCAGATTCGGCGCTCAACAGAACATCGAAGCTCTCTTAAACCAGACACAGTACGGTCAGTTTACCGACCAAATAACCAGCATAGAGAATTTCTTGGGCCTAAACCGTGAACTTGGCGGGACTGGACTCGCAAAGCTTATACAGACCTCTTTAGATCAATTATACGGTGATATATATGCTTCGATAATAGGGGTTGTAGCTTCTGTGGATTCAGATATCCAATCTTATATAGACTCAGGTTTTGCGGCGGAATATCTTCCCGAGCTGACTCTTCTTAAAAACAGACTTATTTCCTTTTTGGAAACACCCATAACTACTCTTGAAGAGGCAAAAGAGGCGGCAATAGAGTTAGAAAAGTTTACAGATGAGTTCGACAGGATCTCGACCGCAACAGCTTCAAGAAGAACCGAAGCGCAAAGAGAGGCAGAAAGAATATTAGAGTCGATTGATACAATTATAGGCTCGGATAATGAATCGATTGAAGTATATAGACGTGCTTTACAGGAGATGCGAACTCTCGATATAACCGATCCGTTTGTCAAAAGCCTACTTTCAAAAGAACTCGCTCAAAGAGAGAAAGAGTACAATGCGGCTATAGCAGATTACTTTGTTATGAATACCGACAACACAGTCTCCAGAGTCATAGAGGAAATAGAGATATATTCGAGAGCCGAAAGAGGACAGAGAGAGTACGACTATATCGACGACCAGATAATCGGCTTGAAGGATAATCTAACCTCTCTCCGCGAGACTATAAACGAAGCTTTACAATATGGCATCTCTGCCCCCGAAACAATTAAAAAGCTGGATGAATACATTTCGGGGCTAGACTCTATAACTAAAGAGAACCTTCTTGACCAGGGGGTCGAAATCCTTGCGAGGTTAGACCTAGAATTAAAGTTTATAACTGATACGTCCAGAGAGGTTAGAGAAGAACAAACTCGCTTCTTGGGGCAATATGAGGGGTATTTTGACCGTTTCTCCGAACTCTCCCTTGATACGGTTGAAAACATTCGCAAGTACCGTGAGGTATATGAGCAAGCAAGGGCTGAAATCGATACTTCAATCCCCTTTCTTGCCGAAGGGATGAGGAATGTCGAGGAGAATATTCTATCGGCTTACGAACCACAACTAGACCTCATTAAGAGTCTAGCCGACCTTCATTTCGATTACTGGCTTATGGGCTATGGTGGTCCCGAATACGACAAGATCAAAGAGTATATAAAGCAGCTTGAAGCCATGCCTGCACAGGCGACGGCTCCCGGAGAGGTTTTTACCTACCTCGAAGACATCTTGACCATAAGAGAGTCTGTGGATCTCTGGACTGATGAGTTTAACTCTCTTTCCAACGAATATACCAAGCAGTTCAGAGACTATCAGAAGAGGTTTGATGAAGTGAGCTCGATGACTTCGATCTATGAGCAAGCCCGTGCAGCGGGACAGCTCAGGGACGAATTAAAGGCTCAAATGCAGATCCTTCAGACAAAAGAAGTCTCTGTCTATAGCACATATGCTATAAACAATCTGACTGAAATGTTCAATTCCCTTACTGAAATAGTCGATGACTACGGCACTCAGTTTAAGATGGACTACCTCGGTTCCTTCAAACAAATGGTGATAGAAAGGACCGACACTTCTCAATTCCGGGAACGAATGATCGATCAATCACTTGATTGGTTGAGCACTCTTTATGGCTATCGTCAGCAATTGACAGAGGCAATGCCGTGGGGATGGGAAGACAGAGGAGGACTACTCTCTTTAATCGATGAGACTGTCGCCGCTTTAAGAGGAGAAATTACAGGGACCGATTTCCTTGAAGAAGGAGACTTAAACAACCTCGAAGCCATTATAGCTAAAATGAAGCAGGCTCTAATAGACTTATCTGAGGTCCAGAACGATTTTACTCAAAGATTCGGTTTGACTATAGATCAAATTGGAGAAATATCACTCAACACCGCAACCTCTCTCCAGGACTATAACGATAGGCTCACTCTATTAAGGGCGGACATAGCCGAGTATTATGAGGGACAGATCCCGCAAAACGTGCTAGAAATCATAGAGGGGCTTGAAAAGAGTTATATCAACGCTAAAACCTCTCTTATAGAATCGATTAAGAAGGATGCGGAGAACCTGGCTCTTGGAGAATATTCAAGTCTCCTCCTTTCTCTTTCCGCTGTGGTCGGTGACAACAGGTTGCCCGGGGCGGAAGACGCCCAGGTTATGATAGAAAGCTCTCTGACTAAAGAACTGAAGTCTATGTTCAAGAGTAATATCTATCAGATGAGGACTGATCTCATATCCAGAAGAAGATGGTTGATGGCCCAACCGAACGCGGGCAAAGATATAGAGACTATCGATGCGCTTTTATCTGATTTAGCTTCTATCAATTTTGCAGAAGCTACGGACTTAGCTTCTTTAACCAACGTAGCCAAAAGAGTAGTGGGGCTTTCTTCAGATGTCAAAGACCTTCTCGATGGTTACAATAGAATTGAGGAAGAACTTGAGTCTAACACTATTCTTCAGGGTCTTCAGACTGAATTAGAAACGATAAAAGGAGAGAAGGATGTAATAGCACAGTACCAATTAGCTCAAAAATTCAAAGGGAAGTTGGCCGCGGCAAGCCTCTTCGCCAGCAACATTATCGGGGGCATAATGGGAGACCTTATAGCCCAACAAATAGATGCGTGGCTTAGAGAACTTACCGACATGACCAATATAGATATAAGAGACTCCGAAATAGTCAATATCATCGATATGATAAGGCAAGTTCAGACTGGATATCCTCATTCACAATCGATGGTCCGAAAAACACTTAGAGATTATGTGCTCGGTCTTAGCAGTAATGTATCTATGATAAATGAAGCTGCCAGCTATGGGATCGGCGGGACTGAACAAGTCTTATTAGGGATAGAAGAGATAGCGAGGTTGATAGACCAGGCGATAAGCGATCCCGACTCAGTTAACCTGACCGATCTTGAAAACAAGATCGAAGAAGTCAAAGACCGTATAGACAATATAAAAACCTTCTCTGAAGATATCCAGAGAAAGTTCTCTTCAAAATATGGATTCGCAGTAGAAGAGCTTCAACAAAGAGATGTGTCTGACTTAACTGCCGCTTTAGACTTTTTGAATGATTATGTCGAGTTAAGAGACTTGATACTAAGCGATGCGGATTATGCCAACGCTCCGGCTATACAAAGTTTGCTTAATAGTTTAAAAGCACGCGTTACAGACCCCATGGCTTTGTCTGCCTTCAATATCCAGGAGAATCTTCTTTGGAAGCTGAAGACGACTCAAGAAAACGTCCTCTCGATGACTGGAGCTTCAGATCCGCAACAGAGATATAAGATGGTCTTAGACATACTCGATCAGTTGGCTTTTATTGAATCGACGGCTCCGGTGGGTTTTAAGACTGGCTTGACTAAAGGGTTGCCCGCTCCATACGCGTTAGCTAACGTTGGGGGTTTCCAGGACGCTTTAGCTCTCAGACTTGCGAATATCATAAACGAGATAGCTTCACCGGAATATCTCAGCGCACTCGCCGCAGACCTTTTCGCAGAGGAAGAAAACAAGACCTATAAAGACAGCTTGAGCGCAAGTATAAGGGGAAAACTTGCCGACGTGAAACTTCTCTATGACGAGATAGGCTCTCTCGCCGGGGAATACGTCGTGACCAACTTCTCCCTCCAGGCAGAAGAGATGACGAACACTTTCTACGACTATATCTCTAATGTCAAGAATATCTATGACCAGATGAAAGAAGTAGGGCTCATAGATAGAGGTTGGTGGGATGAAAATGTTGCCCCGATGCTGACGACGATGGAGATCCCGGACGGGGAAGTTACCGCCGAACAGTTTGTTACTTTCTACGAAAAGATTATGTCCTTCATAACCATGTTCGAGGAACAGGGGATTGGTGAAGGCGGCTATATCTACCAGAGCATGCTGGATTACATCTCAGAGATAGAAAACGCACTCGCACTAGAACCAGAATCGACCTTTGAGGCGAATCTAAAGCGGACAGCACAGGGCTTGCTTGCAGAGAAAAATAAGATAGACTTCGTAAAATCTATGGGATTCAATACGGAAAGATTGCAACAACTCTGGCTAGAGAAGGTTTTAGAACAGGCAAACAAGGGAGTAGAGGATTATAAAACCTTACTTGAGGAATATCAAGAGGGTTTAGGATTCTATGAAACAGAAGACCCGCAGTATAAGGCAGCACTAGAAAAGGCGATTCAGGAACTTGAGAAGATCGATTCCTTCCCCGAGATGGTGGAGAAGATGGCTGAGATATTCTCCCTCATTGCCGAAGCGGGAGGCTCCCTTGAAAAACTAAACAACGAGATTGAAAAGACTGCCGCTATTGATGAATTAAGAGAAGCTATAGGCACCGGGCTCGGAGGCATTGCCGGGTCTGTGTCTCATCCAGCCTTCAAAGGATTCTTTAATCTACTTTCAGATGCAACGAAGTTCCTTGACCCAAAGATAACTGAGCAACAAATGAAGGAAGCTTACTCTCTTATGGCGGAGAACTTCATAAACATATTTACCGGACTATTCGATCAAGACCAGGGTTGGGTAAAGGGAATGAATATAGGAGCTCAATTCGGTCAGACAGTTGGCCCGGCTCTAACTTCGATGATAGCAAGTATGGGATATTCCAATCCTATGAT
>Ga0209510_1004752_pt1 | contig 11759 bp, 10 predicted proteins | sample BiotimSIPDNA_FD_185749 | JGI IMG/M metagenome (GOLD analysis project Ga0209510, IMG submission 185749) | Anaerobic biogas reactor microbial communites from Washington, USA - Biogas_R1 time_0 SIP DNA (SPAdes) (version 2) | ecosystem: Engineered > Bioreactor > Anaerobic > Unclassified | place... | reverse complement strand
GGTGAGGATCCCGAGCGGCATCTCCAGCGGTCCCGCCAGACGGGCGATGTCGTCGATCAGAAGAAGATAGACCCCTCCTATCACGGCGGACACGGGGAGAAGCCTACCGTAATCAGGCCCCACCAGACCACGAGCTACATGAGGGATTATGAGCCCCACCCAGCCGATGATGCCGCCCACGCTTACCGCAGAGGCCGTCATGAGGGTGCAGGCACCAATGACGATTATGCGCATCTTGGTCGTCTCCGACCCCATCGCCTGCGCCTCTTCTTCCCCGAAGGAGAGTGGATTGAGATGCCATCGCACCACAAGCAGGGCGATACCCCCTAGAAGCATGGGGACTACGAGGATGAGGATGTCCTGCCTGTTGACGGCAGCTAGGCTACCCATCAGCCAGAAGGTGATGGCCGGCAGCTTGTCGGAAGGGTCGGCCAGGACCTTGAGGATGGAGATGAGCGACGTGAACACCGTACCCACCAGAATGCCCGTCAACACCAGGAACAGAGTGGGATCACCACGGCGCAGCCGGCCGGCCAGTGTATACGTGACCAGGACGGCGGCCAGGCCAAAACCCAGAGCCAGGACCTGCGTGACGATCACGCTCTTGGACAGCATGATGCCGAGAGCGGCGCCGAAGCCCGCTCCGGCGGAGGCGCCCAGAATATCCGATGAGACCAGAGGGTTGCGGAACATGCCTTGGTAGGCCGCCCCCGAAAGCGCCAATCCGGCACCGATCAGCAAGGCTGCGAAGATGCGCGGCAGGCGGACGTTCAATATAACCGTGCTCACCTCGTCGGATACGGTCGCGTCCGTCAGCCCCAACTTAGATCCAAAGAGCGTGAAAAGCTCGCCCAGCGAGACGTCGAACCGACCCATGGTGAGAGACAAGAGGAAGACGATGATGGGTACCAGTATCAAGGCGGGAAACCGCAAGCGAGTCGCGCCGGCCTTCAGTCTGGAGCCGAGGCCCACAGCGGGGGCCTCGGCCTCCCGTACCTCCACAGACGATTCCACAGACTCGGCTACGCCATCGGCCATGAGCGTCGGGCCCTCATCGTCCGTACGACTCGCACGGCCGGACGTGCCGGCCAGGGCCCGGCAAGTAGTAGACGAGCGTTACGGCGCCCGGAATCTCGCCGCGTGATGTCTCGCAGGTGTCCGGGGTCTTATTCAACGCGTGGGGATCTCGCTCTCAGTGCCCGTCTCGCTCTCTGTGCCGGCGTCCCTATCCTGCCGGCGTTGGCCGCAGGAGGCAGCGCCTTCCGTTATAGGGCTGAGAGTATAACGCGTTCAGACCCCGCGCACCAACGTGGTCTCTCGGCGAGGCATTCTCTCATCCGAGCCAAGAGCAGACGGGTGCAGGTCCAGTTCAGACCTCGTTGGGTGAGTCCCCGTACAGATCATCGGGAGCAGGATCCTCCCAGTCTCCGAAATGCCGCTGAAACACGGCTTGCAGGGCCTGCTCCGCGTCGGACGCGACCGCCCGGTAGCGCCGCATCAGGTCTTGCGCTTCGGGCGTCAGATTCGACCCCCCGCCCAGCGTGCCCCCCACACTGCGGTCTAGAAGAGCGAAGCCCAGACGCTCCTCAGCCGCATGCAGGATGCGCCAGGCCTTGTTGTAAGACATGCCCAACTCCTGAGCGGCCTTTCTCAGTGAGCCCCATTCTTCGACACCATCGAGCAGCCGGGCTGGGCCGTCTCCGAATGCTCTGCCCCTGTAGTCAAGCCATATCTTGTACAAGAGACGCATAGTCTTAGCCTCACTTAGGGCCGTCCAACAGGACCTTGCCCCGGCGTATCTCCCGATCGGGGTCCGCGCGAGGAGGACAATCCGTCGCTAAGTGTACCGCCCGACGGACTCTCAGTGGACTGCGGAGCACCTTCCGACAGGACTCCTTCGTCTGCTCCGGAGTCATTCGAAGGCGCGACCGCGACTGGTGGCCGGCCGCCTACCGACGATAGATAGGTCTCCGTGCCGCAAAACGGACACCTCACAAGCCCCTTGCCGGCCAACTCCACCTTCCCGCCGCAGTTTGGGCACCTGTCCGACTTCATCTGAGCGGCCTCAGCCGACACCAGTTCCCCCTTCTCCCAATTCACGTAGCCACGGAACAGGTCTTTGCCGATGAGATCGTAGACACCGTCCCTCACCTGCTCACGGGTCAGATCACCCTCAATGGCAAGATCGGCCACGCTGACACGTCCTCGGGTGAGAACCGCGTTCAGAATAATCCGTTGTTTGTCGGCTTGGCTCTCGGCCTTTATCTCACCTCTTGAAGTCAGAAACAGATACAAGCCGACCGCCACAAAAGGCAGCGAGAACAAGACCAGCCCTAGCACATGACCGGCCCGACTGGCCCCCTCGGTCAGCTCCGTCAGACCGACCACCAGCCAGGCGGCGACGCCCAAGCCGATCACCACAAGAACGATCCCCATTATCCTGATGCGCATCACCACCTCCCGGTCATCCTACCCGGCTCTGAACCCCCCGCCGCCGCCTCCACCCGAGAAGCCGCCACCGAAGCTCCCGCCCCCGGAGGAGCCACCGCCTCCCCATGCGCCTTTCTTTGAGCCACTGGACGCCGGAGCAGCCGTCAGAACCCTCGACATATTGCCAAGGCTCTTGAACAGCCCATCCGAAATGGTGTCGAGACTGAATCCCCCTCCCGGCGGACCGTACGAGCTTGGCCCCGAGCCAAGACCGCCGTCCGGGACCTTGCCGTAGCCTCCCCCCATGGTATCGCCGGTGCGAGAAGAGGGCCCAGACAGGACTACTGGTGGATGGTACCAATCTGGAGACGAGACGGTCAGCCCTTCGAACCTTTTGACCCACTCTCTCTCCACTCCGAAGGCGACGGCGTAAGGCAGGTACTTCTCGAAGCTCCTTTCAGCGGACTCCATATCCTGGAACCTGGTCAGATCCCTCAGGTAGTTGCGGAAGGCCTCCCATTTCCGCTGCTCCTGCGCCCCTTTCGGAGTCCGTTGGGGCATACGGAAAGCAAAGGCCCAGACGATCCCGACCGAGACGATGGAGCCCACCATGAACCACCCCCATCCCGAAAGCTCAGCGTAGACCATTATGAGCGTCAGCACTCCAAGGACCACCGCAACACCGAGACCGTATCCGCCCCACTTTGTGCGGACCTGTTTAGGATTGCTCAAGAAGAGCTTGCGACGGGTGACCTCTGTGTAGACCTGGTCCACGATCGGTTGTACGTGCGAGTAGAACTGGTTCTTGAGGTCCGCGGTTGTCACCTGGTCGGGATGCTTCTTATCGAACAGTGCATCCGCCACCTTCCGTTCGAAACCCTCGAGACCGTCCAGCGGTTTTCGCCGCGTGAAGATGGTGAGCGCCTTTCCGCTGGGCCCCGCGCTACTGGTGTCGGTGATGTCCAAGTATCCACGGGTGGCCAAATCGATGATGGTGGCGACCACCTCTTTGGTGTCCACTTTCTCGTCAACCAGCGCCCCGGCCAAGCCAGGACCGAGATCAGAGGGCGGTTCGCTCACGTACCGTGCGTACACCGTCGCCGGCTCATCACGACCCCGTCGGTGCCAGATCAGCAACATGCCGAGGAAGAAGACGATGGGAAGCAGGAATCCTATCTTGGGAATCAGAAACTCCGCGAGACGCCGCGCGGTCCAGGTGTACTTGACCACCCCCTTGGGAAACCCCGTCACAATCCAGAAGTTGGTGTATGGAGGGATATCGGAAGCCCGATAGACCATGCTGGAGGGCGCTGGAGAGGTGACATTGCTCTCTACTCCATAGCCGACTTGAACGGCCTGCGTCATATCTGCCGGAGACACGGCGCCCGGAATCTTGACCGTGGCCTGCACGGTCCCGATCGGAACGGGAGTTGAGGCGTCGAAGACACGCCAACGCAATTCGTCGCCCTCATCGAAGAACATCACCACTGCTTTGGCTCGGTAGTGAATGGTGTAAGAGGCAGAAGTATCAGTCAGGTCGAAGTTCAACTGTACGTAAAGAGTCTCTCCCTCTTTGAACGTGCTGAATGTCCCGGGAGCGTCTCCCTCGGTAAGGGGGACTCCGTCGGCATCGTACACTCGGACATCGGTTATGCCGCCCGTGTTGCCGGTCGGGATATCACGGGCCACGTACTGGTAGTTGCCCTCGAACGAGAACGTCACCCTCTCGTCCACGAGGACATCTCCGTTATCCTGCACGTCCAGCAAGACGTCCAGGCTATCGATGCGCCAATCCTTGGCAGCGGCCGTCTCTGTCGGCCCGGCTAGGACGCCCACGAGGGTCAAGACTGCAGCCAGCAGCGTCAGGCCCCGAAGACGCCCCATGGTCATTGCGTTCACCCCTCGGGCTGCTCGTCGCCGCCTTCGTTCCGGGGAGTGGCCGGCGTCTCCTCGGGCTGCTCCCCGATCTCACCGGTCGCACCGCCTGGGGGGATACTCATGTCGTGGCCACAGTTCGGGCAGAACTTGGAGGCCGCAGGCAAGGTCGCCCTACACTCTGGGCAGGTCACCGTGGCCGCAAGATTTGTTCCGCAATTCGGGCAGAAATTGCTTCCGTAGGCGACGTCCTCACCGCAATTCGGGCACCGGATCTTGGGACGGGCTCCTCCCGCCACAGCCTGTTGAAGCATGCCCGGAATCATCATGCCCAATCCCGCGCCGGCTCCAAGTCCGAGACCGGCGGTGGCTGCGGTGCCGATGTCACTTGTACCGTCGCCCGCCACTCCCTGGTTCTTCGCCAGGTCGCCGATCGCCTGCGCAGCTTTGTACTGGAAGTACCTGTCCATACCGCCCACGGCTTCCATCCCAGATCGTTCGTCGATACGTTTCTGCACGTCTTCCGGGGGTGAGATGGCATTGATGACGAAGTCGACTATCACAAGACCGTACTGAGCGAAGTCGTCCTTCATGCGAGCCTTGAGACCCGCTCCCAGTTCGTCGAAGTAGCGCGGAAGATCAAGCACCGAATCCAGACTCTCGCCCAGCAGATCCGCCAACCGCCCGACGATCACTCCCCGGAGGAAGTCCTCGATCTGCATATTAGTGTAGATGCCACGAGTGCCTACGATCTTCACTACAAAGAGCTTCGGATCGCTGATCTGGAAGGAATAGATCCCATTCGAGCGCAACCGGATCATCCTGAACTCCGCGTCGCGAAACAGGATGGGCTCGACGGTGCCCCACTTCAGATCGGTGAAGACCCGCTTGCTTACGTAGAAGACCTCACTGCGGAAGGGTGTGTCACCCCACATCGGGGTCGTGATTGCAGACGTCAGCAAGGGGACGTTCTGAGTGGACAGCGTGTGCCTGCCCGTATCAAATACATCGTAGGCCTTGCCGTCTCGGAAGAACACCGCCCACTGGCTCTCGCGCACTATAAGCTGCGAGCCCATCTTGAACTCGCCCGAGCCTTGCTCAGGGATGCGGTGGGTCATCTCGGTGCCTCGTTCGTCCACATACTCGATGAGGTCCATCAGGGCCATCGATTACCTCCCCGCTCCGGTTGTGAGATTCTGCCTCTCAGAAAATCGCGCGTCGAGCGCGCTGAGCCGGTCGTCAAGGAGCCGGACATCAGTGGCCAACGAAGGGCTATCCGCGGCCAAAGCCACCACCAGTTCCTTGATCCCATCCACTTCGACCTGCAGCCCTTGATCGAATGCGCGTAGTTCGTCCAACTGCTCGATTCCTACCTTCGTCGGGTCGAACATGCCTCCGTACCCATAATCGGCGAACTGGATCCGGTCTCTTACGGTGCGCAGCCTGCGCACAGTGCTGTCGAGGTCATCCAGTGGTTCCAGCCGTCCGCTCTTGGTGAGACTGAGCTTCAGATCGTCCAATTTGCCCAGGCACGAGGCAAGACTCTCAGCCACGTGAACCCGCTCTATCTTGTCACCTTCCCTGCGCAGCTCTCTCCCCTTGTACTGAGCGAAGCCGGGGAGCTTCTCTAGAAGCCGATCGAGCCAGTTCTTGCTCTCCTCTATCCTTTCATCGATTCCCGTCATGATCTCCTCCAGGTCTTCTGATCCCCAGGCACGCGGCACATCCCCGACCACATATCTCCTGTCCCATGTCCGGCTACGCGACCAGACCGTCGAACTCGCACAGTAGCAGCCTCCAATTGGAGTCGTGGGCATACCGAGGATCCCAGACGGCCGGAATGAAAACCAACTCCTCGCCCATCGCCTCCAATTCATAGTCAACCGAATGCAGATCGCGCGCCTCGTGCGACTCGACTGCCAGATAGACGAAGTGTCCGAGTGTCCTCGCATCCCGCCGCCCCACCAGCACAGGTGAGACGACGCCGAATCCCGGTCCGTCGGAGGTGCCATCCGGGTCCGCCCCCACCGCCGCCAGAGCATGATGCTGGACCAAGCGGCTGTCGAGACCGGGACTCAATTCCAGCGAGGGCTGAGCTTCGGTGAGGCCGACTCCCAGTCGTTGCACCGTCGCGCGCGCGAGCGAGAAAGACGGAACGTACAGATGCGCCGGCTTCGGCGCGACGACTTTGCGGATGCGCTCCCATGCCGAATCTGCAGCTGCTGAGATCGCGACCTCCAGACGCCAGACCGCCAGGTAGTGCGTCGCGCCCGCCACCGCGAGTTCAGTGGTCACTGCCGCGGTCGAAGGCAAGAACGACGTCAACCCTTCTGCGCTCAACTCGTGCGCCCGGCCGCAGTTGGGACAGATGAACACCGCGGCGTCATCGGCACCTGCGAGAGAAAGTCCGCAGTTGCTGCAGAGCAATGGAACAAGATCATCCGGAGAAAGGTTCGTGATATTCCACCTCCCTCACCGTACGGAATCGCGAAACATACAGAGCAGCCGCAACTGACACTATCACGGCCGCAACCGCCATCGTCGTTCGAGCACTCTCGTGGGCCACCGCCAGCCAAGCGAACAGGGCCACAAGGATGATCGACATCAACACCCGAGCACTCAGACTGATCCATCGCCAACGATTGTCGCCCGGCGCTATCGCCGAGTTAATATTCCCGTTGCGGCCATTCACTATAACTTTGAACTGATGCGCGCCCACTTGATAGCCGACCACCCAAAGCGGGTAATAGAGCAGAGCCAGCTTCTCCCGAAAGGTGAACAGATGGGTGTCTGGGGAGACCGCCCCAGAAAGCGGCTGCATCGCCGATCTCCGTCCCCGCGCCGCCACTTCAGCTCCATCCACGGCGACCTCCAGCACGGCGGCCGAAGCATCTAACTCGCCCGCTAGAAGAGGCAGCAACAGTTCCCGGCCGGTCACCTTAGGTCTCGTGGCCCCCAGCGCCCCAAAATCGGCGGCGGCCCGGTAAAGACGACGCTCCTGAAGACACGGCTCCTTCACCCCCTCTGTAACAAGCCGCAATTCAAGCCGCTCTCCCTCGCACTCGAAGTTCCCTGACCCGGAGAACATGATGGACCCGGAACCCACCGATTCAGTCCGCGTTCGCACCTTCCGCCCGAACTCCCAACCGGCGAGCAACGTTCTATACTCCCAGATAGGAACGTAGACCAACTCGGCATCGACGAAGCGCGCGTCGCGGGCCGACCTGGCTATTCCTGGGTATCGCCGCAGCCAGTCTGCACCGGCAGCCGCGGCTTCGAGACGGTCCACCCGGGCCGGAAAGTACCAGCGGGAAACACCTCCCCGGTCCTTCACCGCTACCCGAGTCCCGCAATGCCGGCACACCAAAATCCTGCGGCCCTCTCGAGTGCCCAACGACCCGGCGCACTGAGGGCATAGCACCGACCGAAGCACGTCTTCTTCTAAGGGTACAACCTGGTTCGCCGAGATGTCATCAGTGCGCCCTCTCCAGAGCGTCGAGCCGCAGAAACTGCACACCGCCATATCCGCATAGCCGGGTATCGGCACCACGGCGCCGCACTGCGGGCAGCTTCCTTCCATCGTGCTGTTTGCCGTCACGACGCTCATACTGGATATCTATCGCCGCGACGGCCCCCACCCTTGAGTCAGAAGACGGTACCGACAGACGAGTTCGGCCCACACTGTGGCGGTCGGCTCTGCTAGCCGTAGCGCAGCACTCCGGCCACACCCCCGAGTTCATCCAGCACGGGTATGTTTTCGCCCACTTCCACCTGCCCATTCTGCACTATGGCCAGTCGGACCAGCTCACCGACTGCGTCCGCTACCGGTACCACTTCACCCCCGCATGCCGGACATCGAGGCACCGCCGTCAGACCGACCCAACCGCACTCCAGGCACCGCCATCCGGGGACACGATAGTTGCGGTCCACCAGTAGGATCTGCACCTGGTGACGTCCGAGAGCCCCGAGTACATCGTCGAAACCCGACACCCCCCGGCCACCCCTGCCCAAGCCCTCCTTGATGCGGGCGGCCAAGGCCGCCATCTCAACGTGCCGAGCCTCCTGGACCGCTTGGCGGGCATGCGCAACCATCTGGCCGGTCGTTGCCGCGGCATCAAAGGCCACTTCCGCTACGATCTGGGCGTTCACCGCGGCCGGCAATGTCCGTTTGAACCCACTGGCTATCTCGTGTTGAGCACATATGACCGCGCGCTTCGCCTGGGTGCTATCGAGCAACCTGGCAAGAGCGACCCCGACTTCCTTGAAATGCTGGTCGACCAGCGCGTCCTGGCGTGCGGCGGCGTAGTACTCCTTGATGGACTGCTCTCCAGTCTCCCGGTCGCTGCTACGTAGCCACGGACCGGCCAGCTCGTCTTCTCGAGCGACTCCCAACTCATCCACCAGCAGCAAAGTGGATTCATCCCGGCTCACCCGGGCGATCACAAATGGTTCGAGCAGCGAGAGCGCGTGTGCCACCGGACGCACGTGAGGAGAGGGCTCAATGACCACCCGATTCATCAGGCGGAACGGCAATTCGATGCGTTCGTCGTAACCACCTACACCATCCACGAAAAGAGCCAATCCCTCAGTACTTCGCTCGACGTCGTACTTGATCACGTCCAGCACGTGGTCCAGATCCGTCTGCAGCAGACGCTTGTCTTCCTTAGAGAACCCGCGTTCCCTCGTGATGCGATTGAACTCGCTGTTGAGAAAGGCAGGCGCAAACAGCCTCCAATCGTCCAGCCGGCTGGTCGATAGCGTGACACTGAGGAAGGCCTTACCGACCGAGTGGGCCCCTGCTAGTTCCTTGAGTTTCTCCTTGATCGCAGCCGCACTGTCGGTCATGAGCCGCCGCCTTCGTCTTCTTCCCCTGATCCTGCCGATTCGTCTTCCCCATCCGTCCCTTGAGCGCCTTCCGCGCTCTCCTGAGCGGTCTTCTGGTCTCGGAGGGATTGCTCCCTGCGCCAGCGCTCCTCTCTCTTGCGAAAACGATCCGCCAGTGCCGCTTTGCCTTTGTCATGAGAGGGTTCAGCCATGCTGACCCTGCCCTGTTCTGAAAGCGAAGCCTCCATCTTCTCGGTAGGAGTGAGGGGGCGTTCTCTGAAGGAGCGTTCGACCTTCTTGTCGGCCATCTTGTCCCCTTTCGTTTCCTGAGAGGTACGGCCCGTAGCCGTCGAGCGTACTGTATTTACTACCCACGTCAGAACCGGAGCTAACACTCCCACTATGGAGCGACGGTTTGTCTTTTGCCCCCGATTGGGCCTATTGTCCGGCGTTCCGCAGCTGACCTCACCCATAGGCCCATGAAAAGTGCGGTTGAGCAGGGGAAAGCAGCGATCCAGCGCGAATACGCCGTGTGCCTATGGGATTTGGGGCCCGAAACGAGGCTAGGAAGTCTTCGCTCTTAGCCGAATCTCCTGCATTTCAGCAGGTTCTGGGATGTCTAGCTTCCGGAAGATGGCCTTCTGGACGGCCGTAAGGGCCGTTCTTTTGCGAAAGAATCCCGCCTGACCTTCGAACGTGCCCACCTGCAGCCGCTCGAGCTCCCGGCGCATATTCGGCCAGGTGTCGTCGGTCTTGGTCTCGGCCACCCGGACAAGAAGCAGCGCCAGCCAGCACAGAAGGACATGGGCCCGGATGCGCTCTTCTTTCCGGTGATAGACGGGGCGAAGATCAAGGACATGTTTCAGATCCCGCCAGCCCCGCTCCACCTCCGAAAGTTGCTTATAGCCCAGGGCGATGTCCTCGGGAGAGAGCGTGGGGTCGCTTGAGCGCAGGAGATACTTGCCGTCCAGCTTCTCATCGGTGGCAATCGCTTCTTGATCGATGCGCAGCAGTCCGCCGGCGGTCGTGCGCAAAAAGCGGGACAGCCCGGGCTTGGTGGAGATGACCCCTTTCAGTTCCGCCCGCTTCATGGCCGGGCGCCGGTCGGAGTCTTTGATGAGATCGGTGAGGTAGGCAAGAAGCCGGGCGCGCACCTGGGCGTCGCGCTCTGCCGCCTCGGGGTTTGAGCAGATGATGAAGCGCTCTTCCTCTCCGATCCTCACTTCCTTGACCTTGAGGTTGCCGGCTACCTCTTTGTAGCGGCCGGCCCGGGAAAGGGCGGCTTGGGCTTCTTTGGAAGCCGAGCGCAGCTTCTCGCCCATGATGTAGTGGTCGTCTGCGCGCCGCAAGAAGCGGCGGTTCTCTTGGGAGGTGAACCCTCGGTCGGCCACCCAGACGACCCGCGAGAGGGTCCACTCCTTAAGATCGGCTTTCACCTGGCGGATGAGGGCACTGTCTGAGGTGTTGCCCGGCCAAGACCAGACCCTGACCGGGATGCCCTCTCTGGTGACCGCGAGTCCGACGACGATCTGGGGAAGGTCGTCGCGGTGGTCCTTCGACTTGCCGTAGGTACGGAATCCGGTGGTCGTGGCAGGGCTCTTCGTGGAGTGATCATCGTCGTCATCGGTGAGCACCTCGCCCCGCGCGTCCCGCTCCACGGCTTCATCGGCCTCATCGATGCAGAAGTAGGTGGAGGTGGTGTCGAAGAACAGGAGATCGACCTCTAGGTTGAGGAGGTTGGCCACCTGATGGAAGACTGCTTCCTCGAGCGCGGGGGCGATCTCGAGGAGGAAGTCCATGGAGCGATAGAGGGCGTCGTCGGTGACCTGGGCCAGTCCCGGGATCTCCACGTCTTTCTCCACCCACTCCGAGGCGGCCAGCTTGGACGATGGAGACAAGGCCCGGTTTGCCACCAGAGCGAAGAGTGCCCGTTCGGCCTTCTGGTCCCGACGGCGGGAGCGAAGCAGACGGGTGACGGTGTCCCCGATGCCCAACTCCCGCCAGAGGGCATCAAGGACATACGCCCCGCCCAGGGGGCGGGACTCGGTGAAGGTGAAGTCGGGCAGAGAGGGGGCAGGCACTTCCGACTCTCCCGGGTGCAGATACCGACCGATGGAGCGGACCAGACGCTCAAGCGTGTCCCGGGTCTCGCGGTCTTCCCGGCCGAAGTTGTAAAGAACAGTCGCATCCGCCCGCCCTTTCTCGGCATTCCAGACGTTATGGGCCAGTTGCAGGTAGCGCACGACGGTGCCGTCTTTGCGCGTCTGGCTGGTGGTGCGGATGTACATGCCTAGAGTATGTCACATCAGACCATTGCAACGCAAGAACTATTGCACCAAACGTGTGCCTAGGCAAAATCGCAGTTCTGACCAGTTCTCGACCTCCTGCGAAGAGGACAAAACGCTATATGCAGGCACTTTCTGGTGCAGGCATCGTCAGCTGTGGTCTAGGAGAGGGATTTGCTGCGGAACGCCGGCCCGACGGAGAGGTAGCGTGTCTGGTAAGCGCCCTCATGACGAGGGATGACTGCGGCGATCGTTGAATGACCAAGCTCTTGTGGGCGTGAGCGCCTGCGTGGACGGTCGCTTTCCGGCGCGAGTGAAGCGGGGTCTTCGAGGGATTCAGGGCTT
>Ga0209510_1004746_pt1 | contig 11767 bp, 8 predicted proteins | sample BiotimSIPDNA_FD_185749 | JGI IMG/M metagenome (GOLD analysis project Ga0209510, IMG submission 185749) | Anaerobic biogas reactor microbial communites from Washington, USA - Biogas_R1 time_0 SIP DNA (SPAdes) (version 2) | ecosystem: Engineered > Bioreactor > Anaerobic > Unclassified | place... | reverse complement strand
GGCCTGTCGCCCGCGGATCGACGCGCGATCGACGACGCCATGCGGGTGACCGGCGTGCATCGCGTCGCGGACCGCGCCGCCGGCGAACTGTCCGGCGGGGAACTGCAACGCGTCTGGCTCGCCACGTGTCTCGCCCAGGAGGCCGGAGTGCTGTTGCTGGACGAACCGACCAATCACCTCGACCTGCGCTACCAGATCGAAACCCTCGATCTGGTACGCGATCTCGTCGACCAGCGGGGTGTCGCTGTCGGTATCGTCCTGCACGATCTGCACCATGCGGCCCTGATCGCCGACACACTGATCCTCCTGCAGCGCGGGCGGGTCCGTGCGGTGGGGCCGCCGTCGGAGGTCCTCACCGACGAGAATCTCAGTGAGGTGTACGAGATCCGAGTCGAGACCAGCATCGACCCGGAATCCGGGCGCCTGCGGATCGATCCGGTGAGCCGACACCGCGGACCGGCCGTCCGCACTACCTGATCCCGCCGTATCACGGCACCTCCCACGTACTGCGGACGCAGAGCCCGCGCGCTCCGCAGCATCATCTTGTCCCTTGTCCCCGACATGAACAGAGGAAACACCGAAGATGAAGTCCTTCCGACGCACGGCCGCGGTCGGCGGCGCCACCCTGGCCTGTGCGCTCACCCTCGGTGCCTGCGGCACCACGGAGGTCGACGGACCCGCCACCGTCGCCGACGCACCCGTCTCGGAGAGTTGTGCCGCCGACACCACCGCGACGTCGACCGATCCGGTTTCGCTCGTCGACGGAGTCGGACGTACCGTCGAGCTCGACGGGCCGGCCGAGCGCATCGCCGTCCTGGAATGGCAGGAGGTCGAGGACGCGCTGACGTTGTGCGTCACGCCCGTGGCGGTCGCCGATCCCGAGGGATACAGCACCTGGGTCAGCGCCGAGACGCTTCCCGCCGGTGTGGTCGACATCGGCAGCCGTGAAGAACCCGACTTCGATGCGCTGTTCGCAGCCGATCCCGATCTGATCGTCGTCGAGGCCTTCAGCGCCGACGACGAGATCATCGGGCAACTCGAACAGTACGACGTCCCGGTGCTCGCCGCGCTCGGCAACGATCCCGCCGACCCGATCGGCAACGTCAAGAGTGTCTTCTCGATGATCGCCGAGGCAACCGGCCGCACCGAACGCGCCCGGCAGGTCCTCGACGAGTTCGATGCGCACCTCGCACAACGCAAACAGGATGTGGCTGCCGTCGATCTGCCGACCCGTGACTTCCTCTTCTTCGACGGCTGGGTGGAGGGCGGCAACTTGACGCTCCGCCCCTACATCGACGGGTCGCTGTTCGCGGAACTCGGCAAGGAGCTCGGGCTGAACCCCGTCTGGAACGACTCGGTCGACGAGTCCTACGTCACCGGCGGCCTGTACGCCGACTACGGTCTCGCGCAGACCGACATCGAAGGGCTCGTCGGCGTCGGGGACGCCACCCTGTTCTACTCCCACGACGACGAGAGCGGCTACGTCTCCGAACTGGAAAAGAGCGACATCTGGCGGTCGCTGCCCGCGGTGAAGGAGGGACGCGCCTACGAGTTCCCGCTGATCTGGGGTGCGGGTGGACCGCGTTCGACCCAGCAAGCGATCGACGCCTATGCGGACGCCCTGACCGGCGAATGACGTCGCCGTCACCGGTCGTCGCCGAGGATCGCACCGATTCCGCGCACACGACGACCACCCCGCACGGGGTCGGCCCCGGACGGCCGGAACCGATGCATCATGTGCTCGGTGGCGTCCTCGTGTTGGCGGGTCTGCTCGCCGCCGTGGTCGCGGTGGGCCTGTGGCATCTGACCCAGGGCACCTCGGGTGTCGGCGCGATGGACTTGCTGCGCCACCTGGTGGGCGGTGAGCGCTCCGTCGTCGGGGCGGTGTCGGTCGGTGACATCTTCGCCGACTCCCGACTGCCCCGGCTCTGCGCCGGTGCGGCGGTCGGCATCGCACTCGGGGTCGCCGGCGCGCTACTGCAGTCGATCTCCCGCAACACTCTTGCGTCCCCGGATACCCTGGCCGTGACATCGGGGGCCTACTTCGCACTGACCGCGGCCGCTGCCCTCGGGGTGACCCTGTCGTCGTGGGCGTCGAGCGCTCTCGCGTTCGTCGGTGGTCTGTTCGCGGCGGCGGTGGTGCTCGTGATCTCGGGTAGGGGCGCGAGCACCGGCGCCGCTCGCCTGATCCTTGCCGGTTCGGCGATGGCCATGGCGCTGGATGCGGCCACCGGTGCGTTGCTGATCCTGTTCGACGAGAACACCACCGGTCTGTACGCATGGGGCAACGGCTCCCTCGCGCAACTGAGCATCGATGCGAGCGTCCGTGCCGCGCCGCTGATCGCGGTGGTGTTGCTCACCGTGTTGTCGTTGTCACGCCGACTCGACGTGTTGGTGCTGGGCGCCGACGCGGCCTCGTCGCTCGGAGTTCCCGTCCGGTCCACGTACGTGGTCGCGGTGGTGTGCGCGGTCGTGCTCACAGCGGTGTCGGTCACTCTGGCGGGACCCATCGCCTTCGTCGGTCTGGGCGCGCCGGTACTGGTGTGGCTTCTCGCCGGCCGGGTCCGGTCGCTGCGCCGACATGTCTTCCGGCTACCCGCATCCGGGCTTCTCGGCGCATTCCTGATCCTGTTCGCCGATGCGCTGTTGCGCGCCGTCCTCGGCGCGCGAGGCGCGGCGTCGATCCCCACCGGCGTCCCGACGGCGGTGCTCGGCGGGGTGATGATCGTGGCGCTCGCACTGCGCATGCGCGACACCGGTTCCGGCCGAGCGGTGGATCGCGCACCGACCCGACTGCGGTCGCATCGTCGGTTCGTCGTCGTCACCGTCGGCTGTGTCGTTCTGCTCGGCGGAGTCGTCGTGGCGGGACTGCTCTCGGGGACGCTGCTGCTGCGTTTCGGTGATCTCGGACTGTGGCTCCAGGGCGGTGCGCCGCCGCTGGTCTCGCGTGCACTCGGCGAACGGGCCCCGCGTATCGCAGCGGCAGTGCTCGCCGGTGCGGCGCTCGCCCTGGCGGGATGTCTGGTACAGGGGACGGTCCGGAATCCGCTGGCGGAACCGGGGATCCTCGGGATCACGGCCGGTGCGGGGCTGGGTGCGGCCGCGGTCGTCACCGTGATCGACCCGTGGAAGACACCGCGGATCTTCACCTGGTTGTCGGGCACCACCTACGGCCGCACTTTCCCGGATGCCGTCCCCGTCGCGGTCGTGCTCGCCGTCGCGGTTCCCCTGTCGCTGCTGATCTGCCGACGACTGGATCTACTCGCGATCGACGAGGACACCCCGCATCTGCTCGGGGTCCCGACAGCGAGGACACGGCTGCTCGCGCTCACCGTCGCGGCCGTGCTCGCCGCGGTGAGCGTCGTCGCGGTCGGGGTCGTCGGGTTCGTCGGGTTGATTGCGCCGCATCTGGCGCGGGCGATCGTCGGGGCGCAGCACCGGCGGATCATCCCGGTGTCGATGCTGCTCGGCGGGATCCTGCTCGGCGTCGCGGACACGGTGGGCCGCACCGTCATCGCGCCGTCACAGATCCCGGCGGGACTGATGATCGCGCTGATCGGGGCGCCGTACTTCGTGTGGCTGATGCGGCGATCGCGGGCGTGAAGGGGGCTCCCCGCGGATCGTGCGGGTCGGTCACCGAGCGTGCGATGCGGCCGCGTGCTCCACGCCCCCCGGTCCCAGCGGGTTGTGGCGGAATCGGTCGACGCGCCGACCGGTGCCCCATAGGGTTTCGGTCATGCCCGACATCGTCACGTTGACCATGAACCCGGCGTTGGATGTCACGACCTTCGCCGACGCGATCGTGCCCACGAAGAAACTGCGGTGCACCGAACCGTTCTACGACGCCGGCGGCGGGGGAGTGAACGTCGCGAAGGTCGCCCGTGTGCTCGGGGCGTCGGCGGCGGCAGTGTATCCGGCCGGGGGTGTGCGAGGGGAACAGATGAGCGGTCTGCTCGACGACGACGACGTCGAGGAGTGCATCGTGACGATCGCCGACGACACCCGCGAGTGTTTCACCGCGATCGACTCCACGTCGGGGCTCGAATACCGGTTCGTCACACCGGGACCGGTGTTGACCGCCGCGGAGCAGGAACGCTGCCTCGAGGCGCTGGTGAAGGCGGCGAGCGACGCGAAGTTCGTGGTCGCGAGCGGTAGCTTTCCACCGGGGGTCCCGGGCACGTTCGTGCGGCGCATCGCCCGTGCCGCCGCGGATGTGGGCGCGCGTTTCGTGCTCGACTCGTCCGGTGATGCCCTCGCGTCCATCGATTCGGGGGTGCACCTGGTCAAGCCGTCCCTGGACGAGCTGTGCGAATGGGTCGGACGGGACCTGCCGGGTGCCCCCGAGCGCATCGCCGCCGCACGTGAACTCGTGACACGAGGGATCACCGAGATCGTGGTGGTGTCCCTCGGCGGCGACGGCGCGATCATGGTCACCGCGGACGAGGCCGTGACGGTGCCGGCGCTGGACGTGGAGGTGCGCAGCGCGGTCGGGGCGGGCGACAGCATGGTGGCCGGGCTCGTGGTGGGTCTGCTGCAGGAACGCTCGTTGCGGGATGCGCTTGCGCTGGGCATCGCCAGCGCCACAGCGGCGTTGCTCACCGCCGGCAGCCACGTGTGCAAGCGGGAGGACATCGACCGGTTCGACGCGCTCGCCCGAGAGCTGTGACACCGGGCGACGCCGCCCGACACGCCCGCAGTGGGTCCGCCGCGCGCCCGCAGTGGGCGTGCGGACACGTTCGACGGTGTGACCCCCGACCGCGGGACCGCTGTGGACCTCCGGCGGCCGAAGCGCCGCGGGCGGGCCACCCTCAGCGTTCCGCGCGGGCCCGGTCCAGCACGATGCGCTGCTCGGCGCGCGCAACGGTGCGTCGGGTGAGTGCCGCCGCGTCGGGGGTCACCGACACCGACGTGATGCCCCGGCGCACGAGGTGTTCGGCGAGTTCGGGACTCGTCGACACGGCCTGCCCGCACAGTGACGTCGTCAGTCCCGCGGCCGAAGCCCGGTCGATGATCCGGTCGATCGCGTCGAGCACCGCCGGATCGAGGGTGTCGAACAGGTCGCGGCACACCTCGGAGTCCCGATCAACACCGAGGATCAGCTGGGTCAGGTCGTTGCTGCCGATCGACACCCCGTCCACCCCGAGCCTCGCGTACTCGGGCAGCCAGTACACCACCGACGGCACCTCGGCCATGATCCACCGCAGCATCGAGCGGTCCGCGCCGAGCGGGTGCGCGTCGAGTTGCGCCAGACACGCGGCGAGTTCCCACCGCGTGCGCACGAACGGGATCATCAGATGCACGTTCGGGTGTCGGCCCCGGACCCGGTGCAGCACATCGAGATCCAGTGCGAACAACGCCGGATCGCGCACGTAGCGGAAGCACCCGCGGTACCCGATCATCGGGTTCTCCTCGTCGGGTTCGTCCTCTCCGCCGACGAGATCGGCGAACTCGTTGCTGCGCAGATCGACGGCCCGGTACACCACCGGTCGCGGGGCGAACGCCGCGGCGATCGTGGTGAGACCCGCCGCCATCGCACGGACGTACTCCTCGCGGCGTCCCTGCGCGATCATCCGGGCGGGGTGCTCACCCGCGAGCGCGTCGGTGATCATGAACTCCGCGCGGAGCAGACCGACGCCGTCGACGTCGCCGGCGGCGACCGACGCTGCGGCATCGGGTGTCGCCAGATTGACGTACACCGCGGTCGCGGTCACCGGAGCGCCCCCCTGCGGCGCTGGAGTGACCGCGACCGCGGTCGGTGAGGTGGTCGCGATGATCCCGGCGAGCACCGCGCCGGAATCGCCGTCCACCGTGATCTGTTGCCCGTCGTGCAGTGCGGTGGTGGCGGTGCGGGCACCCACCACCACGGGTTTGCCGAGTTCGCGTCCCACGATCGCGGCATGACAGGTGATACCACCACCATCGGTGACGATGGCCGCGGCGCGCCGCAGGATCGGCAGCCAGTCGGGTCGGGTCATCGGCGCGACGAGGATCTCGCCCGCGGTCAACCGGGCACCGTCGGCGGGGTCGTGCAGCACACGGACCGCTCCGCTCGCGCGGCCGGGGCCGGCGCCGAGCCCGGTCAGCAGCGCATCGGCGACGTCGGCATCGGTGGCGACCGCGCTGGGTCGCGAGCGGTCGTCGAGGGTGGTGATCGGGCGGGTCTGCACCACCCACAGGGCGCCGTCCGCGAACGCGAACTCGAGGTCCTGAGGCTGCCCGTAGTGTTCCTCGACCGCCACCCCGAGACGTGCCACCAGCGTGACCTGCGCATCGTCGAGCACCCGATCCGAGCCCGCCGCGTCGAGTTCGACCCGGTGTTCGCCGGTGCCCGTCGATTCGATCGCGAACTCCTGACGGCCGAGGTGGGTCTGTTCGACGACGAATCCGTCCTTGACCACGACGTAGGTGTCGGGTTCGACCTGCCCACCGACCACGACCTCACCGAGGCCGCGGGCCGCCTCCACCACCACCCGGGAGCGGTCGCCGGTTCGAGGATCGGCGGTGAACGCCACCCCGGACGCATCGGACGGCACCATGACCTGCACCGCCACCGCGATGGACGGCTCGTCGGCGACGCCCTGCACGGCCCGATAGGTGCGTGCCCGCGGTGACCACAACGACGCCCAGCACGCCTGCACCGCCCGCACGACCGCGTCGGCGCCGCGCACATTGGTGTACGACTCGTGGATCCCGGCGTACGAGGTGTCCGCGGCGTCCTCGGCCGGGGCCGACGAGCGCACCGCGACGGGCACGTCGTCGCCGAGCTCGGCGTACGCCGCGACGATCTCGGCGCGCACATCGGCGGGTAGCGCTGCGCCGCGCACCGCGACGGTGAACTCGTCGGAGGTGCGGTCCAGATCGTCGTCGGCCCGGTCGGTCGCCGTGTCCGCCCGCAGGCGCTCCCGGAGCCCGGCCGCGTCCATCGTGTCGAGGTACGCGTCGACGGTGATCGCGAATCCGCGCGGCACCGGGAATCCCGCGCGTGTCAGTTCGCCGAGGTTGGCGGACTTCCCGCCGACGAGCGGTGCGTCGGCAGGTCCTGTGTCGGCGATCGGACGGACCCGCCGCGGTCGTTCGGACATGCGTCGGCTCCCGGTGCTCTCGATGAGTCGGCCCTCACTCTCCAGGGAACCAGCCGGGACGCTCACCGAACAGGGGAAAAGGGCCCGGTCTCGTCGCGAATGCCCGCCTCGAACCGGGCTGCGACGAGCCCATTAGACTGGATCGCCGTGGCCCACCCGATGATCGCCCCTTCCATCCTGTCCGCGGATTTCGCGCACCTGGCCGACGAAGCCGCCGCTGTGACCGGCGCCGACTGGCTGCACGTCGACGTCATGGACGCGCATTTCGTTCCCAACCTCACCCTCGGTCTCCCGGTCGTGCAGTCGCTGTTGAAGGCGACCGACATCCCCCTCGACTGCCATCTGATGATCGAGGATCCGGGCCGGTGGGCGCCGCCGTACGCCGAGGCCGGCGCCCACAATGTCACGTTCCACGCGGAGGCCACCGACGATCCGGTGTCCGTGGCCCGCGACATCCGGGCCGCCGGAGGCAAGGCCGGGCTGTCCGTCAAACCGGGCACGCCGATCGAGCCGTACCTGGAGATCCTGAAGGAGTTCGACACGCTGCTCGTGATGAGCGTGGAGCCGGGATTCGGCGGCCAGTCGTTCATCCCGGACGTTCTGGGGAAGGCCCGCGCGGTGCGCCGCCTCGTCGACTCCGGCGAACTGCGGCTACTCGTGGAGATCGACGGTGGCATCAACGCCGACACCGTCGAGGCCGCCGCGGAAGCCGGAGTCGACTGTTTCGTCGCCGGGTCCGCCGTGTACGGCGCCGACGATCCCGCGGAAGCCGTACGCAAGCTCCGGTTGCAGGCCGGGACGGTGTCGCCGCACCTGACGCTCGCGCCGTGACCGCGCCCCGGCTCGCCGAGGCGTTGCAGTTCGCACTGGACGCCTCCGAGGCGGTGCGCGGCACCACCAGCCCCAACCCGCCGGTGGGGGCGGTGATCCTCGACGCCGACGGCGCCATCGCGGGCGTCGGCGCCACCGCGCCGCCCGGTGGCCCGCACGCGGAGGTGCGGGCATTGTCGGCGGCGGGGGAGCGGGCCCACGGGGGCACCGCGGTGGTGACCCTCGAACCGTGCAACCACACCGGCCGGACCGGACCGTGCGCCGAGGCGCTGATCGCCGCGGGTGTGGCCACCGTCCACTACGCGGTGCCCGACCCGAATCCGGTCGCCGGTGGCGGCGCCGGGACGCTGCGCGCCGCCGGGATCACCGTGCACGCCGGACTCGGTGCCGACGCGGTCAGTCGTGGGCCGCTGCGCGCGTGGCTGCACCGGCAACGCACCGGGCGCCCCCACGTGACGTGGAAGTACGCCGCGAGCCTCGACGGGCGCAGTGCCGCCGCGGACGGCACCAGCAAGTGGATCACCGGTGCCGCCGCCCGCGCCCGTGTCCACGACGAACGCAGCCGGCTCGATGCGATCGTGGTGGGCACCGGCACCGTGCTCGCCGACGACCCGTGGCTGACCGCGCGACTACCCGACGGAGATCTCGCGCCGCACCAGCCGCTGCGCGTGGTGGTCGGGATGCGCGACATCCCCACCGACGCGCGGGTCCTGGACGACGCAGCGCCCACCCTGTTGCTGCGCACACACGACGTCGGGGAGGTGCTCGCCGCGCTCGGCGACCACCCCGACGTGCTGCTCGAAGGCGGTCCGCGACTCGCCGGGGCGTTCCTCGCCGCGGGCTCCGTGGACCGCATCCAGGCCTATGTCGCACCCGTGGTGCTGGGTGCGGGAAGTTCCGCTGTCGAGGACGCCGGCGTCACGACGATCGTCGAAGCGCTACGGTTTCGTCGGGAGCGCGTCGAAACCGTCGGCGCCGATGTGTTGATGACCCTGGTCCCGGACCGGGAGTGAAGGAGCCGAGCGTGTTCACCGGGATCGTCGAGGAACTGGGTGAGATCACCGCGCGGGAGGACCTGGCCGACGCGGCGCGCTTCACCGTGCGCGGACCGCAGGTGACCTCCGACGCGAAGCACGGCGATTCGATCGCCGTCAACGGCGTGTGCCTGACCGTGGTCGATGTGCTCGACGGCGGCGCGTTCACCGCGGACGTGATGAAGGAGACCCTGGACCGGTCGAGCCTCGCGGGACTCGTCACGGGAAGTCGCGTCAACCTCGAGCGGGCTGCCGCGCTCGGCAGTCGGCTCGGCGGTCATCTCGTGCAGGGGCACGTCGACGGAACCGGCTCGGTGGTGTCCCGGGTGCCGTCGGAGAACTGGACGGTGGTGCGGATCTCGCTGCCCGCCACCGTCTCGCGGTATGTGGTGGAGAAGGGATCGATCACGGTCGACGGGGTGTCGTTGACCGTGTCCGGCCTCGGTGGGGACCCCGGCGACGAGTGGTTCGAGATCTCACTGATCCCGACGACCCTGTCGCTGACGACGTTGGGGCTCGCGGAACCGGGCACCGTCGTCAACCTGGAGGTCGACGTGATCGCCAAGTACGTGGAGCGGCTGCAGATCGCCCGCTGACTGGTCGTAGGGTGGAACCCGACGGTGGACGCGCAGCGACGATGTTCGCCCACCGAATTTTCCGAACACGAGATCTGGAGCCGAGGCAAGTGACGAGGTTGGACACCATCGAGCGCGCGGTCGCCGACATCGCCGCCGGTAAGGCGGTCGTCGTGGTCGACGACGAGGACCGTGAGAACGAGGGCGACCTCATCTTCGCGGCCGAGAAGGCCACCCCCGAACTGGTGGCCTTCATGGTCCGCTACACCTCCGGCTACCTGTGCGTCCCCCTGGACGGGGACGACTGCGATCGGTTGGGCCTGCCGCCGATGTACAGCGTCAACCAGGACAAGCACGGAACGGCGTACACCGTCACCGTCGACGCGAAGGACGGCATCGGCACGGGCATCTCGGCGTCCGACCGCGCTGCGACGATGCGTCTGCTCGCCGATCCGGACACCTCCGCGCAGGACTTCACCCGGCCCGGCCACGTCGTTCCGCTGCGCGCGAAGGAAGGCGGTGTCCTGCGCCGCCCCGGGCACACCGAGGCCGCCGTCGACCTGGCGCGCATGGCCGATCTGAGGCCGGCCGGCGTGATCTGCGAGATCGTGTCGCAGAAGGACGAGGGGCAGATGGCCCGCACCGACGAGTTGCGGGTGTTCGCCGACGAACACGACCTGGCACTGATCTCCATCGCCGACCTGATCGCGTGGCGCCGCCGTCACGAGAAGCACGTGGTGCGGGTCGCGGAAGCGCGCATCCCCACCCGACACGGTGACTTCACCGCGGTCGGATACCAGAGCATCTACGACGAGGTCGAACACGTCGCCCTGGTGCTCGGCGACATCGCCGGACCCGACGGCGACGGCTCCGACGTACTGGTGCGGGTGCACTCCGAATGCCTCACCGGCGACGTGTTCGGGTCGCTGCGCTGCGACTGCGGCCCGCAACTCGACGCCGCCCTCGAGATGGTCGCGACCGAGGGCCGCGGAGTCGTGTTGTACATGCGCGGACACGAAGGGCGCGGTATCGGCCTGATGCACAAGCTGCAGGCCTACCAGTTGCAGGACTCCGGCTCCGACACCGTCGACGCGAACCTGCAACTCGGGCTGCCCGCCGACGCCCGTGACTACGGCATCGGCGCCCAGATCCTCGTCGACCTGGGGATCTCGTCGATGCGGCTGCTGACGAACAACCCCGCCAAACGGGTCGGTCTCGACGGATACGGACTGCAGATCATCGAGCGCGTGCCCATGCCGTTGCGGGCCAACTCCGAGAACCTGGCCTACCTGCGCACGAAGCGGGACCGGATGGGTCACGACCTGATCGGGCTCGACGAGTACGAGGCGGGCGACGCATGAGCGGGGAAGGACTGCCCGACCTGCAGCTCGCGGACGCCGCCGGGCTGCGGCTGGCCATCGTCGCCGGCCGCTGGCACACGGTGATCTCCGACGCCCTGATCGAGGGAGCCCTGCGGGTCGCGACCGACGCGGGCATCACCGACGTCACGGTCGAGCGGGTCGCCGGCGCGATCGAGCTGCCGGTGGTCGCCCAGCAGTTGGCCCGCACCCACGACGCGGTCGTCGCGCTCGGTGTGGTCGTCCGCGGCGGCACCCCGCACTTCGAGTACGTGTGCGACGCGGTCACCTACGGGCTGACCCGCATCGCGCTGGACGAGGACACCCCCGTCGGTAACGGAGTGCTCACCACCGACACCGAGCAGCAGGCCCTCGACCGGGCGGGACTGCCGGGATCGGTGGAGGACAAGGGCGGCCAGGCGTGCGCCGCGGCCCTCGACACCGCGGTGACCCTCCGTCGGCTGCGCGGTGGCCCGGTCGTGAAAGCCGACACCGCCGCCGAGCCCGAACTGGACGTGCAGACCGGCTGGATGCGGGTCGGGGCGATCGCCCTCGCGGCGTTCCTGGTCGTCGCCCACATCGCTGCGGCGATCGTTCTGCGCACCGGCGGCGACACGGGGGTGCATCTGCGCGCCTCCGATCAGATCGCGATGGTCGCGATCGGGATCGTCATCGCGTGCGGGGTGCTGATGTTCACGCGTCCACGGTTGCGTGCCGGCGCCGATGGAGTGTCGGTGCGAAACGTGTTCGGTGAGAAGCATTTCGCGTGGGATCAGGTGCGGGGCATCACCTTCCCGCACAAAGCGCCGTGGGCTCGCCTCGAACTTCCGGGCGACGAATACCTGGCGGTGATGGCGGTGCAGGCCCGCGACGGCGCACACGCCGTC
>Ga0209510_1004745_pt1 | contig 11768 bp, 6 predicted proteins | sample BiotimSIPDNA_FD_185749 | JGI IMG/M metagenome (GOLD analysis project Ga0209510, IMG submission 185749) | Anaerobic biogas reactor microbial communites from Washington, USA - Biogas_R1 time_0 SIP DNA (SPAdes) (version 2) | ecosystem: Engineered > Bioreactor > Anaerobic > Unclassified | place... | reverse complement strand
GGTCTTGATATCTTATCCCCCATAACTCCAGACATCGATCCCGATACAACTCATATGACTTTCCTAAAAAGTGTATACCATGTGCTGGTCTCCTCACAATCGACTGTTTTTTCCGGCTTGCTTTTCATCTCCAATCGTGGTAAATTTAAATTGAGCCGCCACTCAATCGCTGAGATAAAGCCGGAACTAATAAAATCAGGAGATCATCATGGTAGATTTAAGCGCCGCAACAATCAAAAAACATACGGAAGCACTGGACGAGCTGATTAAAAAGCCCATCTATTCCATCTCCTCCGATGCCCTTGCCGCATATGAAGCTGAATATTTCAGCAAAAAGTGCGTTAAAAGTAACGAAATGGTGCAGGAAGCCAAAAAGTATATCCCCGGGGGCGTACAACACAACCTCGCCTTCAATTATCCCTTCCCTCTCGTCTTCACCAAGGCGGAAGGCGCTTATCTGGAAGACCTGGACGGCAACCGTTATTTTGATTTTCTGCAAGCCGGAGGTCCAACCGTGTTGGGCTCAAACCCTCCCGAAGTGCGCGAAAAGGTCATCGAACTGCTGAACACCTGCGGTCCCTCAACCGGTCTTTTCCATGAGTATGAATACCGCATCGCAAAACTGGTCACCGAGCTGATTCCATCCGTCACCTGGCTGCGCCTGCTGAACTCGGGCACGGAAGGCTGCATGGTTGCCATCCGCATAGCCAGACTGGCGACAAAGCATAAGCATATTCTGAAAATGGGCGGCGCGTACCACGGCTGGAGCGATCAGCACGCCTACGGCATCCGCATTCCGGGAAGTAAGTTTACCCAGGCACACGGCATCCCACGCTTTATTTTCAAAGGTATCGACGAATTTTTCCCGGGCGACCTCAATTCACTCGAAAGCAAACTCAGACGCAATCAACTGCGAGGCGGAACGGCTGCCGTGATGATCGAGCCCGTCGGTCCCGAGAGCGGCACCCGCCCCATCAGCGCCGACTTTGTTAAAGCTGTTGCCGCACTCTGCAAACAGTACGGCGCCCTCCTGATTTTCGACGAGGTGGTCACAGCATTCAGACTGTCGCCCCACGGTGCGCAAGGTATCATGGATATTGAACCCGATTTGACGGTCTTCGGCAAAGTCATCGCCGGAGGATACCCTGGCGCAGGCGGCGTTGGCGGCAAAGAAGAATTCCGAAGATACCTCGCAGCCGGCATCCAAACCGGTGACAAAGTTAAAAAAGCTTTAGTCGGCGGCACCTTAGCCGCAACGCCCATTTCCGCCGCCGCCGGATATTACACCCTGAAACGCATTTACGAGACGAACGCCTGCGATAAAGCCAATGCAATGGGCGACCGCATGACACTGGGGCTTAAAGCACTGATCCACAAGCATAATCTCCCCTTTGTCGCGTTTAACCAGGGCTCGATTTGCCACCTGGAAACCGTGGGCACCATGCATTTCAGTGTCAATTGGAAGAAACCTTGGACCATCCCCTCAGTCTTGGAGGAAACGTCCAAACGTAAGGCTGAAATGGAACATATGGGCGCGGCTTACATGGCGGAAGGCTTGGTAACCCTTGCCGGCAGCAGGCTGTACACGAGCGCGGCTTACGATGAGGAAAAAATTGATCAAGCCTTGGCTGCCTTCGACCGCGTTTTCGCGCATGTTGTTCCGCTCACAAAGTAGGAGCTCCTGTGGCACATAATCAGAAGTCAGAAATATGCCAAATCGTTGTGGATTTGGCGAAGGATTTTCTCAAAACCGGTCTTGTCGTCCGCACATGGGGCAACTTCAGCAGCCGTCTTGATGAGGACGCCTTCGTCATCACTCCGTCGGGCAAGGCATACGAGGGCATGCAACAGACTGACCTCGTCACCGTCGCAAGCGCAGACGGGAAACCTTTCGTGGCAGGAAGCGGCAAACCCTCTTCTGAGTCCCCGATGCATGCCCGGGTGTACCAACGTTTTCCTGAGATTAAAATTGTGGCGCATACGCACCAGGTTTATGCCTCCGCGCTGACTCTATTAGGAACGGATATCGACGTTCCTGAGCAATGGCAGAGTGTTTTGGGAACCGCTAAGATACCCCTGAGCGCTTATGCCCTGCCCGGCACAAAAAAATTGCACAATAACATGGGCGAAACTCTCGCCCGCAGCGATGCCAAGACCGTACTGATGGGCAGACACGGCGCTTTCATCTTGGCGGAAACCGCTGCGGAGTGTCTCCGCCTGGCTGAAGATTTGGAGCGTTTTTGCGCGGGTCTTTACACTGAGCGCCTCGGGAGACAATCCATGCAAAGACCGGAAATTATGAGCGACAGCGATAAGGAAAAAAGTGTTGCAGGCGCTTTACAGAAAACAACGCAAGAAGGCGTCGCCGTATCGGCTGATAGTGAAGTCCAGCCTTGGCTGTCCCGCACCTTGAAGCCTTATCTGGATGATTTTGCCCAAATTTGCGGAACCAGCGTCAGTCAGAAGCGCGGAACCGCGAATGTCGTTTTCGACCCCGCTGCGCAAGTAGCGATCTGTTTTGGCAAGGACGAAGCCGATGCCAAAAACGTGCGCGCCGTTTTAGAAAAGAATGCCAGAGCCGCCAATATCGCCCAAATATCCAGTCTTAGCCCCATACCCGCCTGGGAAGCGCTTCTCATGCGCCTTGTCTATCAACTAAAATATTCCAGGCAGGCAAACCGGTAAAGGACATCACAACGAAATCGATGAGACCGCAAAGACGCGTCGTGTTTTGGTTGCGTAATTACCGACTCACGATGTAAAATTCAATTACGTAATCATTCCACGTTGACATTACTATCTATTTCACGACTGGTAACCTACGGTTCCAAAGGAGGCAGCAATGAAAGAAAAGAAGCAGTGGTGGAAACACGGCGTTATCTATCAGATTTACCCGCGTTCCTTCCAGGACACCAACGCCGACGGCATCGGCGACCTGAACGGCATTATCCAGCGCCTCGATTATCTCCAGGACCTTGGGATCGACGGCATCTGGCTCTCGCCCATCATGCCTTCCCCTGATGCTGACTTCGGCTACGATGTTTCCGATTACCACACCATCGATCCCAAATATGGGAACCTGCAGGACTTCGATCGTCTGCTCAAAGAGGCGCATAAGCGCGGGATCCACATCCTAATGGATCTGGTGCTCAACCACACTTCCGACCAGCATCGCTGGTTCCAGGAGTCGCGCATGTCCCGCACCAACCCGTATCACGACTGGTACATCTGGCGCGATGCCTCCCCGGATGGAAGTGCCCCGAACAACTGGAAATCCGCGTTCGGCGGACCCGCCTGGGAGTTTGACGAAAAACGCGGTCAATATTACCTTCACCTGTTCACCAAAGAGCAGCCCGACCTGAACTGGCGCAATCCTGATGTCCGCGCCGCCATGCTGGACATCTTCCGCTACTGGCTGGACAAAGGCGTGGACGGCTTCCGGCTGGATGTTTTCAATGCCTGGTACAAAGACGCCGAGCTTCGGGATAATCCAAGACTGCCCGGCTTGCACCGCCGCCCCTTTGAAAGCTACGCGCATATCTATGACGTCTCCCAGCCCGAAATGATCCCCGCCTTGCAGGATATCCGTAAAATAATGGATGCCTACCCGGACCGTTATGTGGTCGGTGAGACTTTCCTGGCAGATTCCGCCCACGCCCGCACCTACATCAGCGAGGACCGCCTGCACGCCGGTTTCGATTACGCCTATGCGAACTCCCCCTTTAGCGCGCGCGCCTTTGGTAAGGCGATCCAATACTGGGACAGTCTTCACGAGGATCAAGCCTGGCCCAATTACTTCCTGAATAATCACGACACGCCACGCTCCTCCACCCGCTACGCCGGCGCCAACGATGACGCCCGCCTGAAGCTTCTGGCTGCCATGCACCTGACCGTCCGCGGCACTCCCTACCTTTATTATGGCGAGGAAATCGGCATGCGCGATGTTTCCCTCACCCGCGCCCAACTCAAAGATCCGGTTGGCAGACGCTATTGGCCCTTCAACAAAGGGCGCGATGGCTGCCGTTCGCCAATGCAGTGGGACGCACGCGCCTTTGCCGGCTTCAGCACTGCGGAAACCTGGCTGCCAGTCCACTCAAACTACAAGGTCCGCAACGTTGCCAATCAGGCTGCCGCGCCTGCCTCGCTGCTGAATTTTTACAAGAGCCTGATCGCTCTGCGCCGCCAGCGCCCCGCACTGCACGCGGGCAAACTGAACATGGTCGACGCGGGAAATGACTCTCTCCTTGTTTACAAACGCTCTACCCCCGAAGAAACGATGCTGGTCGTGCTCAATTTTTCCAAAAACATGCAGAGTTACACGCTGCCAGTGGAGGACTTCAACCAGTGGGATCTCGTCTTTACAGGCAACGAACCGATCACCAGCCACATGACAGACGCGACCTTAGACCTGCCGCCTTATGGGCTTGCCATTTTGCTCTCGCGGGCTGTCTGACGAGGAAAAATGACTGCGAGCAGCGCTGTGATCAACCTGGCTGTCCCGTACATCAACGGGTCATCGCCGGCTGATCTGCCTCAGACCGGTTTGCCGTTGGACCGGTTCCTGCCACCTTATTATCCCGGTTCCATTTCGGACTGGCTGCAGCGCTTTGCCCCGCCAGGCAGCCTCGTCTTGGATCCCTTCGGGCAGGACCCTTACGTTAGCCTGGAACTGGCTCGGGCAGGATACCGCGTGGTGGTCAGCGCTAATAATCCCATCGCTGCTTTTATCCTGGAAGTGATGGCGTCCGCGCCTGGCGCGGAAGAAATCAGCGAAGCCGTCCACGCCCTGGCGGGGATCCGTTCGACGGAAGGTTTACTGCTTGAAGACCAAATCAACGCCTACTACCAGTTTGACTGCCCCGAACCCGACTGCCGGGAGCAGGAAATAAAGCCAAAGCTGCTGGTCGATTATCTCGTCTGGGCGGAGAACGCAGCCGAACCCATGCTCGCCTTCGGCGCCTGCCCGCGCTGCGGCAAACAAGCCGAATTCACTCTCAGCCCGGAGATGCTCGCCACCAAGGAACCTCTGCCGGCGTTGAGCGTGCTCAAAGCGCGTTTGCTTGAGCTGGCTGGCAACCCCGGCGACCCCTTGCGCGGTTTGATGGCGGAGGTGATCGCTTTCTACCCCCACCGCAGCCTCGCTTCTTTGCAGGCTATGTTAAGCCGTGTCGATAACCCCTCCCTCTCGCCCCGACAGCGGCAGTTGCTGCGGGCGTTGATTCTTTCCACTGCTGACCGCGTGAACCAGCTCTGGACGCATCCCGGCGGACGCAGCCGCCCGCGTCAGCTATTGCGACCGCCGATATTTCAGGAGCTCAACCCCTGGCAAGCCCTTCTGGCAGCCCAAAAGGCGTGGAGCAAAACCGAGCAGCCAGTCCCCCTGCGTGCCTGGCCCCTCCAACCGCCCCAACTTGGGGGCATCACCCTTTTCCGCGGTCGCCTGCGCGAGCTGGACCCGCCGATTTCTCCGGGCATGGTGGACGCGGTCATCACCTCCCTGCCGAGGCGAAACCAAGCCTGGTGGAACCTGAGCGGGCTCTGGAGCAGTTGGCTCTGGGGGCGCGAAGGCGCCGCCACGCTGCGCAACAGTCTGCTCAGGCAGCGTTACGACTGGACCTGGCACTCCACCGCCCTGCAAAAAGTGCTCGTGCAGCTCGGAAAGCTGCTGCGCCCGGGTGTCCCCGTGCTGCTGCAAATCACCGAACTGGACCCCATGTTCGCGATGGCAGGCATGCTCGCCGCCCAAAACGCCGGGCTTGCCCTGCATCAATTGGCTGCCAACGGTGAAATGAGCGTGCTGCAGACTGCCTGGCGTTTCACAGCTCCGGCGCGAAGCAGCAAACCGCCTGAGTCCTTCCCGCAGGCTGTCAAGCGGGCTGGCGCGCAATTCCTGCGCGATTACGGCGAGCCCGCGAGCTATCTGCGCCTTTTCAGCGCGGTGATAGTCACGCTCCTCGCCGAGGGCTGCCTGCAAGGGCGCCCCGCTCCGGGCGAAACGCTGAATGAATTGCAGGAGGAGGTTGATAACGCCCTGACAGACCCAAGAATCTTCTCCCGTTTCAATCCGGGCTTGTCTGCTGATTCCGGCTTGTATTGGCTCGCGGACCCCACCGGCAGCGCCCGAACAGCGGCGGACCGCGCTGAACGAGCAATCCTGAACGCGCTTCAAAACCAACCTTTGCTGGCTACCGGGAATGCCTTCGCGGCGGTAAACCAGGAACTGCCAGGCTGCCTGTCCATGGAAATGGAAATGGTGCAAGCCATTCTCGAGTCCTACGCGGACCCCACCCCGGACCTCAAAGCCTGGTCACTGCGGACTTTTGAGGCGACTCGCGAACGCCAAAAAGACCTGGAAACCGTCTTTGAATTAATCGAATCCCTGGCAAAGCGCCTGGGCATGGCAAGAGAGATAAGGACCGATTCCATCCTTTGGCTGGGGCAGGACCGCATTCCGAAATTCAGCTTCTTCCCAATCATCACCACCGAATTTTCGGAGCTGCTCCTCAGGTACCAGCATCTGCCGGGAATGAAGCTGATCGTGCTCCCGGGAAGCCGCGCGAACCTCGCCGCCTACAAACTGCGCCGCGATCCGCATCTGCAGTCTCTCAAGACGGAAAACTGGAGTTTTGTCAAGTTCCGTCAACTGCGCAACCTGGGCGATAATCCTCTGCTTACCCCGGAATTATTCGCCTCCCAAATCACTGGCGATCCGCCGGAATACCACTCCAGCCAACTCGCGCTCTTCTAGGCAAACCTCAAACAAAATCGGGTTCAAAATTTGAAATTGAACATGACTACGATCCTCGGTTAATGGCGGATTGGGGACGGATTAATGGGTTTCCATTCATCGGTTCTTCGTCCCCAATCGCGTCCGAAAAATGCCGCGTCTTTGTATATCTTTGCCTATACGCCTGTTAGGATCGGTATCAATTTTTTTGCCACCGGACGCAATTGGAAGCGTCGAAAACCCTGTCCTTTGACCGCCTTCCCCGCTTCCAATTCGCCGGAATGACCATGACATCGCCCCTCGAAGGCAAGCACCCGGCAGGATCATTTCCAGCGATCCACAGTCTATTCGAACAAGGACAATTGCATCTTCTTCGTTTACTGCATAAACAGTTGGTTCCGCATCCCGGTTATGCTGACCGGGGAATCAATTTTGCAGGTTAGCAAATGATTAAGCCTTACGCGATGACCGGGCCTTTTATCTGAAATTGATCTCACCTGCCGGGAGAGTTTCCAACCACGTAAAGCAATGGGCAATTAAGAAAGAAACTGGCTCTGATTGAGCCAGTTTCTTTCTTTATCCTGCCTGATCACCAGTTGATCAGGCGTTTATTGTTGACAATGATCTTATCTCGCACTATTTAAAAATGAGAGGAAGGTAGATATCTTTGGCCGGCGCAGGGATCATGACAATCGCCACAGCGCCTTCCTGGACTGTGCCCGTCTGGCTGCTGGTGTGCAGCGCGGTATTGGTCAGAGCACCAGGAGCGGCATCCTCATTCACGGTCACCTTGAAGGTGATGGTATGGGTAGCGTTTGGGGTCACCAGGTCGAAGCAAATCATGTGTTCGTCGGTAAAGCTGGCGTTGTTGTAGGCATACTGTGTGGCTACGGTACCATCGGAGTTTTCAGTACCGATCGTTGCACCATTCAATGGACCGTTGATATTGTCGTAGGCGAAGACAAATTCATAGAAACCCGGACTGTCATCAACTACATGGTAATACACGATCTCAAAATCGTAGGTTTTGGTTGGGTCATCATAAATCTGCACATCATCGTATTCAATAATGCTAATAGAAGGTCCAGCACTTGCCAGGCTCACGCCCTTGTTGGTAGCTTGGTCATATACGATCTTCATATCCTGCCAGAGCATAGCAACGACGTTGTTAGGGAGGGCAGGATCCGGAATGTCCTGGTTTGTCCAGGGCGCTCCACCATAGTTGTTCTCGTAATCAAACATGGCAAAGCCGTCATCGCTGAAGGCGATCGCAGGATAATCAATGCCGTAGAAGTTGTAGGGCACCGTACCACCAGTCAGAAGCCAGAGCTTAGTATCTCCAGTGATAGCAGACTGAGTGAAAATCCCAACCTGTTCCAGGTCTAAATAGCCACCAAAGCCAGTATCGCATAAGGGATCGTTAACCGAGTCAGTCACATTGTAGTAAGGCGCGCCGGGCGCGTCCATCGTGCCAGACCAGGTAACGGCATTTGTATCAGAATGATAAACCGCGCCGCCAGTAACAGAATCGGGCACATAAGTGACCCCATCTGGCAGTACGTCGGTAATGGTGTAGTCGGTTGCCTCATTAGCAAAATTGGTGATCTCAATCGTGTAGGTGATGGTATCGCCGGGCTCTGCCTCAGCGACATCCGCGGTCTTGACGACATCATCCGCCTTGCGAACGACATCCAGTTGGGTCACGCCGATTCCTGTTTCGCGGGCATCATCCGCGTAGAGGTCAATCAGACCGTAAAGGCGGTCCCCCTCTTCGGTATCAATACCGTGTCAGAGGACATCAAGACTGAAGAGCTGCCCGGCGGGGTTGTCCTGCGGACCATTAACGGTCATATTCGCCGGATCAATTGGCGTATGAGGCACATTGCCTATGGTGAGGGTGATGTCATCCTCATCGGCGCCGGAACCCTCCCAGTTTTGAACCATGATCCAGACATCAGGGTATTCGCCTGCATCGAAGCCCCACTCGGTGAGATATTCGAAGGAGGTCGCGGTCGCGCTGTAATCATACAATTCCTCTTCCTGCGGAACACCATCGCCATTAACATCGAAGCCCCAGAAGAGATCAAGGTCTATAGCGGTCGTAGCCGTAATTTCTGCGACAAGGCGCGCGGCGCCAGCATCCATAGGCACAACGGTGTACCATGCCTGACTCATATCGTCGAAGGGATCACCGGGGGTGGGATCCTCGGCGAGTTGGATTTCATTCTTTACGCCTTTCACCCAGCCGTACTTGTCGACTGTCAGAGCGGAGATTGCCACTGCCTGCAAATCAGCGATCTTACCCATGCCGGTGTCACGATGGCTATCGAATTTGACAAGGTCAGGCAGGTTGCCGGTGGTCGGCAGTACTGCCAGCGGGATCGCCACATCGGAGATAGGTTTGCCAGCAACGCCAGCAAAAGAGTCTTCCGTCTTGAACTCAATATTGCCGAACACCCACTTATCAGGGGTAAGAGCGGAAACATCAGCGGTGATGGTAATCGCTTGAGTCGCTCCGGCATTGATCGTGAATTCAGCCGGAGTAACTGTGACGAAAGCAGGAGCGACCGCGGTATAAGTGGCGGACTGGTCTGCCACGCTCTTGAACGTGCGCGTCCAGGAGCATTCACCCACGCAGGTGCTGTTATAGACACTGGGGATGTTGAGTGTCCGGACGTCTCCGCCTTCGGCTGGATCCGCCGCCAGATAGTTATCGTAGGTCTCATTCATGACCAGTCCGGTCAGACCAGCCAGTTCGAGCTGAACGCGACCAGCGCCGATGTCGAAGGGATCGGCGGGGGTGGTTTTGTCTTCCTTGAGCAAATCGTCGTAGGCGGTCAGCATCAAGGCGGATTTAATTTCCGCGGGCGTCCATTCCGGATGCAGCGCGGTCAAAAGCGCGGCTGCGCCAGCATCATGCGGGCTTGCCATGGAAGTGCCCTGATAGAAGTCGAATTCTACATCCGCACTGGGAGCGATCTCGCCATCGGCGACCGCAGCCAGTATTGCGACGCCAGGCGCGGCGATATCAGGTTTGAGTACGTCAAATGTGGTATTGGGACCGCGGGAGCTGAAGCTTGCCATGATGTCGCCAAATGCATCGTCCTCAACGAAGCCATAAGCAGAAATGCTGACGGTGTCATCCGTCGCGCCGGCAACCCAGGCGGCAATCGCGTCACCCACGGTGCCGGGGATATCCAGCATTACTGCAGGGATACTGGTGCCGGAGACGCTCATCGCGCCAGGCGGGTTGGTGTTGGTGAAGATCAGCACGCCCGAAGCGCCAGCGGCTTGTGCGGTCAGGATCTTCTCAGTGAAGGAACAAGTTCCGCGTTTGACCAGCGCGATCGCGCCAGCATAGAAGTTAGCCGTATACCCTGGATTAGCGCAGCCAAGCGCGTTGTTATCTTCGCCAGCAAATTTGACAGGGCTGTCCACAACATCGGTTGTAAAGGGAATCTCTCCAGCCAGGGTAGTAATGCCCTGGTAAGCTTCATTCGAGAAGTTAATGAAGGAAGTAACCTTGCGGTTATGGGTTGTCGCGGCAGTGCTGAGCAGCCAGGGTGAACGATGCGCGACAGTCTCAGCAGTCGGACCGCTGTTGCCCGCCGAAGCGGAAACAGTAACACCGGCTTTCGTTGCTTCCAGAAATGCCAGTTCCACGCCGTCCGCGTAGGGATTTTCTCCGCCCGAGATGGAGTAGTTAATCACGTCAACTCCGTCCAAAATAGCCTGCTGGATAGCGGCGACCGAATCCTCACCGGCGCATGCGCCGCCTGATGGGGTGGGATAGCAGACATCATAGGCAACGATCTGCGCGTGCGGCGCAACACCAGACACGGTAACCGTTTCGCCATAGGCATTAAGAGTCACATAATTGCCCGCGACTGTGCTGGCAGTATGAGAACCATGACCATCGCTGTCTTCCGGAGTGACCGTTTCTGAAGGTTCGTCATCCGTGTAACCCCAGGCGCCAACTATCTTATCGTTACAGGCATTGGCATAGGCGGGATCGCCATTTGGCGCGCAAACGCCAAGGTAGTTACCATCCCAGGTATAAGTGTAGCCATCAGCAGGCGCGTCACTGAAGGAAGGATGGTCGAAGTTGATACCGGAATCGATGATGCCGACCAGAACGCCTTCGCCCTTGGTCCCCAGCGCATCGGGAGTGGCAGTGCCATCCCAAACCGCACCCGCGCCAATCCATGCCGGACCAGCATCGGTGTCGTAGGTGTAGTCCTGATCTTTGAGGACTCTGCGAATGCCTGGCATGCTCTGAAGGTTTTCAGCTTCTTCTGCGCTCAACTCAACAGAAACCGCATTGAGGATCACGTCATAAACGTGGCGGACTTCGACAGCTCTGCCCAGAAGCCCCTCAGCCTTCGCGAGAACCGACTGGCGGTTGACAGCGAGCGTGTTCAGATAGTTCTGACCCTCAACGCTGTTGATGGCAGAGCTGCCTTTGGCAGCGGTAAGCGATGCGCCTTCAAACATCACGATGTAGCGCGAGACTTCCGTCTTATCGACGATCTCGTTCACATCAACAGCGTTGAATTTTTCGACCGGGGTATACCCGGTTGGCACCAGATCACGGCGCCACGGTAAGCCTTCATTGGCGCTGACAGGTTTCGCTGCCAGGCTGCTTACGGGCGCAATGATCATCGCCAGTACTACGATTAATGCGATAGTTCGAGTAACTTTTGATTTCATTCTTTCACTCCATTTTCTTGGTTTGGAATTTGCAGGGCGTAATACCCTGCGCGTTGCTACATAAACTTGCGGGGACGTTCTTATAAAACTGCAGATAAAAAGACTTAACGAATTCTAAACTCAAATGGTTTTTGGCTCCTTTCGGATTTGTCATCTATCCCCAAAGGGGAATAATAAAAGAAAGGAGACCGTTGAAAAACAAGCCCCAAACCCTTCCACTGACCCAACATTCATGGTTTAATTAATCCATCCTGCAAACGAAAGGCGATAGGCACAGATGGGAAACCCACGATACATCCAGACAGACCAGCAATCCTTCTACGGAGACTAC
>Ga0209510_1004739_pt1 | contig 11776 bp, 9 predicted proteins | sample BiotimSIPDNA_FD_185749 | JGI IMG/M metagenome (GOLD analysis project Ga0209510, IMG submission 185749) | Anaerobic biogas reactor microbial communites from Washington, USA - Biogas_R1 time_0 SIP DNA (SPAdes) (version 2) | ecosystem: Engineered > Bioreactor > Anaerobic > Unclassified | place... | reverse complement strand
CGCTGTCATCCCTGGCAATAATTTGAATTCTGGATTTTCTGCAGAAATAACAACCGTATAAGTCACCACATTTGAAGTCACCGTTGGATTCAAACGTAGCTCTTCGACTTTTCCAAAAAAACGATCCTTTGGAAACGCATCTACTGTAAATTCAACTCGCTGCCCTTGTAATATAGAACCGATGTCGGCTTCATCCACACTCGCCATCACTCTCATTTGAGATAAGTCACGCGCTAAAATGAAAAGAACAGGAGCACTCATTGAAGCCGCTACCGTTTGCCCCACATCTACAGAGCGTTCTAAAACAACTCCATCTATCGGGCTTTTTATAACACAATAACTCAAATTTAATTTGGCCTGTTGTACGTCACTTTTACTCCGTTCCATCGAAAAGCGAGCGGCATTCATATTATATTCGGCTGTTTCTAATTCTACAGCACTTACACTTTTTGATTCCGCGAGTTTCTGCGTTCTTTCAAAAATATTTTTCTTGTATTGATAATCATTTTCTGCTGCTTTATAAGCAAGTTCCGACTGACGCAAGTTAGTAATCCATTTTGATTTATCTAATTCTGCAAGCACTTGCCCTTTTTTCACTTTACTATTAAAATCAACATAAATACGGCTTAAATCGCCAGATACTTGAGTGCCTATTTCTACACGATCCACAGGCTCCAATGAACCTGTCGCAGATATGCTTGTTAAAAGAGTATCTTGTTCCACAGCAGCACTCACAAAAACGCCTACCGAAGACTCTTTTGTATTAAAGAAAATAAAGCGAGCACCAAGAATTAGTGTAGCGAGAATAACAAGAATTATGCTGACTTTAATGATTTTTCTCATTTTTTGCCTTTTTAGGGATCCTTTATAAAATCCTATTTTACAATTTAGATGTTTTAGCCCTGCTAAACGTTCCATAAAAACTGTAAAACACCCAAATAATTACTTTTATTCTTTTTTATACCATTTTTATAAGTCTCTTCTTTCGTACGATAAAATCAAGAACCAATCTCGGTTTGAAAAATGTTTTTTTCACGAAGAGGCTCGTATTTATGTAAATCAAATTGGTGTATCCCCGACTTTATGACTAATTTCTTTCGGTTTATTATTCTATTTTAAGATTTGTATGAAAAAAGCTCTTTTATTATTAATCCCTTCTTTTCTATTTGCATTGCAACTGCCTGTACATAAAGAAGTTCTAGACAATGGTCTAACTGTTTTGTTACACCCCAATAAACAATCCCCTACTGTTTCTTGTCGTCTTTTTTATGTCACAGGTTCTGTTCATGAAGTGCCAGGATCTTCTGGTTTGGCACATATGCTTGAACATGAATTGTTTAAAGGGACTCGTAAAGTAGGCATTACTGATAGTATAGCTGATTCTGTTTTCATGTATAAGCAAGACTCCCTACAAGCCCTTATGCGCCCACTCATTCAAAAAGGGGATACCACTCTCTATCTAAAACTAAAAGCGGAACATGATTCCATTGTGAATGAGCATCGAAAAATTTTTGTCAAGGATGAACTTTGGAGTACTTATCAAGCGGCAGGTGGAACTGGGTTAAATGCGTTTACTAGTGATTTAATGACTGCTTATATCGTCACATTACCTAAAAATAAAGTGGAACTCTTTTTGTGGCTCGAAGCCGATCGTATGCAAAATGCGATTCTTCGAGAATTTTATTCTGAACGAGATGTAATCCGAGAAGAACGCCGCATGCGTTACGACGATAGGCCTACTGGACGTTTTTATGAAACTTTAAATTCTATGATTTACGAAGCCTTCCCTTATCGAATTCCTACTATAGGCTGGCCTTCCGACATTGAAAATCTTACTCGTGAAAAAGCCGCTGAACATTATCATAAATACTACAAACCAAGAAACGCTATTTTAGTTCTTGCTGGCGACCTAGATACAGCCGAAGTAATGCCTCTAATTAAAAAGTATTTCGGCTCCATTCCTCCAGGGGAACCATTTCCTGCAATTACGGTACGTGACCCTGAGCAAGCTGGAGAAAAGCGTTTAATCGTACGGCGCCAAGACGCCCCTCATTTACTCACCATTGTATTTAAAACACCAGAAGTCGGAGATCCTAAACTCTATGCTTTAGACATTGCAGAAGGGGTCTTAAATGGACGTTCTGGCAGATTACATAAAAGACTCGTTCAAGAAGAAAATCTTGCTGTGAAAGTAAGTGCAAGTAATAGCCCAAACAAATACGTTTCTGAATTTTCAATTCAAGCAGAACTGGAACCCGATGCAGACCCTGCGAAAGCAGAAGCGATTATTTGGGAAGAGCTTGAAAAACTAAAAGTAGAACTCTTAAGTCAACGTGATTTTCAAAAAGTAAAAAACAGTGCTTATGCTTCATTAGTCAGGAGTTTAACCGACATGGAAAATGTCGCCACCATGCTCGCTTGGTATGAAATGTATGGTGATTATCATATTTTTCTAAACTGGGCGAGTGCACTAGAAAAAGTTTCTCCTGAAGATGTTCAGAAAGCAGCTCAAGAATCGTTCTCAAGAAAAAAAGCAATTATTGGAATTTTAACTAAAGAGAATGCAAAATGAAATGGACCTCCCCTTTAATCATGTTCCCTTCTAAAAAGTCATTTTCTACTTTTTCCTCAAAAGCCAATTATAAGGAATCCTTAATGCCTTTTAAAATGACTCTTTTTCTTTTGTTTTTCTTGATTTTTGGTTGTTCTTCCACTCCAGTTAAAAACAACGTTTCTGAGGTGACTCCTGTTTCTAAAACAAACAAAGAACAAGCCGTTTCTAAATCTATAAACAAAGCCTTACCTTCTTCTTATAAAGAGATTTCTTTCCCAGAATTTACTTATGTGGCCCCACACCCAAAAGAATATCGTGTTCAATTAGATGATAGCATTACAGGCTATATTGTTGTAGACCGCTCTCTTCCCTTAATTTCTTTTTCCATGTTTTTTAAGGAAGCCACAATTCCTACTAACATTAAAGAAACTGCAGCACTTGAACTTCTTTCTCCGATGTTTCGCCGCGGAGGTTCAAGTGTTATTTCTGCAAACGCTTTAGATGACTCCTTAGAATTTATAAGCGCCTCCATTCAAGGTGGACTCGGCTCTTACTACAGCAAAATTTCTATCGATTGCTTATCTAAAAATTTTGAAGAAATGCTTTCTTTATCAAAATCTGTTTATACAAAACCAGGCTTTGATGAAAAGCAACTTGATATTCAAAAAACCTCTTATATAACGTCGTATAAACGTCGCTTTGATAATCCTTCCGCTATTCTTTCTGCCTTGCGTTCCAAAGTCAATTATGCTTCTTCACCTAGATTATGGAACCCTACCATAGAAGAGTATCAAAATGTTTCCAAAAAAGATCTCGAACGTTTTGCTAAAACAAAGTTCTCCGCAAACCGCATCGTCTTTGCTTTGGCTGGTGATATTGAAAAAGACTCTGCTCTTGTTTTATTAAAAAAATATTTTGCTGACTGGAAAAAAACGACTTCAAGAGAACCAACTCCTTCCATAGCTCTCTTAAAAAAACCTGGCGTTTATGCAGTAGAAAAAGATATTACTCAAGCGAACATTTCTATCAATCAACCTTTTGTTAAAAGGCCTCATCCTGATTATTATCCTACTGCTGTAGCAAGTTTTATCTTAGGTGGAGGAAGCTTTTCTTCACGCTTAACTTCAAAAATCAGATCCGAAGAAGGCCTTGCCTATAGTGTTTATAGCCATGCTGGTAATAATTATAATGACACCGCCTTAACAACCATTGCTCTACAAACAAAAGCGGAAAGTGCTTTTTTTGCTGTTCAATTAATCATTCAAGAAATTCAAAAACTAAGTAAAGAAGGGCCTACTCTTGAAGAGCTTGAGCTTGCGAAAAAGACTTTGATTGAAAGTCTTCATGGTTTATTTGATTCCCCTTCTAGCACTGCTTCTATTTTTGCTGTCGATGAATTAGTTGGTAAATCACAAGACCATTATTTAGAGTATGTTCAAGAGATCAACGCCATCACTCCCGAGCAAGTCAAAGCGATGACAGCAAAGTATTTTGATCCTCAGAAAATGACCATCTCCATTGTTGGCCCAGCAAAGGCTTGGGAAAAATTTGAAAATGTGACTGTAATTCCAATTAAGGATCTTTACTTTAGGTAAATAAATACAAATGCGATTTTTACTCTTTCTGTTCATTCTTCTTAACACCACTCCATTGATTATGGCCTATGATCAAAAGAGCATGTGTTCAAGTGCAAAACGATGCTTAAATTTAGACATTAACGGTTGTTCAGCTGAAGACAAAAAGTCGAACTCTAAGATTAAATACAATGATGATTTTTGTGCACCTTATATTGAGCTCAAAAAACGTGGAATCCCATTAGAAACAGAAATCAGTAAAGAAATTTTTGGCCGCTTAGGTAGTCAATATAGGGCCATTTACCTTAACGAAGGCGTTCTTCAAACCACTCCTGGAATGATGAGCTACTTATTTGACCACATGTCTTTTACTGCTAAACTGATTAATGCATATCAAGGCGGCGCCTATTCTATCGATTACAAAACACCTAATCGACGTGTCTTTTCTGGAACGAATGGTAGAAGTTTATCGGGCGATTTTATTTGGGTGGCTCAAGATAGTGCAGGCCAAAAACTGGGCTTTCGAAATGTCTTTTTTGGCGTAGGGCGAGTGAAAATTTTAAAATGGCATCTAACTGGTACAGCCGTCGCCTTTTTAGACATGGACTCCATTGGTAAAAACCAAGTTCGCTATAAATTAACATCCATTGTATTTCCAGGAAACGCTATTCTAAATTCCATTATGCACATGGACGCTTTTAAGAATATCGTAGCAGAAAAAATCAATTTGATTATAAAAGACATTCAAGAGTCCTCTTCAAGCTATGCCAAAGGCAATAAATCACCTATAACAAAAAGCAAAGAACTTCAAACTACTACAGAATCCATTCATCTAAAAGAATTTGAATCTGTCGTCAAAGGAGCCCCTTGGACTCTTGGCGATTATTTTAAGAAAAAAGGATCTTATGACAAACCTAAATGAATTGTTATCTCAAGTTACAGAACGCCGTCAAAATCTGCTTCAAAAAACAGTAAGCACAAGAACGCGTCATTTTTGCATGGTTTTAGAAGATCTTTTTGACCCGCATAATATCTCAGCAGTTATTCGCACTGCAGAAGTCTTTGGCTTACAAGATGTTCACATCATTGAAGAAGACAACGCTTATAAAGTGAATAAATCCATTTTAAAAGGTTCTTTCAAATGGATGTCACTATTTTTATACAAAAAAAGAATGGCTTGTATGGTTAATCTAAAAGCGAAAGGCTATAAAATTGCTGTGGCGAGTACCAATACAGAAAATTCGGTATTAGACCTCAATTTAGACCAACCAACCGCTTTTTATTTAGGGAGCGAATTTCATGGCAATCATCCTGACACATTAGCGGCAGCAGACTACGAATTCAAATTACCCCAGTATGGCATTACGGAATCAATGAATGTTTCTGTCGCGGCAGGCGTTTTAATGACTTATTTAGACGTTTTTATGCAAAAAAAAGGCAGAGAACAGTATTCTCTTTCTAAAGAAGAACAAAACGCATTACTAATCGATTGGCTAGATCGGCATGTTAATGGAGCAGAAAACAACTCCCCTATACAACGAATTGACGACTAAATAGCCCTTTTTTCTGATATAAACCATATTATTGTTTCATGAATAAACTAAATTATCTTCAATAATGAAGAAGAATACTAGTTTATACTTTGCCGTTGGGCTTGTCGTTATATTAGCCGTTGTCATTCTTGTTTTCGGCATGTTTTTCTTAAACGACAAAGACCCTCGCGAAGTCTTTAATACTTATTATCTACGATTTTCTCAAGTCAGTACACTTGTTTTAGATGACCCCGTTAAAGTCAATGGCGTTAAACTCGGAAAAGTGGAAAACATTGAACTGAGTGGTCATCGAGTCACTGTCACTATTCGACTTCGCACAGACGTTAAAATCCCTAAGGATTCAGAAGTTAGAGTTCAAAATATTGGTATTATGGGTGAACGTCAAATTGGAATGATCCTTGGCGATTCGAGCCTTTATTTTAATCCAGGTGACACCATTGTCGGTCTTTTTGATGCTGGTATTGCTGAAGCGATTGGTCTAGCAGGTGAAGTCTTTGATAGTACCAAGGTATTGATTCAGTCGGTAAAAGGCGTATTAAATTCAACCATTGCCGCTCCTGAATTTCAGGATCAATTTAAATTGATTCTTACTAGAGCTGAAGAATTAGAAAACAGACTTATTGTCATTGTAAATCAAACAGATCCTCAACTCAAGAAAAGCTTAAAAAGCTTAAATGATGCTACTATCAAAGTCAATACCCTTTTGGATAGTGTAGCAGAACCAGTAAATACTCTTTTTGTAAACTCTAATGGCTTGATCAAAAATGCAGATCAATTGATTAGCGAATTAAATCAAGTTACTAATCGCCTAAATACTTTAACTCAAAAGCTTCAAGCAAAAGACAATACGGCTGGTTTATTATTGAATGATCGTGTTTTATACGACGATCTAGTCAATACAGTAAATTCTGCGGACAGCTTATTCCGTATTATATTACAAGATGGTTTAGATATTAATGTGGATTTCTTTTGAGGATTTATGATTGTTAAAACGCTTTATGTTACAAATAAACTGGGTGTTCACGCAAGACCAGCTGGAATGATTGTAGATATTACGGGACAAACAAAAAGCGATGTGACCATTATTCACGATGGCCAAAAAGCCAATGCGAAGAGCATTTTAAATGTAATGATGTTAGCAATTCCTCCTGGCTCAGAAGTTCAGTTTGAGATTGATGGGCAAGATGAGGAAGATGTAATGAAGCAACTCGAAAGGCTCTTTCATGATAACTTCCACGAAGAATCCTATTAAAAAGAGACAACGTATTGTTTTAGTGGGGATACCAGCTTCTCCTGGCTATGCTATGGGGCATTGCCATACTATTAGTAATCGTGAAGTGACCGTTGTGGAAGAGACTCTTCCCAATGAACGACTTGCTCAAGAAGAACAGCTTTTCTTAAAAGCCATCAACAATACCATAAAAGATATTGTCCAGATTAAACAAATTACGGTGAATCGTCTCGGGATAGACGAAGGTCGTATTTTTGATGCCCACTTAATGATCTTAAAAGACCCTACCTTAGTGAACGGTATTTTAGATCAAATAAAAAAAGAAAATAAAAATGCGCAATGGGCCGTTCATACGCAAATCACACAATTGATTTCCACGTTTGAATCTCACAAATCCGCTTTAATGCGAGATCGCGCCATGGATCTTAAAGACCTTTACCATCGTTTAATGGGAGCCCTTGAAGATTCTGGTCCTGTAATTTCAGAGGATGAAATTGGGAATGGTGTTATTCTTGTTGGTCATGAATTAAATCCAAGCACCTTAATTTCCCTAAAGAAAGATCAGGTCATTGCATTTGCCACAGACTCTGGTGGTCGAACAAGCCACGTTTCCATTTTAGCTCGCTCTATGGAAATTCCAGCAGTCTCTGGTCTTCGAAATGTTTCGGCGATGGTTCAGCCCGAAGATTCTATTATCGTCGATGGCACTGGTGGAATGATTATCATCAATCCTAATGATGATGATGTCCGAAAGTATGAAGAAAAGCTCGAGGTATTTAAAAGACAACAGCGCGAACTTTTTACGATGCGCCAACTGGAGCCGATGACCCGTGATGGAAAATACATCACTCTTCATGCAAATATTGAACTTACTATTGAAGCCGATAAAGTTTTGGATTATGGTGCTAGTGGCATTGGTTTATATCGCTCCGAATTTTTATTCTTTAGAAAAGGCCTTCCCTCTTTTGAAGAACAAGTCCAAGCTTATCAATATATTCTAAATGCACTCACCCCCAATAGCGTAACCATTCGTACTCTAGATGCTGGTGGAGATAAATTAGTTGCTGATATTTCTATATCCAATGAAGCGAATCCTTTTATGGGCTGGCGCTCTATTCGCGTCTGCCTAGATCATGAAGATCTTTTTAAAGAACAACTTAAAGCTTTAATTACAGCAAATACTCAAGGGAACTTAAGAATTCTACTCCCTATGATTTCTTCAATGCAAGAGCTTAGACGATCAAAAGCACATATTGAAACTTGTAAAAAAGAATTAGAAGCTAAAGGGATTTTCTCTCCAAAAATTGAGCTCGGAATAATGATTGAAGTACCAGCAGCAGTAGTGCTTGTTGACAAGTTTGCAAAAGAAGTTGATTTTTTCAGTATTGGAACAAATGATTTAATTCAGTTTACTTTAGCTGTTGACCGTACCAATGAATTAATCTCCTCCATGTTTCAGCCACATCATCCAGCTGTTTTAAACATGATTCATAAAACAGTGATGGCAGCTCATCGAGAAGGCATTCCTGTGGCCGTATGTGGAGAAATGAGTGCTGATCCTATGAGTACGCTTCTGTTAGTGGGTCTTGGCGTAGATGAATTATCAATGACTCCTTGGAGTATTATGGAGTGTAAAAAGATTATTCGCTCCATTAACTACGAAGATGTTCGTGAAACAGCACATAATGTTTTAAAAATGGATGACACGGAAAGCATTAATGCTTATCTTAAAAAGAAGTATTCGCAAACCATTACGGATCTTGGCATTTCCAGCTTTATTTCTTCAGGAGATTTAGATGGAGATTCTAACCCGTCCTAAAATAGTTGCCTCAATGAAAATTAAAATTCTTTGTTCTTTTATATTTTTGATAGTTTGTTCGGTTTATGCCACTGATTCCATTTTGTCTTATGAAAATCTTCCGCCTTATCGATTTCAAGATCGTGTAATGCGTTACGAAAGATCTCTTAAAGCCATGAACGATACCACGCTCAGCGAAGAGTCTAGACAATTTTCTAAAGCAGCTGTTTTTTATTATTCCGAAAATTGGGACAGTGCTTTTGATGCGTATAGTCAACTGATAAAAAGAGATTCGCTATTAGAAAGCAGCGTTCTCATTCGTATGGCCCGCATTCGTTTAAAGCAAGGCAACATCATTGAGATGCGAAATGTCCTTGCTCAAGGAACATCTCTAGAACAAGACGAGCAATGGCAAAAGCAATCTTGGCGTTTACGTAGTGAAGCCGTATTAATGGATTCTACTCTTTCTGAAAGTCAAAAAGCCGATTCATTAGAAGCCTTCTTAAATAAATACCCCAAAAGTGAAGAAGCGATTACCATTCGTTTTCGCTATGCTGTTTTTTTAGACCACCTTGGGAAAAAAGCCAAAGCGAAGAGAGCCTACCTACGAGTTCTTGCAGATCATTCTCGATTCAGTGATTCTGCTTATACAGCCATCCGAAACATTCGCGAAACTTCAGAAGAAGAATCCTTTGAAGAAAAAATTGCCTATACAAAAATCACTTGTGCTAAAGATTTTGCAGCTGAATGTGTAAATTTAATCGACTCCATTTTTAATCCTAAAAATCCTCCCTTAAGTAAAGAAGATAAAACCTCCCTTTTACAAAGTCAAGCAGTCGCTCTTCGTTCCTTAAAACGCGACGAAGAATCCATTGCCACATTCAAGTTACTTCTCGACTCTATTGAAATGAAGTCTCTTTGGATTCAATCGAGTCTTCGCTTAATGAGAAAACATCCAACTAAATACAAAAGTGAAATCAGATCACTAGATTCTATTCTCCAAGAGAACAATCGTTATAGTACCGTAAATGCAAATAACCTTTGGGTTAGAGGCTTTGAACATGAGCAAAATAAGCGGTTTGAAAAAGCCATTGATTCTTATCAAAAATTAACTCACCCGCGTTTTAAAAATAATTCTAAAAGGCAATGGGCCAAGTTTAGAATTGCTTTTGTTTACTACAAACAAGGAAAACTCGAAGAAGCAGAAAAAGCCTTTCTTGAAGCAAAAAAAGAGCCATTTACCTGGAGTAGTAATGCGAGCCGAATGTTCTTAGGAGATACCTATAAGCAACTAGGTAAAGATTCTCTCGCCAAAGAAGCTTATTTAGATTGTATCAAAGATTTTCCTCTCGCTTATTATGCACATCGAAGCCGTAGCAAATTGATTGAATACAAGTTGATGGATTCTTCTGAAGTACCTTTTGCAAAAGGCTATGAAGCTTCTGAAGAAGAAACACTCCAGTGGATTCGAAACGCTCAAAAAACAGGAAAACCTGATCCAACGTATTCTAAAGATCGCTATGATCGAATAAAGCACCTATTCCTTTTTGGTTTTACTGAAGAAGCTTTTGACTTGTATAATGAAGCTCGTTATAAAAATGCAAAGCGCCTTGATTTCTTGTATGAATATGGTACTCTTTTTTATGAAATGGGTGAAATAGCCGATGGATATCGTCTTGCACGTCAATTCCAAAATGTGATCGCTCGCCAAAAACTACATAAAGCTCCTATTCGAGTCTTAAAATTTCTCTACCCAATTCCTTATCTGGATGCCGTTAAATTCAGATCTGGCGATGCCATCGACCCATTCTTTGTTTATAGCGTAATGCGTCAAGAATCGATTTTTAATTTTGAAATTTCTTCTCCTGTTGGTGCTCGTGGGCTATTACAAATTATGCCAGCCACAGGAAAACAGCTTGCTAAATTAGAAGACATTTCTGATTTTGACCCCAATATGCTTTACAATCCTTTCTTAAACATTCGCTTAGGAACTCGCTATTTAATTGATCTCAAAAAAGAATATGATAATGACTACATGTACGTTTTAGGAAATTACAACGCTGGTCCGAAACCAACGAAACGCTGGCAAGCCGCAGGAGGTAATCTTCCTTGGGATATCCGTGCTGAAGAAATCAGCTATTGGGAAACTAGAGATTACGTAAAACGCGTTATGGGTAATTATTGGATTTATCAAGAGATCTGGAATCAACTTCCCTAGTTTTTATGCTGTTTTTTTTACTTACTTTAATTCCTGCGATCTGTTTTGCTTGTGGAAACATTCTTGCTAAATCAGGTCTTTCTGCCGTTGCTCATACTGTGAGCATCAAAAAACCATGGGCATTCATTAAGTTAATTCTTAGGAATAAATACTGGTGGACTGGGTTTTGTTTGTCAGCGATTGCAAATCTTGGTTATTATCTCGCTATGGCTCTTTATGATATTAGCCTTGTTCAACCGATGATGACCTTAAACCCTGTGCTTAGCGCTTTATTTGGATTTTGGTTTTTAAAAGAGCATTTAACTAAACGCATTGTAATTGCTATCGCTTTTGTTTTTTTTGGTTTACTACTATCGGCCTCTCACGCTGGCGAAAGCTCTAGTATTCAAAACATTTCTGACTTATGGGTTTTTGCTTCGTTCTTTATCTTACTTGCTCTTATCTTTAAAATCGTTCACCCTTCTGTAGAAACATCGGATTCCTTTATTATGGGAACAGGCTTTGGCGTTTCTGCTGCTTTTTATAAAAGCTTGACAATCAGTTTTGGCGAATCGATTCAGTGGACATCTACAGAAATACTTCACTGGCTAACAGACCCTCGTCTTTTAGGCTTTATCGTCACTTATGTAACAGCTTATATTTATTCTCAAATTGCATTCACCAGAGGGCGTGCTCTTTTTATTATTCCATTCAGTGCTGCTCTTGGTGCAGCAATTCCTATTCTTGCTGGAACACTAGTCTTTTCAGAAAATCTTTCTGTTGAAAAAGGATTCTCCATTGTTTTTGTACTAGTAGGATCTGCCCTATTTATTATTAAGCGAAATAGAAAGAAAAACCCTACTACCTAA
>Ga0209510_1004737_pt1 | contig 11777 bp, 11 predicted proteins | sample BiotimSIPDNA_FD_185749 | JGI IMG/M metagenome (GOLD analysis project Ga0209510, IMG submission 185749) | Anaerobic biogas reactor microbial communites from Washington, USA - Biogas_R1 time_0 SIP DNA (SPAdes) (version 2) | ecosystem: Engineered > Bioreactor > Anaerobic > Unclassified | place... | reverse complement strand
GGTTGTGGCGCGTAAACCAATAGTTAATTCCATTGCTGAACGGATAGTGGACAAAGCGCACAGCGCGCATATAGACCTTCTCGCCAGTAGTATGGTACTCCTCATTGATGTCCCGCCGGACTTCGACACGATCCAGCCGCAGCAACCGACCCGACCACGTCCCTGCCCCGATATTATGCTTCAGCCACTTGCCCATGAACATGTCGCAACGCTGAAAATGGACAATCCCGACACCATCATCGCTACTCTTGATGAACTCCAGGATTCGCTCGCCGAGCTCCTTGCCCCAGCGTTCGTCTGCATCCACCATCAAGACCCACTTATTAGGATACTCTATCTCTCGTAACGCCGCGTTGCGCTGCGCGGCATAATTGTCGAAACGACGCTGAAACACCCTCGCCCCAAGCTCGTTGGCCAACTCTACTGTCCGGTCGCTGCTGAAAGAGTCATACACGACAATGTCATCGCACCACTCCCGCAACGCGCCAATGCACTCGACAATATTGCGCTCCTCGTTCAAGGTCAAAATAACCGCCGAGACACTCATGACTTCAGCTCGCGCTTCTTGATAAACTTCGCCGGATTGCCGCCCACCACCGTCCAAGGCTCGACATCCTTGGTCACAACCGCGCAAGCAGCAACGACCGCGCCTTCACTGACCGTAACCCCCGGGCCGACAAAGGCCCGCGACGCGACCCAGGCATTGTCGCCAATCACAATCGGCGCGTATGTGAGCTCCATGATCGGCGAGGTGATGTCATGCGATGCGCAGCAAAGAAAGGCCTCCTGACTGATAACGACCTGGCTGCCAATGCGGATCTCATCCACGCTGTAGCACTCTACCCGCTCAGACAAACAGGAATGATCACCCATGCTCAGCTTCCACGGCTGCCAAACTCGCGCCGAGGGCAACACGTGACAGCCACGACCAATCTTAGCGCCAAACAAACGCAGCAGAAAAACCCGCCACCAGTATAAAATCCCCCGTGGCGTGGGGCGAAACAGCAACAGCCATACCAAATTCCAAAGCAGGCGCAAGGCCTTCGTACGAAAACCATGACGGTTGCGGTAGTGCTGTAAAGTGAGAGACATCAGGATTTACTATCTACAAAAACAAATTAAAGAACCTAATCTATAGATTAAGTTATTATATTCTAAGATATATGAGCAATTATTGCATTATTACGCATAAAATTAAAATAACAAAAACTTAATTTTTTATAAGCCTTATTGATGAATTTCTACCCTCAGCATATCGAACAATATATCTGCCATTTTCTGCTGTCCAAAATGACTAAGGTGAATAAAATCATCATGCAAATACCATTTATCATTTAGGCCCAATTCTAAATTTTTGCATATCGGTATTTGGTATTGTTCTGCAAAGCGGATGATCTGCTGCCCTTGGGAATTATACTGTCCAGCCTGGAGTTCGCTGCGTTCGGCGTGTAGATAGATCATAAACGGTATGTTCTTATCCCGAGCAATCTGGGCAATGCGGGAAAAACCTGGATTCAATTCACCGCGAGCTTCGTTGATATGCAGTTCACGATAAGATATATCTCCCGTCGTTTTTTTTCGAGAAAACACCCGTTGGAGGAAAAGTCTGACATTTGTCTTCAGGTAGCGGTCATACAATTCCCAGCACGCCAGTTTATACTGCCGATCAGGACAACTAGTGCTGATGCCGACGATCGGAGAAAATGTCATCACGTCTTGGGCGTCATGGGAACTGACCACCAGCACGATGGCCTCAGCATCAAAAGTCCCGTGTTTACGCAGATAGGCAGCGCAATTGTCCGGCCCCCAGGAGCCGGCTGAAATATTCAGTACCTGGACATCGCCACCGGTCAACAGTGAAAGGCGCTTAGACAGCAAGGTGGAGGCCAGCTGTTCGTGCGAGGTCAAATGACCGCCGTTGACGACGGAATCGCCCAGCAAGAGAATTTTATGTGCTGTCGGGCGTACTTCCTCAGAACGCATCGAGAAGGAATTGTAGATGATCCTGTTTCGAAACCGGAACCGGTTCTGGTTAGGCTGGGCGATATATTCGTAATCTGGGTCTGCCTGCATGAGAACTGCATCACAAAAACCAAAGACATATCTGAGTATGAGTTCCCCAGACAGCCCCAGAACCAGAATGATGGCAATGACCAAGCCACACCGGCGTAAGATTCTACGACGTGCAGGGGTAATCATCTTGTACGCTTAAAGAATGGCATTGTTTTCATAAAGGACAGGTGGCTTTCCCACAGGTACTGTCTGTTTTCATTTTGCACCAAGGCAATGATAAGCCAACTGTAGGCATAGGTATAGTCACCTGAAGCCGTGATATGTGCTTCGGCATTCATATAAACCGCAAAAAAAACCATCTGAGCCAAAAGCAACGTGCCATCCGACTGCGGCACTCCCCTTTTCCAAAGCTGCGCCATGGGCGGCAGAAACACCAGACAAAAGGCGACAAAGCCCAAAATGCCCATGGATGAAAGAAAAAACAGCCATGCATTGCCTGGCTCGACCATGCCGGTGTAGAGTCCTTCAAGATCCTTAGCGACTTCCGGATGTATCGAATGAGCCCCAACTCCGAACAGCGGCGAATGTTGAAATTCAGCAAAGCGGTCTTCCCACTTTGGCTGTCGGCTGGAGAAAGTACTACTTATATCAAACCTCCCGCCCATTTTATTTTGCACACCGCTCAAAATGTCTCCTGTGAATTGCAGGCAGAAAACCAAGCCAATAGCCAATAACCCACATATCAGAATTGCCCGGCCATACTGTCCCTGGTAGCGTTTCAGCAGATAGACTGCGGCTCCGCAAAAGCTGGCGCCGAGCGAAACTCGAGAAGATGCATAAAACCCAGTGATCAGCGCCAGCACTGCCACAATGATCCACAAAATCTTTATTTTAGGAATTCCTGCTCCACTGGCTTCATGCAGACAATTGATAAAAGTAAAACCTGCAACCGAACCCAGAATCATGGAATGAATCGAAAATCCATAATAATACCCCTGAATGTCACTGCCGCCACCACCCAAAAATTTACCAGCCAGCGAAGCCAACGTCAGCAGCAGGAGGAATAAATTGAAAAAGTTCAGCATTTTAATACGAAAATAATACAGCCGCTGATTCAGCAAAAATGGCCCGAATGAGAGCATGACCAGGAAAAAGCTGATCGTGCGGTAGTGGGCTTTATACACCGGCGGAATCGAATCAAGATTGAAAAGTATGCTCAGCCACATGGTGCCCCAGAGAAAAAACATCCGTGGATTGAGTTTCCATGGAGATGAAAGCAGCACGACGATTCCACCAAGCCCAATGAGCGCTGCATAGTACAGCCCCATGGACAAACGCATCCCAGCTCCGACAATTTGATTGACAATCAAAAGTGCGAGCACAAATCCCAGAAAGTTCAATATTTTCTGTGTTCTGTCAGTCAACATTGTTTCTCGCGTTGTTATTCACGAAACATACCGCCAATCCGCATCACGGCAGGTTCACAGGTCATCCGAGGCAATGCGCCCCTGCCAGAGGCGCATAATCAAATAATCCATCGGGTTCCAGAGTCGGCGTTGATGTGCAGCGGCATAGCGGCAGGCGTCGTAAGCCCCCTGACTGAAACGCTCCACGCCCCAACCGGCAATGATACGCCGCGAGTGGTCAGAAAATCTCTGCCATTCTTCGCTGCTCATCTTTTCCAGGGTTTGCATGGCCTTGACCATAGCATGCGGGTCATCAGGGTCAAAGATAAAGCCATTCTCCCCTGGCTTGACAATAGTGGTGGCACACCCGCATTGGTTGCTCACCGCAACCGGTACGCCAGCAGCCATCGCCTCGTTGACCACCATGCCCCAAGTCTCAATCTTGTAACTGGGCAAAAATAATGCCCGTGCCTGAACAAAAATTTCCCGTACTTTCTCACGATCCTGAAAAGGCAGAAAGATGACCTGGCTGCAATCTTTGAGAATATCCACGATTTCCTGGTGACAATACCCCTCCCCGACCATAACTAAGGGCATGGTTCCACCCTCCGCACAGTAACGCAAGTAGGCGCAGGCAAAATTCTGCAAGTTCTTCATCTTGACCTGTCGGCCCAAGGTCAGGAAATACTGTTTTGGCAATTTCGGAAAACTGGTGTTGGCGACTTTAGCGCCCCAAAACGCATTGTCAGCCGTATTCAGACCATAGAAAATTCGCTCCTGGACAAAACCGAGCTCCTTCATGCTTTCATCCCAGGCTGAGGATGGGCAAAGAACAGCACCGACACCCCGCAACAAAGCGTTCTTAACCAGGCGAACCAAGACATTCTTGCGAAATGTATGGCTCATTGAGTCAGTGTAAATCACCATGCCTCGCCGGTTCCTCTGAGTCCAGCGCAATACTTCCGCGCCACTTGGAAAATTCACATCGCTGGTGATAACCACATCGGGATTAACTTCGTCAAGCACAGCGGCAATTTTTCGACAGACTTCCGCCATGGCAATTTTTCCGTCATAACGTCCTTGAAAGAGAACATGGTGCGGCAGATGACCAAAGTCATCGCTAATGAACTGATAACAGATGCTTTCTGAAAACAATTCAACGACGTGCAATTCATCGCCGCGTTGCCGCAGGAATTCGCCGAAGTGCTTGATCCGGGGCGGAAAATACGCCCGAAAGTCATAGCTTATAATGACTACACGCATACAGACTACTCCCAATCACTACATGAGAAGAAATCATTTTCTTAAGCCGTTACCTATCATGGCTATCGTTGTTGAGGCCGCAACACACGTGGCCAGAGGCAGCGAAGGTGGTTGGTCAACCAGACCCGGCAGGCCACGGCCAACCCGTTGTATGTCCGGTTGAGATGAAACATTTCCGCTGGCGGGAGTCCGAGCGGAGAATAAAAATGCTTCAGGCGCTGGCGCAATGGCACAGCTGGATCAGTCCAGCGCGATGGTGCAGTATTTTTTTCGCAATGTCCCACGTGTTGCGGTGCGACCCAGCATATAATTCCGGCTTTTCGGGCTCGCATGCCATATTCGATGTCGCCAAAAGAATGTCGGAAGAAGGGGTCGAGGTTTCCCAGCTCGCGGAAGACAGCCGCCGGAATCAGCACGACATTGCCATTGAATTCCTCACACGGCTGCATTTGGCCATTTGGAGGGATGAGCCCGCCTCTGGTCACGCGGCCGCTGTATGTGGTTTGGACGGGATCGTTGGCTGACGAAGTCGCGCCAACGACGATGTGGCGTTCTCCGTCCAAACTGCGAATCGTGTGCAGCAAGACTGCCAGTGCGTTGTCAAACAAAAAGGTATCGTCATTCAGCCACAAGTAATAATCAAAATCCTGCTTAGATGCCGTATCCCAGGCCAGGCGCATACCCTGGTTCCAGAAAAGTTCGCCATTGCCCGGGATAATGACGACTGCGGGAAATTCCTTTTGGACGGCGTCGCCTGTGCCATCGGTGCAGCCGTCATCCACCAGGAAGACCGTTATTTCGACATCATCAATTCCCTGCTGTGCAAATAGCCGACGTAGGCAGGACACAGTTTTTTCTCGCCGGTTATGGCACGTCATCAGTACGGCAAGTCTTTTCATGGCGTCGTTCCCTCTTGACGGTACGGAGCTTCGCCGCCCATGCACTTGGCCGCAACTTGAGCCGCCTCAGGTGGTTCCATGCCATACCATCCAGACGCTTCCAGGCACTGTTGCTGCTCTTCAGAACAGCGCATTTTTATCAGGCGCGCTGGGCAGCCGCCAACGACTGCGTATGGCAAGACATCCCGGGTGACAATCGCGCCAGCGGCAATTACAGCGCCATTGCCAACCGTAACGCCATCCATGACCATGGCATCAGCGCCAATCCAGACATCGTGACCGATGTGGACTGGACGGTATTCAACCACCTGTGGTTGACCTTGGGGCGGCGACACCCCAAAACAGTTGCGCTGACTGTAAAATACAGGCGATGTGGAAAAACGATCCAACGGATGCTGGCCAAGGCCAATTCTGACCCCAGGGCCTATAGAACAATAATTGCCTATTTCGGCATTCTGCACAGTGCTCAGACGCTGAATATAGGTATAACGACCAATGCGTGTGTTCAGGACAACACAGCCGTCGTAGAGTTTAACTGGGCAGGCAAGTTCTACGTGTTCATCAAGAATCACCCCAGCCTGGATGTCGCATCCAGGATAACGGCGCCGATTAATAAAATCGCGAGCCGCATTGTTGGCCAATCGGAAAATGGCAATCATCAGGCCGACAGGCAGATAAATCAGGCGATGCAGATAGCGTTTAACAGACTTCAATGCGGCTCCTCAATCGGTGAAAACACAGCCGGGCTTGCTGCCGCCACCCAAAATCCAACGATAGACACTGGCCATTTGTTCTGCAACCCGGTTTTCTGCATATTTTTCTGTCACCAGCCTTATGCCATTAGCTCCCATGCGGTACAAAACTTGCTCATCCGCAGCCAAGGCATGGCGCATGATTTCGGTAATGCTATCAACGCTGTTGTCGCGCCACCAGCCGCACTGGTGCGTTTCCAACTCCTGCCAGGGCGTTCCCAAGGAGGCCATCACCGGTGTGCCGACCATCAGGGCCTCCGGCACAATCATGCCGAAATTTTCAAAATCACTGGGCACAAACAACGCTCGCAGCTGTGCCACGGCAGCAAATTTCTCTTGTCCATCAAGCTGTCCAGTAAAGGTCACATTATTAAGGCCGAGCCTGTGGACTAAAGCCTTCAGGCTTTGGATATAGGACTCGTCGCCAGTGCCGATCAGAACCAATTCTCCGTCGCCGCAGTCTTCCTGCACCCTACTCCAAGCCTCAATCAGCCGTTCAACACGCTTGCGCGGATGGAAACGGCCGAGAAAACCAAGGCGGCGGCCTGCCTGCCGGGAACGACCAATCTCCGGGTCCGTTTGCCATTGAGTGACATAATCAGGAACCGGAACCGGGTTGGGCACGACGGCGACGGGATTTCGATACCCGAGCCGACGATAATGGCGCATCTCCTCATCGCACGTACAGTGAACGCACGCAGCTCCGGCGAGGTCACGCCGAAACCACAGAAACAGCAGCAATTTCTTCTTCCAACGGCTGCGGGCAAGTGCCTGAGGATAGAGCATCCCATGCGGAGACATGACATAAGGCTTGTTCTTCCGCCGCGCCTCCGCGCCAGTGAGATGGTTGACATGCACCCACAGACCATGAGTGTGGTACAGATCATACTCACGCTCCTGGCGGACAAAGTCGCGCATGGGTCGGGAATAGCCATAAGGCGTACGGTTGTCAAACCAGCAAACCTTGACAAAGTCATCTTCACGAATGACGCCGTCGCAGGACATCAACGGCCCGCCGCTGAGCAGGTCAGACGGGCAGCCGTTGCGGTTCAAGGCACTGACCAAATCATACACAGCCGTGGTCAAACCACCTGCCTCGATATTTAATCCTTTGATTGAATGAAGAATACGCATTGATTGACAATCCAAATCAAGCAAAATCTATCGATATCCTTACATTGCAATGCCGCAAAAACATCCCCTCAACCGCTGAGCAACAAGGACACTGGAGAACCGCCCAGAACACACGACCCTGGGCAACGACTAGCGCCACTGATTCACCCGCGCCATGGTGCCACTGGCCTGGTCTTGACTTCGCCGTCGAGGTATGCGCAAACAGCAAGAAAATACTCTGCCGCCGCTTTGCCGGAGATATGCTTGGCAGCCCAGGTCATCAACGCCTGCCGCGCCTCTGGGCTTTGCGTCCCAGCCGCGACTTGTGCGCACAGGGCTTCGGCCAAGGACGGTGACCCACGAAAGGAAAAAACAGTGCCGCGAACCGGGTCGTCCAGCAACGCCGCTGCCCCGCAATTCTCTGAACAGACTACCCGCACTCCATTCTGCAACGCCTCGTTGACCACTGCCCCCCAGCCATCGTAGTGGCTCGGCAGAACCAAGATATCATGACAAATAAGCTGCCGATGCACCTCGTCATTCGGCAACAATCCAAGAAAACTAATGGCCGCATCACCGGCAATCTGCGCCTCGACCTCTGGCCGAAGCCGCCCATCTCCAATCAAAGTCAGTGTGGCTGGCAGACGAAGCTGCTGAAAGGTGCGAATCAGCAACAGGCTGTTTTTATTTGCGTCAAGGCGGCCGACAAATAATATCCTGGGCTTGTCATGGCTTAATTCGCCTATTGACCGCCCCTCTGGCAAAACAGTGAAATACCCCCAGTCAAACAGCTTCGATTCTGGGAAGAAAGCCTGCCGGTAACAGCGCCGGCCCGTGTCGCCAGTCACAAACAACGCATCCAGGCACTTGCCATAACGCATCCGCAGCCAGCAATATTTCAGACGACGCTGCCAGCCGCGGCCGTCATTCCAAACGTATGGCTCGACATAACAAGCCACCTTAGCGCCAGCCCGATGCAATCGCCTCAGGAGTTTCTCTCGCCGGAAAGCAAAATCAATACCGCAGACAAAATGCATGGCGTCATGCATGCGTACCAACTGGTCTATCTGCTGGCTATCAGGGGTAATGATGATTTCCGCCCGCCCCATGTCCGGGACTTTCCCTAATCCGCGCAGCCAGTCTTCATCCTGCGGTCGTTCTGCCACAAGGATTGTCGGCACCATTTCTGCCAGGGCACGGATAAAGGCGGCTTGATGCAGGCTGAGGATATTATGCCAGAGCACTACTTTCACGGTCAGCCGTCCTTCGTCTCGGCGCCTGGAGTTTCAATAATCTTCTTCTTGCATATAGCTGGCACCCCAGCCGCCAATTCGTAATCGCCAATGTCGCAGATCACCACCGCGCCGGCAGCCACTACTGCCTTGCGGCCAATGACGCGGTCAGCGCCTGCCCGACCCGGCACAACAATCACCCCAGTGCCCAGCCAAGCGCCGTCACCAATGACCAAGCGGATATTATATCCGGCGCCAGCCGAGTGCGCCCCGACCGGATCGACTTCGTGGCTGCCAGTAGTCAGCATGACCCGAGGCGCAATATCGACATCGCGGCCAATTTCCACTTCCCCCCCACACTGAATCAGGACTTCTTGACCAAGCCAGGTGCCACCGCCAATGCTTAACCGCCCAGCGCCGTAAATCCGCACCGATGAACAGATACGGACTTGCTCGCCAATAACCGCGCCGCACCAGCGATAAAGACATCGCTTCAAGGCGAAACCGCGCGTCTCAGGAATCCATGGCAGCAAGAGCCGCACTAAAAATAGTCTGAATGTGTGCATGAAACGAGGCGGCTGACTGGCCGTTGGGTTATTTCTTCCGCCAGCAGTATACCCAAAGATATAACCGCACGGAAAGATTAATTAGCCGGTATTTGAGACGCAGTCGCCAATGCAGGCCTCGCCCTATTCGAAGCGGGTAACAGGGATGTTCCGTGAACATCGCGATGCTATGCCCCGGTGCTCCTGGCGAGTAGTTGGCTAATGCCTGGGAGAAACAAAAGGCAATCTGCCGATCCAGGTAGTCCCAACCTGGTGATGTCCCCGGCAGGCGCTCTTCGCCAAACTGCCGCAAAGAGGCACAGGCAGTAAGCAAATCACCGGCCTTGCGCGGGTTAACGCTGCGCTGTATGGAATTCGCGCGTTGAAAATAAACATAGAGAACCTCTGGCACCCGCATCATACGCCGAGCCAGGCAGTAGGCTCGCGGCGTGAACTCCTGATCCTCATGCACAATCCCGACATAGAACCGCAACTGCTCAGCAAGCAGAAATTCCCGTCGGTAAAATTGCGTACAAGCCGAAGGAATGGCGCCTGCCAACCCGACCAGCTCAATTCCGCTCATGACCTTATGGTCGAAAATTGAGGCGCCGGTGATAGCTTGATTCCGCCCGTCTTCAAAGGCGGTCTGCATGCCAAAGCCAAGGATGTCAAGATGCTCCTGCTGCGCTTGTTGTAGAAGTCCCGGCACGGCTTCGGGGAGAATCCAGTCGTCACCGTCAACAAACCACACGTATGTCCCGGTTGCAGCCTCCAGGCCAGTATTGCGGGCAGCTGACAGCCCGGCATTGGCCTGCGATATCACACGTACGTGGGGATGCGCTTCTTGGAATTTCCGAACCAGCGCCGGGGTTGCATCTGTTGCCCCGTCATTCACCACCAGTATTTCGCACTCGTCGTTTGGCAGCGCAATCTGCGCCAAGGACTGCAAGCACCGTTCAATCCAATCGGCAATGTTATATGCCGGCACGACAATGCTTAGCTGCGGCATGTCTTTCCCTGCGTCACACAGCTGGTTGCCGGGGAGCGTTGGCGCCAGGCTTGCCGACGACGCCAATACAGACGCACGGCCAACACATAAAGACCAGCATGAATGCGCGCCAACCGCAACCACCGGTCAGTTAAAAACGACGTATCACCCAACGCGTCACTCCATTGCCAAGCGGTTCGCACCCAGGCGGTGGCCTGGGTACACGTTTCGCGGTCAGGACGATGCTTGGCCAGAAGCTGCAGCGCTGCTTTAACCAGCTGTTGTAAGCGGACTGCCATCCAGGCTTCCAGTCGGATGCGTCGCTCCTGGCAAAATTGCAATAGCAGCTTGACCACCTGAAAATGATCCTCCACATAGCTTCGCAGGCGTTCCTGCGTCAGCGTACGTCCCATGGCCGAATCATGATGAATGCGGTAATGGTAAAGCGGCTGCGGCAAACAGACTGCTGACCTGCTTAACATCTGATATTGCAAAATAAAGGCCTGGTCTTCAGCGCAGCGGATACCTGCCGGGAAGCGAAGCGCCTCTCGTTCAATCAAGCTCCGCCGAAATACCATCAACCAGACCATGCAGCAACTCTGCTCGCAAGCATACGCTGCTATGGAATCAAAGAACTGCCCCGAGCCCTGAGGCTCGGATTGCGCTCCAGACTCGAAGTCAGGAAAATCATTTTCGCCATAGCCGAACTGCCAAAAGTCAGCCTCTGGATATCGCTCTACTACCTTGGCCAAAGCAGTCAATGCCTGCGGGGCCAGCCAATCGTCAGCATCGACAAAAAGGATAAATTCATGTGTGGCTTGAGACAGTCCAGCATTGCGAGCGACGCTGACGCCCTGGTTGGCCTGATGCAAAACTCGGAATCGGCTATCCTGGGCAGCATACTGGTCGCAGAGTCCGCCACTGCCGTCAATGCTGCCGTCATCAACAAGGATGGCCTCGAAGTCATGGTATGTCTGAGCCAGCAGACTGTCTAGGCACTGGCCGAGATAATCAATCGCATTGTATACAGGCACTATGAGAGTAAACATAGCGATATAAAATCTCTACGTCCCATGACTTCCCTAATACTTATGGCGCTCTATTCCTCATTCAAGCCAAACTATATTTTTTTGTCTGTCGCAAGCCAGTTTGGCCCTATCTGGCGATTGGCGGCACGATTAGCCTCCAATTCCCTCCGGTGCCAGAAAATATTGATATATGCGCCCAGTGTTTCCCAGGGGGCCTTCAAGTTCCCGCGCCCGAAAGCCTGCAATGCGGTCAGCCAGGTTCGCACATGCGGAAAAGTACGCCACCAGCTGCGTTGGCGGGTGAGGTCCAGATAAGAGTTGCGAAATGACCGCAAGGTTTTCCGATAATTGTACATCTGCATGTTTCCCGCCTCAATCCGGTCATGACAAACCTTAGACGCTGGTACTATCCGCATCGTCAACCCATGATAAAGAACACGGCTGACATAGTGGACATCCTCACCGTAATGGAAAAAAATCGGATCAAAACCGCCGATAGTGCGCAGAGTGGAGACCGGTAAAAACCAAGCGGCGGCGT
>Ga0209510_1004736_pt1 | contig 11777 bp, 11 predicted proteins | sample BiotimSIPDNA_FD_185749 | JGI IMG/M metagenome (GOLD analysis project Ga0209510, IMG submission 185749) | Anaerobic biogas reactor microbial communites from Washington, USA - Biogas_R1 time_0 SIP DNA (SPAdes) (version 2) | ecosystem: Engineered > Bioreactor > Anaerobic > Unclassified | place... | reverse complement strand
CTGCCCGTGCTGCGGGAGGTGCTCGACGAGCGAACGGCCGTGCTGGTCTGCCCCGACGATCCGGACCGGTGGGTCGAGGCCATCCGGCGCTGCGAGGCCCCGGCGTATCGCCGGGCCCTGGCCGACGGGGCCTACGAGGTCTTCCTCGAACGCCACACCTGGGACAAAAGGGCCCGGGCCGTGCTCGGCGACATACCGTGGCAACCAACGGGGTAGCCGACCGCCGCCGTCGCCGCGATGGCCCGCGACAGCTCGGCGGCGATTTCCGCCGGTCGATTCGCCGCTTGGATTGCGAGGAACGACGCTTGATATGCCACAAACCGGGCTTGATTCGAGTCATATGAAGCTTCATATGGCCCGGATCAAGCTTCATATGCTCCGGATCAAGCTTCATATGGCCCGGATCAAGCTTCATATGAGTCAAACCAAGCTTGATACGGCCCGGATCAAACGCCCGATGCCGCCGATCCGGCCGCCCGCTTCGCCGATAATCCCCGGCCGAGCTGGATAGTTGAGTGGGAAGTGGGAAGTGTGAAGTGGGAAGTGTGAAGTGTTCTCCGGCCTCCGGCCGTCGTTCGTCGCGCGTGAAGCGTGAAGCGTTCCACTTCAAACTTCAAACTTCAAACTTGAAACTTGAAACTTAACACTCCGGCCCTCCGGCCGAACATGGAAACCACACCCAACCTCCGACCCGATAACCGCCGAGTGTGGTCGTGGTTTCAGGACGATGTCGTATGTCGCTTGACGGCTGGTCCCATAGCAGGTAGGATACGATTGGCGCAGGGATCGGGGGCTGTCTTTGCGCATTGAACCGCTGTTGCCACCGGGCGAAAAGGGATCGATGCCCCGAAACCAGAAGGGTGACTCACGACGGACCAATATGAAGACATTGGACAGTATACCGTTGGCTCAGAAGGATCGCGATGCCGTGGTGCAGGCCGCACAGTCCCTGAGATGCGAGTTGCCTGTATCCAAGATATTCCTGTTCGGGTCGAAGGCCCGTGGGCAGGGCGACGCGTATTCCGATCTCGATATCCTGGTGGTTCTGGCCTGTCCGGTAACGGCCCCCTTACGCGATGCGATCTCGGAGAGACTCGCCCAAGTCAACCTGGACCATGACGTGGTCCTCAGTTCCGTGGTTGTTGGGGAACAGGACTGGACGGACGGCCTGATCCGGTATATGCCGATCTACACGGAGGTCGGGAGGGATGGCTGCGAAGTATGAACAGGGAGCAGGCCGACCAGATCCTTATCGACCTCTGGCTGGAAAAAGCGTCGGATGCCCTGGCTTCTGCGAAGCTTGAACGCGCCGAGGGGCATCTGGCTTTCGCGGTGAACCGATTGTACTACGCTTGCTTCTACGCGGTTACCGCGTTGCTGTTGACATCGGGCAAGCAGTTCACCAGGCATTCTGCCGTCATAGCGGAATTCAACCGGGCCTATGTGAAGACCGCCAAGGTGGACGTGGCCTGGAGCAAGTTCTATCAGAGGCTCTTTGACGACAGGCAGGAGAGCGACTACGTTCCGACCACGACGTTCGAGCCGGCGGATATCGGTCGGCGAATCGAGAAAGCGGAGGCCTTTGTCATGACCATTCGCACTCTGGTCAACGCGTCGTAGGCGGCATGACGTATCCCGTCGCTTTCCTCGACTCCGCTCGGAACAGGCTGTGTCCCGTGTCACGTAGAAGCGTTCTCCGGCCGTCGCTGGTCTCTCGTCGCGCGTGAAGCGTGAAGCGCAGATCATAATTCGTAATTCGTCAATCATAAATCCAACCCCCGCTTCCCGGCGGCTTTGCCGGTTCGGCGTTTGACGCCGCGTTTCGAAGGCAATAGAATAAGCTACGCGGCAGCAGTGCAATGCTCTGCCGGCAAGGAGTTGATATGAGTGCAGTCGTTATCGATGACCAGACGCTGAGAGGATTGCTGAAAGAGGCCCTTATTGAGGTGATACAGGAGCGGCCGGAACTGCTTAGCGCCATGTTCGCCGAGGCTATGGAAGAGGTCGGCCTGGCCGAGGCAATCCGGCAAGGCGCCCAGACGGCGACCGTCGCCAAGAGCGCGGTCTTGAAGGCCCTGGAGTAGCTCCTCTTGAAGGTCGAGTTTCGCAGCAGTTTTCTCAAAGATGTTAAGGCACTCCGGGATAAGCCACTCAAGGAGCGGATCAAGGCCGCCATCGCGCAGGTGGAATCAGCCGCAAACCTGCAGGAGATTCACAACCTCAAGAAGCTCAGAGGCGGGTCGGATCTCTATCGGATAAGGATCGGTGATTATCGGCTGGGTCTCGTCTGCCAAGAGGGAACGGTCATTTTCGTGCGATGTCTGCACCGCCGCGAGATCTACCGCTACCTCCCGTAGCATGCCGTCGCGCGTGAAGTGTGAAGTGTGAAGTGTGAAGCGTTGCTCGTATCCCGTGTCACGTGCCACGTGTCACGTAGAAGCGTTCTCCGGCCGTCGTTCGTCGCGCGTGAAGCGTGAAGCGTTCCACTTCAGACTTTAAACTGAAAGCTGGTTCCTGGTGGTTGGCTACTGGCAACGGACAACCGGCAACGGACAACCCGGCCGCAGGCCGTCGCTTGTATCACTTGTCACTTGGCACTTATCACATACGTATCTCGTATCTCGTATCTCGTCGCTCGTCGCTTGTGGCTTATCCCTTGTCCCTTATCACGTATTGCTTATCCCTTGTCGCTTCGCGCGATTCGTAAATCGTAAATCCAAATCCCGCTTGCCACATCATGGCTGTTAATCCCGCAGAGGGGATGCATGGAAGCCCTAGCCAACTGGGTCACCTTAAATCATCGACGTGTTCTGTCCTGGTTCAAGGACGACGTCTTCCGGCGACTGTTCATCAACGCCGGTAAGCTTCTGTCGGCCAATGTCATTGCGGCCGTCCTGGGCCTCATTGCCACCGTGCTGACGGCGCGGGCTTTGGGGCCGGAGAGCTACGGTATTCTCGCGTTAGTTCTGGTGTATCAGTTGACGATCGGCAAGCTGGTGACGTTCAATGCCTGGGAAGCCGTCATCAAGTTTGGCAGTGAGGCTCTGCATGCCGATGACCAACCAGCGCTGCGGCAGCTCATCAAGTTTGGCTTTACTCTCGATATCGCCAGTGCGATCGTCGGGACGGCCCTTGCAATGATGCTTGCCGGCCCGGTGGTCCATTTGCTTGGCTGGGATGTATCGGTCCGTTCTCTCTTGGTTTTATACAGCGTGGTGATCCTTTTCAGCCTCAGCGGCACACCCATTGGCATCCTGCGACTTTTCGACCGTTTCGACCTGCTCAGCTACACGGCGATCGTCAGCAGCATTGTCCGGCTGATGGGGATAGTCTGGTGCCTCCTGACAAGGCAGGCCCTGTTCGGCTTCGTGCTGGCATATCTGGTTACCACTGTCATCGGCCAGTTGTATCTGGTCTTCGCCTCGCTCTGGGTCCTCAAGACGCAGAATATCACCCGCATTATCGCTCAGCCCTGGCACGGCATTCGCGCGCGATTCCCTGGGATCGTGGATTATGTCTGGACGACAAACGTGAACTCTACCATCCGCACGCTATCCCGCGAAGGTGACGAGTTCGTCGTCGCCGGCTTAACCACACCGGCGACGCTTGGCCTGTTCAAGCTGGCTAAGCAGTTCTCACGGATATTGCCGACACTCCTTGATCCGCTTTATCATTCGATATACCCGGAATTCACGCGCTTTGCGGCGGCGGGCAACAAATGCGCATTTGTGGCTTTGCTTAAACGCGCGACGCTCCTTGTGAGTGTTTTGGCTGCGGGAGGTTGGTTATCATTCCTTCTGTTGGGGCGATGGTTTGTTGCCTTGACCGCTGGGACTGACTACTCGCAAACCTATGTTGTGGCAGCCGTGTACATGCTGGCTCTGATTATTCTCTTAGGTGGTTTTGCACTGGCACCGGCCATGCTATCCCTTGGATTTCCAAGAAGATCATTGGGGGCGGTTTGCGCTGCCACGGCCGCCTACTTCATGGCCCTAGTTCCATTGATTAGCTGGTGGGGCATTACCGGGGCTGCCATTGCTTATGTGATTTTCGCTCTGATTTGGCTGCTTGTGATGTTGCTGTTCTTACACTCAGGTTTGCGCAGGAGCACAAATTGCAGTCAATAATTCGTTACGTTCATTGCGGCTTCTGACATGTTTACTGACAGACAGTTTCGAATCGCGCGGCATTGGTCGAATTGTGAGTTGGCCAAGGTGGCTCCTCACTTCACGGGAGATGTTGTCAACGTCTCCGCATGGGACGACCGTGACAAGGAGGGGCAACATTACAGAGATTACTTCTCAAATGCCAGTAGCTACTCGTACACCAACTACGGAGGCTATCGGGGTGTCCAGGGCCTAGCGAACGAGTATGCACTCGATCTGACAGGAGAGGTGCCGGAAAACCTAAAAGGTCGATTTGACGTGGTCTTCAATCACACGACACTCGAACATATCTTCGATGTACGCAAGGCCTTCGCCAATCTGTGCGAGTTATCGAAGGATGCGGTAGTCCTCATTGTGCCATTTGCCCAGGTTCAGCACGAGTCCAAAGACTGGAAGGATTACTGGCGGTTCACACCTTCATGTGTTCGGGAACTTTTTCATCAGAATGGCATGGAGGTCATTCTTGAGGCCGAGAGTCCTCACAAACACGCGGCCGTGTATCTGCTATTTATCGCTTCGCGTGAGGCGGACAAATGGAAAAGGCGATTGCCAACATATCACCCGATTTGCGAGGCGGGCCGGTGGATTGGCTCCCGCTGGTTCTCCCGGTCTTATGCTTTCGTGCGCCGCCTATCCAGTTACGGGTAACAGACAGACGGAGGTTTCCATGCAGCTTTCTGAAAACGCCATTGCCTATCCGGGGAGTGGGATAAACGAAGACTTCCTCGCTTACTTCGAAAGGAATGGCGAGCCGTTCACGGTCCAGGGCAGTTGCTTGGTTAGCGGCCGAGATCGTATCCCGATTGTCCGGGGTGTTCCGCGTTTTACACCTGACGTGAGGTATGCAGAGAATTTTGCACTCCAGTGGCAACGGCATTCATCACTTCAACTGGATTCGGAGACTGGAAGCGATGATCGATATGACACGATCCTTTCGCGCACGGGGTGGCCCCCTGAGTTCTTCCAGGGCAAGACCGTATTGGAGTGTGGCTGTGGTGTGGGACCTGACACTGAGGTCCTCTTGCAGTTGGGCTGCAAGGTGATAAGCGTTGACTTGGCGGCCGTTGACATTGCAAAGCAGAACAACAAGGACAACCCGAACGTTCAGTTCGTGCAGGCGAGCATAACTGATTTGCCGCTCAAGAAGAAGAGTTTCGATGTCGTCTACTGTCATCGCGTGTTGCAGCACACTCCCAATCCGGAACAGACCCTGTCTCATATCCTCCAGTTCGTCAAGGATGACGGCGCGGTGTTCGTCCATTCGTATGCGCGGACGTTCTTTCAGTGTTGCCGCTGGAAGTATGTTCTGCTGCCGATAACCCGCAGGGTGCGTCCCACGACGCTCTACGGGATCATTGCCCGATGCGCGAAACCCCTCTTTCATTTCACCAATCTCACCAATCGTTTCAAAGTGGGCCGGGCGTTCAACTGGTTTTTCGTCCCTTTCTTGAATTACGGTCACTTGCCCCGATACCGAAACATGACTTCACAGGCTATCATCGAACACGGCATTCTCAACACGTTTGATGCGCTGAGCCCTCGATATGACAAGCCGATCAGAGCCTCGGCGATGCGCAAGATTGCCGCCGCTTCGCTCAAGAAACCATTCGAAGTTGTCACAGATCGTACCATCACGCTTCTGAGAACTCTGCCGCAATAATCGAAGTCCCCAGCTCAACGGAGTTTACCATAAGCTGTCTGAAGCAAAGGAGAACATCATGAGAACAACCCTTGTGGTCGAACGAGCCTTTCGAGATTGTGTTGAGCTGGGGGGGGACGCTGATGACACACCCAGTCTATATCTCTGGAGGAACAGCGAAGTTAGCGTGGAGCGCGTCCTGGAGGCGGTCGAGTCAGGTCGGTGGGCCGATCTTGCTGAGATTTCTGGTTTCTTTGCCGGAGTCTACCGGGCCGGCGGCCGGGTACATCTGTTTTGCGACCGCCTTGGAGTCTATCCATTGTTCTATCGCATTGAAGGGCAGGCCGTTCATGTTGCACCTGTTATCGGGAGTATCCGAGATGCTGCATCGACAGCACCTTCGCCGTGCAAGGAAGGAGTCGTCTCGCTCCTTCTGTTCGGGCACCATCTCGCCAATGAAACCGTGTATGAGACGATCAAGCGATGCAACGGGGGCCACACCGTAGTGATCGGATCGGATGGGAGGATTGCCCAGACGATCCTTTGGAAGAAAGAACATCGGTACAATGAGAAACCGATGATTACCGTAGATCAGTTAGGCGAATTGTGTGTCAGTGCGGTGCGCAATGCTGTTGACGATGCCACGAACGTACTTGTGGGCCTCAGCGGTGGATTTGATTCGCGGGCCGTTTTGGGCGGCCTGATGGAATGCGTCGATGTCGAGCGCATCCGTGCGATTACGTTTGGGGGACCCGATACGAGTGATTTCAAGATCGGCAAGTGTGTCTCGGACGCGGCAGGGATTCAACATACGGCTTTCCCCATATTGGATAACTACTTCGACGATGCCTTTTTACGGCAACGATCCACAGACTACAGCCATACCTACTCTGCATTTGCCACGCAGCCAGCTCGCATGATCCGGTTTCTCTCTGAACAGGAAGGAACGTATGACGCTTCGCTCTGGGGCGTTGGCGGAGATGCGATCAGCGGCTCCCATCTTCATGACGGTGACGACAATTTGCCTCCATGTGTTGATTCTGCGGCTCGTGCGAAGTTGTTGACCAGCAGATTGTACATTCCTGTAGCAGTCGTGTCGGAGATTGTCGGGATTGAGCCTGGCGAGATTGAGGCTATGGTTGCCGTCTTGCTCGAGAGGTCAGGCCTTCCTGCATATGACGAATCCTGGCAGTTCCTGGATGCCTGGGACATCTTTGTCCGGGGCCGGATGGAACTTATTGGGGTTCTCCCCTTCGATACCGAATCGTGGCGATGTCCGCATCTGAGCGGGGAGTATTTCGAACAGATGGCATCGCTGTGTTTCTCTCAGAAACTGCATCAGGCAGCCTACAAGGAGATGCTTGCGCATCGATTTGCGGCTTTGTTCAGCCTGCCTACGAAGAGATTGCAGGGGCGATCTCTGGTTTCGGATAAGGGGCTGACAAGATCCGAGTTTGCGCTCCGCGCTGCAAGGGCGCGCGGCCTTCTTCTGCGGGCAATTAACCTTGCTCCGGACAGCGTCGACAGGAACTATGCGAAGGACCGGGTCTTTTTCCGAAGTTCAACTGGTCGTGACCGGCTACAGTACTATGCGGCAATCCTTCGTGAGCAAGAGGTCGTCTCATGTTCTGCGGACAGACTGGTTGCGCTCGCCGAAAACCATGTGCAGGTTGCTCGAATGGCCGGTACGATCGCATATGCCTTCGGCACATGCGGCGATACGGCCGACGATCTGCGACAGGATCTCCAGCCTTGCCTCCAATAGCAGAGCACCTGCCATGACCCTCGCAGTAAGAATCTTTCAATGAGAATCGTCTACCTCTCAGCTTCCAGTATTCCTTCGCGCAGCGCCAACAGCATCCACGTCATGCGGATGTGTGAAGCGTTCGCACAGAACGGCCACGAGACGACCTTGATTGGCAAGCAGTTTGACGGTGGCTTGCTCAAAGACATCTATGATTACTATGGTGTCGACAGGAGCTTTCAACTGTCCCTGATTTGCTGCCGGCGCTCCAAGGGCGTAAGTATCTTCGTGTTGCCTAACCTCTACGCCCGTCTTCGGCAGTACGATCCGAACGAGGTCTTGGTCTACGCCCGCGACATCTACGGTGCATCCATCGCGATCAGGATGGGTTTCCGCGTGATCTACGAAGCTCACGGGCTGCCCTATAACAGGTTGATCCGTTACCTGGAGGCACGCCTTTTGGCGAATCGTCGTTTGCTGCGGTTGGTGGTCATCTCCAAGGCGCTCAAAAGGCTATACGTTTCTAGGGGTGATGTTGCGGACAAGATCGTTGTCTGCCACGATGCGGCCTGCGTGCCAAATGGCTTGTTGATTGGCGATCTGCCCTGGCCTTCTTGCCGGAATACATTGCAGATCGGCTATACCGGGCACCTGCATCAGGGCCGGGGGATTGAGATCATCATCGAATGTGCGAAACGGCTGCCTCAGTACGACTTCCACATCATCGGGGGAGACGATAAGGACATCCTGTATTGGAAGTCGCAGGCGTCGACAAATCTCCACTTCCACGGATTCGTTGAGCCGGGCCTGATTTCCTCTGTCTGCAGGCGTTGTGATGTGCTGATGATGCCCTACCAGACGAACCTTGCTTTGCCCTACAGCCACGCGAATACGAGTGGTTGGATGTCTCCGATGAAGCTGTTCGAGTATATGGCGTCCGGTAAGGCCATTGTTGCATCGGACCTGCCCGTTTTGCGTGAGGTGTTGAACGAGAAGATGGCAGTACTTGTGCCGCCAGCCGATCTCGGCGCATGGCTGAGGGCACTGAGACGGTGTCAAGACGAAGTATACCGTCAGACTCTGGCGCAGAATGCTTATAACGTTTTGCGGGAACATTATACCTGGGACAAGAGAGCGCAGAAGGTGCTTGAAGGGGTCGGCCCGTGATTCCGCTGGTCTTGTTCATCCTGCTTCTTTGTGCGCTGGCCCTGTGTTTTATGAGCAACAGGGACATCTTCTCGCCAGGTAAGTTCTACCATATGTCCTTGACGGTGTTCTTCGCAGATGTCTTTCTATCCGAGCAGAATGGCTATGTCTATGCCGTTTACACGGGCTTCATTTTCCTTGGTATGGCCATCTCGCTTCTAGAGGCCTACACCCTGGTCAAACGCGGCAAATCTCCCCGCAGACCGGAACCATCTCGTCGACTTCCCACACGCTTTGTTGTCGTGCTGTGGGGGTTCTCAATCGTCCCGGTCTTGGCGCAATGCTACCTCATAGACATCACCGGTGGCCTTTCGGCTCTTACTCTGACGATTGCCCACCGCGTGGCAGAATGGCGTGGCCTCGGACCGCTTGTTATGCTGATCAAGCTCATTGCCCCCATCAACTTGGTCTACTTTGCAGTTGGCTTGGCATATATGAAGCGGTGGCGTCGAACTTGGTGGTTGCTGTATTTCGCCCACTTGGCTCTCTTTCTCGCAGTTGCTGCGCTACAAGGGTCGCGTGGCTTCATATTGCTGCAATTCGTCTTCATGACGGTTGTCTATCATTACCTTAAGAGCCCTATCAAGCTCAGGTATGCCGTCGCGGGCGGGGCGACACTGCTCATTATTGCGGCGCTACTCGGGACAGTCCGTAACAATCTCAGTCGCCTTCATGAGTTGGACAGTCTTTCAGACATGCAGGGGGATACGCTGAACCTGAAAATCTTCTCCTACGGCGTCAATCCCCTGAATGTCGTTTTTGAACGGGAATTTACAGACTATCAGTACGGAAAGACGTTTCTTACACCCATGACGAACTTCGTCCCGCGTAGGATGTGGGCGAAGAAGTTCGAGTCCGGCGGCGTGGTTCTGACCAAGTTCCTTCGGGGCCGCCATTACCTGGGGTTGAGTCACATGAGCACCGGTATTGTGACGGAGAGCATTCTGAATTTCGGCTATCCCTTTGGTATCTTTTGGGGTTTCTTGCTTCTGACGCTTGTGATTATCCTACTTACAAGGCTCTATGACAGACTCCGTACTGCCCTCGATAAATCGGGCCCGCTTTCGCGCGTGTGGGTTGTACTGGTCTATACTTACGTGGCAAGTATCGGTGGCAGCCTGCTGTTCGGTGAATTGCAGTCGCAGGTGGGCGGGTTGTTCATCCGACTCATCCTGCTGTCACTGGTGATTCTGGCTCTGCGTCTGCGGGTCTTGCCCCGCTGGGTATTTGTACGTGCCAGGACGGCAACGTGCAGGGACGGGCTGTAAAGCATGCGTATTTGCATACTCAATCTGACGTCTGGCAACATGTGCTGGGGATACAGGAATTATCTGACAGAACTGGTGCCTCGGGTTGCATCTCACCCCAGCGTGGATGCTGTGCTGGTTGGGATGCCGCAATCAGTTGATGTGTCTCACCGAGACCATCTGGGCGACACTGTCGAGTTGATATCCCTTCGGTGCACTCTCGCGGCGCGAGGCCGCGAGGTAAACCGGCCTGAGAAGAGGAAGATCGAGCGGTTCTCACCTGACGTCATCTTCATCCCAACGGCGCGGCACTGGAGGCTGAATGGTATCCCAGTCGTGAACATGGTACGAAACATGATGCCCGCAACGCGCGCGTACTCGCGCGATTACATCGAGTATGCAAAAAATTGGGCCCGACTTATCCAGATGCGGCAAGCTGTGCATAAAGCACGGCGGGTGATTGCGGTTTCGAAATTTGTTGGTCGCTACTTATGTGAAGATCTTGGCGTGGCGAGCGAGAATATCGGGATTGTCTACCATGGGACGCCGCAGCCCTGCGGCCGGCGCGCGAAAAGGCCTGTCCTGGTCTCCGATGAATGGCGGCGCAGGTTTGTTTTCATGGCTGGCAGTATCTACCCATACCGAGGTATCGAGGATGTTATTCTTGCCTGTGCCCGCATGAAATCTCCACCGTATGTGGTCATAGCGGGGTTTGTTGGTCATCGCATGGGCAAATACCATGACCGTCTGAAGGAGCTTGTGCAGACGACGCGCTTGAGTTCTCAGATTCGTTTCGTCGGAGCGCTTACCAGAGAGGAAATGGGCTGGTGTTACCAGAATTGTGCGGCTTTTGTTATGTCAAGCCGTGTAGAGGCCTGCCCAAACATTGCTTTGGAGGCCATGGCCCACGGTTGTGTGTGCATTTCCACCCTGAACCCGCCGATGCCTGAGATCTTTGGCGATGCCGCTCGGTATTACGCTGCTGGCGATAGTGCTGAACTAGTCGAACAGCTCACGGCTGCACTGCATTTGTCGGTGGCCCAGCAAGAGGAAGCCAGACACGAGGCGATTGCCACGGCGGCGAAATTCTCGTGGGACGCATGTTGCGAGAAAACCATCGAAGAACTCCAAAAGGTTGCCCACAATCGAGATCAAGGCGACGCCTTTAATTGATCGTCGAACCTTCTTGCCGATGAGCCTAAAGGTCTGCTATCTCATGCCGCGTCTATTGCCGACGCCCGCCGGAGCCGTGGTCGGCGGGGCGGCAGTCAACTGTGCTGCCCTGGCCCTGGAGTTGTATCGGCGAGACGTTGAAGTGGAACTGCTCGCCTGCGTGCCCCAGGATGCCTTGGCCCACATGGCCGACAGTCCCCTCTCCGAGATTCTCACGCCGCTGCCGCATGATTCTGACGGCGGGCTGCTGGGCAAGGGCCTCGGCACGGTTCGTGCCTTGCGGCACGGCCTCAAGGAACGCCTGCGAAGGACGCATTTCGATGTCGTTCACTCCCACTCGGGCACCTATCCGTACGGAATTGTGCCTCTGGTTGCTGATCGGGAAACCTCTGCACGGGTACACTCGCTCTATTGTCCTCTCGGTGCCAAGGGGGGAGCCTATGGGACCTGGTGGGAAAGAGCGCGCGTGGCCAGGCTCGCTTTGGGGCGCCTGGATCGGGTGGTAGCCGCTACCGAGAACGTTCATCGCTCCCTGGAGCGAAGCGGCATTCCTGCGCACAAGATCGGACTGAATCCGATGGGGGTCGATACAGAGCGTTTCC
>Ga0209510_1004733_pt1 | contig 11778 bp, 6 predicted proteins | sample BiotimSIPDNA_FD_185749 | JGI IMG/M metagenome (GOLD analysis project Ga0209510, IMG submission 185749) | Anaerobic biogas reactor microbial communites from Washington, USA - Biogas_R1 time_0 SIP DNA (SPAdes) (version 2) | ecosystem: Engineered > Bioreactor > Anaerobic > Unclassified | place... | reverse complement strand
GATAGTGACCTCAACTGATATTAAAAATAATTTCGGCAAGTATATCAGGCTGGCTGCAAAGGAAGATATCATCATAAGCAAGAACGGCAAAATAGTGGGCAAGCTAGTCGCATACCAGGACAGCTCAGAAGACATTGGAGGCTATGGAGATATTTTAAATGATGGCACACCAGCCTACAGCTATCATGGACACAGGGTTACATATGAAGAATTCCTTGAGATCAGTGCAAACAGCGAAGAAAGATATGAATATATTGACGGGGAAATATACCTGTTGGCCTCGCCGAAGACAACTCATCAGCGGATTCTAACAAAGATGTTCGGTACTTTCTATAATTGGTTCGAAGGAAAAAAGTGCACCCCTATGACTGCGCCATATGATATTACGCTTCAAAGAAATGAAAGCAGTAAGAATGTAGTACAGCCCGACCTTATGGTAATATGCGACCTTGATGAAAAGCTGGGAGATGATGATTATTACAAAGGAGTACCCACTCTTGCAGTTGAGATAATCTCAGCTTCTACAAAAAGCAAGGATTATGTGCGAAAGCTGGATCTATATATGAGCTGTGGCGTGAGCGAATACTGGGTTGTTAACCCCGAAAACAGAGAAGTACAGGTCTATTTGTTTAAAGATAGAGACATATTGAATAACAAGACATATTCCTTTAATGATGACATAAAATCATTTTATTTTGAAGGCCTAGTCTTAAGCCTTCGTGATTACTAAAAAAGAAGCAGGGCGGTATGCTTTCCGCGCTGCTCCCTATAAGTAAGATTTGAGAATATGTCAATGCTTTATCCGCATTTGCTGAACCCACAGTCACGGCAAATGACGCATCCGCCCTCATGCTCTACCGGCTTACCGCAATCGGGGCAGTGTGATATGTTCAGTAAATCACCGGCATTTGAGCTTCCTGCACCTGCATTTCGACTTTGCGCCCTTTCACCATGATCCAAGTAGTCCACATTTGCCGATACATTTGCAAACTTTGCCGTCGGTACTGGCGAATTTTGAGAATACTCCGATACTCTCTCACGGCTTTCTACATACTTTTCACTTCCGCTTCTGCCGTTTTGCAGCTTATATACCTTTTCGATCAGCCTTCCGATTGCATCGGGACAGGATGTAACCTTCAGCCCCTTTTGCCTTATGGTGGATGGGCATCTGATCCCCTTCAACTGCTCCACGATGGAGGCAGCGTCCAAACCAGACCTTAACGCAATGGATATCAGACGACTGGTCGCCTCTGACTGCGACGGACAACCTCCGGCACGCCCTGTATTGGTAAACACCTCGCAAATACCATTCTTATCGTAATTTACTGTGATGTATAGATTGCCGCAACCTATCTTGACCTTTTCCGTAAAGCCAGTGGTAATATCAGGCCTGGGCCTTGGCGAAATTGTTGCTGTGGCTACCTTTGCTTCTTCGACCTTGGCTGGAGCCTTATCTGCTTCCTTGCCCTTGACCTCTCCAATATTGAGCACCTGCATATCGCGGCTGCCATCCCTGTAGATGGTCACGCCTTTACAGAATGTCCTATAAGCCAGTTCAAAAACAGCCTTAACATCGTCCTTTGTGGCATCGTGGCTCAAATTGACCGTCTTCGAAACAGCATTGTCAGTATATTTCTGGAAGGATGCCTGCATCTTGACATGCCACTCTGGTATGATATCGTGGGCAGTAACAAATACATTCTGAACCTTCTCGGGAATTTCATCGAAGCCCTTTATTGAACCCTTTTTGGCAATCCTCCTCATAAGATCATCAGAATAGAATCCTCCCTCTGATGCAATAGCCTTAAAGCTGGGATTGACCTCAATGAGCTCGTCATTGTCCATCACATTCCTAATATAGGAGATGGCAAACAGTGGCTCAATGCCGCTGGAACAGCCTGCAATAATGCTCAGCGTTCCTGTCGGCGCAATAGTAGTTGTGGTAGCATTGCGAACCTTAACCCCAAGATCCTTGTAAATACTCTTGTCAAAGTAAGGGAACACGCCCTTCTTCTCAGCCAGATCAATGGATGCCCTTCGAGCCTCGTCCTGTATGAAATGCATGATCTTTTCGCCCAGATTGATTGCCTTTTGAGAATTGTAGGGAATCTTGAGCTTGCACAGCAGATCAGCCCAGCCCATAACACCCAGCCCGATTTTTCTGGTGCCTCTGGTCATTTCATCAATCTGCGGTAAGGGGTAGCGATTTACTTCTATAACATTGTCAAGGAAATGAGTTGCCTTCCTGACAATTGTTGCCAGCCTATCATAATCCACCTCGATTTTGCTGCCGGTGCCCTTTGTAAGAATGCTCAGATTAATTGAGCCGAGATTGCAGGCTTCGTAAGGAAGCAGGGGCTGTTCACCACAGTTGTGCACATAAATTCCATTGGCATCAAAAGCATTTATTCCCGGCACCTGAACATCGTAAACGTCCTCCGCACCCATTTCAGCGCTTCCCGTGACAGTTGCAATAAATCTTTCACGGTTCAATGAACGTTTATATGATGCAAGCGCCTTTTCAAGCCGCATTTGCTTCTTTTTACTGCTGAAGCCGATTTTTTCGGCAAAGGTAAACAGATTGTCGTTTGAAATAATCAATTCATGACCCGGTTTGGTTCTGTAAACCTTTTGTCCGCCCTTTCCATCGGGCATCGCCTTTAATTCTGCCTTTTTCCGGTTCAAATAAATAGATGAGGCTATACCCATTCTATGCAACATCCTCTGAACCACTCTAAGACAATCGACATCACTCTGCCACAAACGCACGGACAAGCCCTTTTCCTGAGAACCCGTAACAGTTCCGTCGCTGTCAAATACTCCCCGTATAAACCCTTTGTGAAATTCGTATCCGGTCTTCTCCAGGTCTGAAGAAACCTTTTTATCTCCCACATGTATGCCATACTCCTCAGCAAGGTCTCTCAGTGCCGACATACGCATTCTATTCTCATTTCTTCCTTCAATGGTAGTCTGGAATCCGGCAAAATCGCTGCGGTGTGGCAGTGTATAGGCAGCATCCCCGGCAGCCTGCATCAGCGCAAAGGCGTCCTCATCCTTGCCCCATACGCTTATGATCCCGCCATCCTTTTTCAGGGTGCCATCACCCATAAGCATCCCCAAGAGGTAGCCCTGGTGCCTGTCACCTCTCCCAGCCCAGGTAATACCTCTGTTGTTGGATAAGATAACCCTGTCGCCTATTTGCAGATCTCCGGCAGCCTTCCATTCCTCTTTAACCCCAAAACGCGTTACATCAGCCGCAACTCTTACCAGATGATCCTTCGTCAGCTTCAAGCTATAGCCACGGTCTGTAGATATTTGAATGACAGGCTTTGTCCCTGTCTTAAAGAAGCCTTCTTTTTCAACTCTGTGATATGTACCATTCAAAGCGATATCAATCTCTTCGCCCAGTATTTCATCAACCTGCTTTGGCCCTTCTGCTGTTAACACCCACGTATCCCCGGTAACACAGGGGTTGGTGCTCTCGATTTCTCCCAGCTCTGGTGTAACATTGTCTTTATTCAATCTGTCTAAGAATATAATGCCTGGCTCGCCGTTGTTCCATGCATTATTAATAATCATCTCAAATATTTCTTTTGCATTTTCCTGCCTTACTACTTTTTTAGTCTTAGGATCAACCAAATTGTATGTCAGGCCCTTTTCGGCAGCATCCATAAATTCCTCGGTAATGGCAACACTAATATTGAAATTGGTTATATCCTTATTATCCTGCTTACAGGTAATGAACTCACGTATGTCTGGGTGATCCACCCTGAGAATGCCCATGTTGGCGCCTCTTCTGGTGCCTCCCTGCTTAACTGCTTCCGTTGCTGCATTAAAGACCTTCATGAAGCTTATGGGGCCGCTTGCTACCCCGCCTGTAGAATTGACAGATGACCCTTGGGCTCTAAGTCTGGAAAAGCTGAAGCCTGTACCCCCACCGCTTTTGTGAATCAACGCCGCATTCTTGATGGAATCAAATATACCCTCCATCGTATCTTCAATTGGCAACACAAAGCAGGCGCTCAATTGCCCCAAAGGCCGTCCGGCATTCATCAGGGTCGGTGAATTGGGTAGAAACTCCAGATTGGACATCAAATCAAAGAACTCTTTTTCAATTGCTTTCAACTCGGTTGCATTAGCATAAGATGCATCTGCAGCAGCAATCGCCTTGGCAACACGTTTGAACATGTCTTTGGGGGTCTCAATGACTTTACCGTTTACATCTTTGGCGAGGTACCTTTTTTCGAGGACCTTCACTGCATTTTCTGACAATTTCATATTACGGCCTCCTCGTTGAACTTTTTCATAAGTAGTTTTGCGCTATTTGGAAAACACAATATTTAGTGCAGATAATTTACCCTGGTACTGTATATTGTATCACTTCCACTATACAAGTCAATATGAAAGCCGTAAAATTAAATAGTAATTAGGTCCTATTGAAAATTATATGAAACTATGCTTTTTCTTGTTTTTCTTCTTTTTCAAACGCATCTTCATGATATTTGTTTCTTGCGTCCCATATAATCCACTCTTCATAGCCGGCGTCATAGACCGCTTGGATCTGCTGTCTCACCTGCTCAGCACCGTATTCCTGATAATTACCCTTGCCCACCCAGGGAGCGTTGAAATCCTGCAAATAAGATCTAATTCCAGCTTTATAATCACTAACCTGTGAAATTCTCTCCTTACACTTTACTAATGAATTATAGACAACTCCATAGGGATCCAAGTCAGGCTTCGGGAACTTTACCTTGTTGACAACCTGTCCGAGCGCATAATGAGATGGATAAACCATTGGCGAAATGTAATCTATATCCTTTCCGATGTACTCAAGATATTGACCGATGCCCTCTCTATCCTCGGGGCTTTCTAAAATTATACCGTAGACATCAGCGGATATTGGAACCTCAGGTATTTGCTCCTTAGCATATGCAAGAAATTCGCAAATTGCCTCATACTTCTCCTTTTCCAGGTCTGCGCCGGAATAGTTCTGACTCTTCTTACCGTCACTGGGGAAGCGCAAATAATCAAACTGTATCTCATCAAAGCCTTTTGCAACAGCCTCTTTAGCTATTTTAACATTGTACTCCCAAGCTTCTTCATTATATGGATTCAGCCAGCTGATCTTATCCTTATCCTTCCACAAACCACCGCTGGGGGTTTTTATAGCAAGATCCGGTCTTTTTACAGAATATAGCGGATCCTTGAAAACAACAACCCTGCCGATAACATAGATATCATTATCGTGGAAAGCCTCTAAAACAGTGTCTGCATTGTATTTTTTCTTCCATGTGCCGCTGGCCTGAACTTCAGGGACCTGGGACTCATAGCCCACAAACCCATCATCATCCTTGATGTCGACCACATAGGAATTAATCTCCGTCGTATTGGCCAATTCAATATAATGCTCCCTACTATTAGCACCTCCGACGGTCCACCCTGTCAGGTAAAGAGCCTTCGCTTTAACAGGGGGACTTTCTACCTGATCAATGTCTGCATCAGCAGTATCGGAGGGATTATCCAATGTATCACCGGAGGGATTATCCATAGTATTTTCAACTGTGCCATCCGTGGTATTCTCATTGGCATCGGCATCTATTGTCAACTCAGCATCATTTGTCTGAGAATTATCCTGCGTAGTTGCCTCTTCGGCGCCCTGGGATCTAAATTTGCTGCTTTGACAGCCGGTTAGAAGCAGCATACACGCCAAAATGCACACAGCTACTCTTGTAAGATAAACCTTTTTCATTGTTTTCATAAATAAATGCCCCCCTGAGATCATCTTTTGTAACATGTTCATATCTATATTTTATGTACACCTGCTATTTATATAATAGGTATATAATAGATATGATTATATCATTTCTTTTGCGACAAAAAAGATCAAATTGTTTAAAAATAAATGAAAGTTCAGAAAATTAAATCAAAAAGGACATTGAATAGTCCCATGACCATGCCCAGCAATCCTCCAAGCCAGATTAGGGCATTCAATTCTCTTTTAACAAGCGAATTTATTATTCTTTCCAATTCAAGTAAATCAAGACTATTAATTTTTTTGTTAATGACTTCTGAAATATCCACTGCATTCATTATTTCATCCAGCTTGTTCGTGACAATATCCTCATACACATTCCAGGTATACTGCTTAATTTGCGGTATTTTGTCCTGATACCTTTCAATAATATCTCTCAAGGGCATTTGCAATAACTCATCAGCTTGCCCGGCAATAAAGTTTTCAACAAGGGGGCTCGATTTTTCTTCTATCATTGTGTTAATCTTATTTGCAAAGGGCTGTTTTACTGAATTCAGCGCACTACTTGTCAGCCCCTTGAGTATGGGCTTTGTTTTAGAAATTATCTCTTCATATGCATAGTCAACGATGGTTTTGCCCACATCCTGTTCTATGGCCTTTTTAGTGACCAGCAATGCCAGAGCTTTTTTACCATCCTTAAGCCTTTCATTTACGATATTGGCAGAAATGAATTTTTCAATAAGAGTGGATACCGTATCATCGGCTTCGGCATATTTGCATATAGTTTGATCCATTTTAGCGTTAACGTGACTTTTCATAGAGTCAGATAACAGCGTATTCTTCAGGGTATGTACGCTCAACAAATCTCTGCTTACTATTTCTCCTATCGCCTCTGCAATCCTCGGTTTTTCCTTTGGAATAAGTCCGGGTGTGAAAGGTAGTTTAAATTTTCCGATATAAATAGGCTTTAGCGGTCTGAAAAGCATCTTTATCGCTATACCATTTGTGACCAGTCCTATTAATCCTCCAACGGCAAGCGCTACTACTATATCTAGAATCATTTATAACCTTTCCTCGTCCTATTTCATAATATTTTATATGTCTATTACAATACACTTATTATAAACGAAATTTCGCTGATTTTGTCTTATAATTGCTTGTCCTTTAAATGAAATTCTATAAGAGTGGGTCACTACCCATTTGTCCTGACAACATGCAAAAAACCCACTAAAATAGCGGGTTTTCAGATGTATTGTGGCTCCTCAAGTAGGACTCGAACCTACGACCCTGCGGTTAACAGCCGCATGCTCTACCGACTGAGCTATTGAGGAATATAAATCTGGCGGAGACCTACTTTCCCGGGCCGTTTCCAGCCAAGTATCCTGGGCACTGAGAAGCTTAACTGCCGTGTTCGAGATGGGAACGGGTGTGACCTTCTCGTTATTTCCACCAGAAAATTGAAACCGTTAGTAGCGTCGTCTTCCATCGTCATGCATCGGTCTCGAAGTGCTCACGTATAAAAATACGTTCTGCTCTTCTCGCCTCGCATTCCTTGTAATACTTGCTGCTAACGGCTTCAATCACCACTGGCAGCCCGCTATTACGATTTGTTAACTTGTCAATGAGGGTTCGGCTTTGCTTTTGCAAAACGATACCCATTGCACCCTCAAAACTATATAATGTAAAGTTCTTTCAAAGAAGACTGTCAATCTCTTAACGTTTAAGACCTACTCTAATTATCTTTAATTCTACCTGTTATTTTTGGTCAAGCCCTCGACCTATTAGTACCAGTTAGCTCAATACATTACTGCACTTACACACCTGGCCTATCAACCATGTTGTCTACATGGGGTCTTACCCATTTCTGGTGGGATATCTCATCTTGGGGTTAGTTTCACGCTTAGATGCTTTCAGCGTTTATCTATGCCCGACTTGGCTACCCAGCTATGCCATTGGTATGACAACTGGTGCACCAGAGGTCAGTCCATCCCGGTCCTCTCGTACTAAGGACAGATCCCCTCAAATATCCTCCGCCCGCGACAGATAGGGACCGAACTGTCTCACGACGTTCTGAACCCAGCTCGCGTACCGCTTTAATTGGCGAACAGCCAAACCCTTGGAACCTACTTCAGCTCCAGGATGCGATGAGCCGACATCGAGGTGCCAAACCTCCCCGTCGATGTGGACTCTTGGGGGAGATAAGCCTGTTATCCCCAGGGTAGCTTTTATCCGTTGAGCGATGGCAATTCCACTTTCATACCACCGGATCACTAAGCCCTACTTTCGTATCTGCTCGAGTTGTTGCTCTCGCAGTTAGGCTACCTTATGCCTTTGCACTCGTTGCGCGATTTCCAACCGCGCTGAGGTAACCTTTGGACGCCTCCGTTACTCTTTGGGAGGCGACCGCCCCAGTCAAACTGCCCACCTGACAGTGTCCCAAGACCAGTTCATGGCCTCTGGTTAGAGTTCCAGTATCTTTAGAGTGGTATCCCAACGTCGACTCCGCATATACTGGCGTATATGCCTCGCAGTCTCCCACCTATCCTGTACAAAAAATACCGAAACCCAATATCAGGCTACAGTAAAGCTCCATGGGGTCTTTCCGTCTTGTCGCGGGTAACTTGCATCTTCACAAGTACTACAATTTCGCCGGGTACATTGTTGAGACAGTGCCCAAGTCATTACGCCATTCGTGCGGGTCAGAACTTACCTGACAAGGAATTTCGCTACCTTAGGACCGTTATAGTTACGGCCGCCGTTTACTGGGGCTTAAGTTCATTGCTTCGCCTTGCGGCTTACAAATCCCCGTAACCTTCCAGCACCGGGCAGGCGTCAGCCCCTATACGTCATCTTTCGATTTAGCAGAGACCTGTGTTTTTGATAAACAGTTGCTCGGGCCTTTTCACTGCGGCCTCATCTCTGAGGCTCCCCTTCTCGCGAACTTACGGGGTTAATTTGCCGAGTTCCTTAACAATGCTTCTCCCGTTCGTCTTAGGATTCTCTCCTCACCTACCTGTGTCGGTTTGCGGTACGGGTACCTTTACTCTCGATAGTGGCTTTTCTCGTCAGTGCGGAATCAGTTACTTCGGTACTCTAATTTCCCTCCCCATCAAGCCTTCGAAACGTCCGGCGGATTTGCCTACCAGACTATCTACCTCTCTTGGACGAGCTCTTCCAGCTGCTCGCTTAACTTATCCCCCTGCGTCCCCACCTCTCTCAAACGAGTAACGGTAGTACAGGAATATCAACCTGTTGCCCATCGACTACGCCTCGCGGCCTCGCCTTAGGACCCGACTTACCCTGGGCGGACGAACCTTCCCCAGGAAACCTTAGGTTTTCGACGGTAAAGATTCTCACTCTACTCTCGCTACTTATTCCGGCATTCTCACTACTGCCTCGTCCAGCCGTCCTTACGATCGACCTTCTACCTACTACAGTAAGCTCCCCTACCACACAGAAGTCGGATACCAGAAGCCAGATGTCAGATTTGTTTCCAGTTTTTTATCAAGGTATTTATTCTCTTGCCTAACCCGGTATAGCTTTCAGCTATCCTTTCATATGTCTCATTGCTTATATATCCCAAGTCCCTGCTTATACTCACTAGAACCTTCATTTCTGTTGATATATTTACAAATCTTCATATGAGGTTATCTTTTTCATACCTCTTTTTCTGGTTTCTGACCTCTGGTCTCCGACTTCTGAATCCATAGCTTCGGTACACGATTTGAGCCCCGAAAATTTTCGGCGCAGGCTCACTCGACTAGTGAGCTATTACGCACTCTTTGAATGAGTGGCTGCTTCTAAGCCAACATCCTAGTTGTCTTAGCAAACCCACATCCTTTTCCACTTAATCGTGATTTTGGGACCTTAGCTGATGATCTGGGCTTTTTCCCTCTCGACTACGGAACTTATCTCTCGCAGTCTGACTCCCAGGTAACATCTTTACGGCATTCTGAGTTTGATAGGGTTCGGTAACCCGGTAAGGCCCCTAGCCCATTCAGTGCTTTACCTCCGTAAGATTTTTCCCTGAGGCTAGCCCTAAAGCTATTTCGGGGAGAACCAGCTATCTCCGGGTTCGATTGGAATTTCTCCGCTACCCACAGCTCATCCCAGACCTTTTCAACGGTCATGCGGTTCGGTCCTCCGCGAGATTTTACTCTCGTTTCAACCTGGCCATGGGTAGGTCACCCGGTTTCGGGTCTATTACATGTGACTAATTCGCCCTATTCAGACTCGGTTTCCCTGCGGCTCCGGACCTCTAGTCCTTAACCTTGCCACATACAATAACTCGCCGGACCGTTCTACAAAAAGTACGCCGTCGAGCCTTAACGCTCTTCGACTGCTTGTAAACATAGGGTTTCAGGTTCTCTTTCACTCCCCTCCCGGGGTTCTTTTCACCTTTCCCTCACGGTACTGCTTCTCTATCGGTCACCAGGTAGTATTTAGCCTTGGAGGGTGGTCCCCCCTACTTCCCACAAGGTTCCTCGTGCCTCGTGGTACTCCGGATTCTGGTCTGTCTTTGCGCATTTCACATACGGGACTTTTACCCTCTGTGGTCTACACGTTCCAGTGTCTCATTCTGCTATGCGCGCAGAATCATTATACCAGTCCTTTACCCCGTACTGGAGAACAGAAAACAGATGCTCTGCTCTCTGGCTTCTGATCTCTGTTCTCTAGTACGGTTTAGGCTCTTCCGCGTTCGCTCGCCACTACTTACGGAATCTCGGTTGATTTCTTTTCCTGCGGGTACTTAGATGTTTCAGTTCCCCGCGTATCCCTCCTGTACACTATGGATTCATGTACAGGTACTTGAGAGTTTACCTCAAGTGGGTTGCCCCATTCGGAAATCCACGGATCTATGGCTATTTGCGCCTTACCGTGGCTTATCGCAGCTTATCACGTCCTTCATCGGCTCCTGGTGCCAAGGCATTCACCCTATGCTCTTAATAGCTTGACCAATGCTTATTGCGTTAGCATATAAGCTTCCGCTATATGCCTGCGCAGCAGGCCTTTCCTACATTACTTATGTCTGCAGGCTACCTTTTGTTTAAACTACTAGCTGCTTCCTACGCTTTCGCATGCTCCACTTCCAATAGCTTGAACAATCCACAATTGGTTAACCAACCAATTGCTTTTTAGGTTCTCTTGTCATATCAAGATTAGCCTGAGCCAATCCTTCTACGACTTTGATCTTTAAAGTGATTTTTCTTAACACGTCTTTGAGTTAACAATCGCAATCTTGCTTTAGCAAGCTTACGAAATCCTAAGAGTCACGTTGTACTTTGATTGAAGTTTGTGCAACTTCTAATCGATACTTCGTTACCCTTATTTTTGTCTTCTCTAGGATTATTGCATCAGTCAGGATTTTTGCTTTAGCAAAATATCCTTCTATAAACGCAGCAATCCTTTGTTTCATTTCCCTCGAAATGAAACTGTCGCTTTACATTATATAGTTTTCAAGGTGCAATCCGTTTTTGCCTCCGGTTTCTCAACCGCGGATTTTCAATTATACTCAGTTTACTCTTTCGAGTCAACCGGTACTTTTTGGCTGCACATAGTGAAAAAATATGTCACTAAGGAATTTCGCTTTGCGAAATGCTACTTATGTAACATTTCCGCTTGCGGAAATCTGTTTGTGAAGCCGAGTCCTAAAGAGTCTCACTGCGTGAAGCTCATATTCGGTAGGACATCGTTTCGCTTGCGCGAATCCTATCCAATATTTTTGCTTTCGCAAAAATCAACTTAAGGTAGGCTCTTTTCTCGCCTTACGGCTCGATAAAGCCTTGGTGGAGATAATGAGATTCGAACTCATGACCCCCTGCTTGCAAGGCAGGTGCTCTCCCAGCTGAGCTATACCCCCACGTCTTTGTCTCCATAGACTTCTGGAGCCAAACCTCTAGTTCAGCCGGTAGTCGGCAGATCAATTTCTATCTGCTGATCGGCCAACCTGGTTCTTCTCAATTCAAGGTTCACATCCGCAGCGCTTGCTCACGCAAACAGTGCGGTATACAGACCTTCAAAAGTAA
>Ga0209510_1004730_pt1 | contig 11781 bp, 7 predicted proteins | sample BiotimSIPDNA_FD_185749 | JGI IMG/M metagenome (GOLD analysis project Ga0209510, IMG submission 185749) | Anaerobic biogas reactor microbial communites from Washington, USA - Biogas_R1 time_0 SIP DNA (SPAdes) (version 2) | ecosystem: Engineered > Bioreactor > Anaerobic > Unclassified | place... | reverse complement strand
CGGGTCCCTTGTTGAGACAGCGCCCAAATCGTTACACCATTCGTGCGGGTCGGAACTTACCCGACAAGGAATTTCGCTACCTTAGGACCGTTATAGTTACGGCCGCCGTTTACTGGGGCTTCGGTTCACTGCTTCTCTTGCGATGACAGGTCCCCTTAACCTTCCAGCACCGGGCAGGTGTCAGCACCTATACGTCAGCTCTCGCTTTCGCAGATACCTGTGTTTTTGATAAACAGTCGCTTGGGCCTCTTCTCTGCGGCCTGCTTGCGCAGGCACCCCTTCTCCCGAAGTTACGGGGTCATTTTGCCGAGTTCCTTAACAAGGGTTCTCCCGTCCGTCTCAGGATCCTCTCCCTGCCCACCTGTGTCGGTTTGCGGTACGGGTACCCGTAAATATACTAGCAGCTTTTCTCGCCAGCGTGAAATCACTCGCTTCCCTACTTGACTTCGGTCCTCTCACACCTCATGCTCTCAGGTTGCGTACTTCACTACAACCCACACTCGGTGCTTTCACGCAGTTGACCATCACCGCGCCCGAGCTATCCTTCTGTGTCACTGCTTCATTCTACGGGTAGTGCAGGAATCTCCACCTGCTGTCCATCGCCTACGACCTTCGTCCTCGGCTTAGGTCCCGACTTACCCTGGGTGGATGAACCTTCCCCAGGAAACCTTGGGCCTTCGACCGGCATGTTTCCCACATGCCTCTCGCTACTCATACCGGCATTCTCTCTTCTGTACAGTCCACATGTCCTCTCGGTCATGCTTCTGCCCATACACAATGCTCCTCTACCACCCACGGTTGTGAGCTCCATCTTCTTGGGTAACATGCCCTTCCTTACATGAATATGACATTCCCTGATGAAAACAGAGTTCACAACCGTGAATCCGCCGCTTCGGTGACGTGTTTTAGCCCCGGTACATCTTCGGCGCACAACCACTCGACCAGTGAGCTATTACGCACTCTTTCAATGTATGGCTGCTTCTAAGCCAACATCCTGGTTGTCTGTGCAATTCCACATCCTTTTCCACTTAACACGTACTTCGGGACCTTAGCGGACGGTCTGGGGTGTTCCCCTTTTGCCCACGGAACTTATCTCCCATGGACTGACTCCCGTACATCAATTAGCCGGCATTCGGAGTTTGATAAGGTTTGGTAAGCTTTGTGGCTCCCGCGCCCAGTCAGTGCTCTACCTCCGGTAATCTAATACGAGGCTAGCCCTAAAGCTATTTCGAGGAGAACCAGCTATCTCCGGGTTCGATTGGAATTTCTCCCCTATCCACAGCTCATCCCCGCCTTTTTCAACAGACGTCTGGTTCGGTCCTCCATGAACTTTTACGCTCACTTCAACCTGGCCATGGATAGATCACCCGGTTTCGGGTCTGCGCTCGCCAACTCTTTCGCCCTCTTCAGACTCGCTTTCGCTACGGCTTCAGTACTGCATACCTTAACCTCGCTGGCTGACGCAACTCGCCGGTCCGTTCTACAAAAAGTACAAGGTCGCGCGTCAACCACGCTCCCTCTGCTTGTAAACATAGGGTTTCAGGTTCTCTTTCACTCCCCTCCCGGGGTCCTTTTCACCTTTCCCTCACGGTACTATGCGCTATCGGTCACCAAGTCGTATTTAGCCTTGGAGGGTGGTCCCCCCTGCTTCCCGCCGGATTCCACGTGTCCTGCGGTACTCTGGTACCGGCTCTCAACTTCCGCTTTTCGACTACGGGGCTGTTACCCCCTCTGGCTGGGCTTTCCTTCCCTATTCGTCTAAGCTTCCGTCAATCCTGTGCCGGCCCTCAACCCCACGGGCCGTAACCCGTGGTTTGGGCTCTTCCCCGTTCGCTCGCCGCTACTGGGAGAATCGATCTTTCTTTCTTTTCCTCCGGGTACTTAGATGTTTCAGTTCCCCGGGTTCCCTCGTCTGGGACTATGTGTTCATCCCAGCGTGACGGACCTTCAGTCCGCCGGGTTTCCCCATTCGGAGATCTACGGTTCTATGCCTGCTTGCGGCTCCCCGTAGCTTTTCGCAGCTTGCCACGTCCTTCTTCGGCGCTTGGTGCCAAGGCATCCGCCCTATGCTCTTCTTCGCTTGATTTTTTCAGCGCCGGCTCACATCCCTTCCGGGACGCTGCCCTGCGCCTGCCTTCCGGAATTGCTCATGTAGCGATACATGTTCCGGAAAGCTCCTTTATCCTGAGACCAACTGACTTGGATGCCTTCCAGCATCCCGGGCGGTGGGATCTCTCCCCCGCCTCGCCATGCCTCCGCATGGCGCGCAACTGGCCTGATTAACCTTCTCTTGTTCTTCTCTTGTTGCCGTTCTCTCAATGCTGCCGCGCCTTACGGCGCGCCCCGAAGGGACCGCGTTGATCAAACAACAACCTTTAGGTTTTCTCGTTTCTTCCTGTGTGCGGTTGTCAAGGTGCGCGCCGGCCCAGGGCCGGCCCCAGCATCCATACAGGACACTGAAAACGATACAGATCAGAGAAGCTTGTTCAACCACAGCGATCAATCCGCTGGTGCCCCGCCGCCTTGGCGTCGGGGGCTTCCGGGACACTTGCGTCCCTGGTGTGGGCGCTCCCAAAGAGCCCCACCCGCTGGCCAGTTGACTGGCCTTTTGGCGCCCGGTGGCTTCCCACCAGACGCATCGACCTGGTTTCGGCCTCCGCATTCCTGCGTCAGCGCTACTCCCTAGAAAGGAGGTGATCCAGCCGCACCTTCCGATACGGCTACCTTGTTACGACTTCACCCCAGTCATTGATCTCACCTTCGTCAGATGGCTCCTCACGGTTACCTCTCTGCCTTCGGGTGCTACCAACTCCCATGGTGTGACGGGCGGTGTGTACAAGGCCCGGGAACGTATTCACCGCGACATGCTGATTCGCGATTACTAGCAACTCCTGCTTCATGTGGGCGGGTTGCAGCCCACAATCCGAACTGTGACCGCTTTTTTGAGATTCGCTCCGGCTTGCGCCTTCGCAGCTCTCTGTCTCGGCCATTGTAGCACGTGTGTAGCCCAGGTCATAAGGGGCATGATGATTTGACGTCGTCCCCACCTTCCTCCGAGTTGTCCCCGGCGGTCCCAGTAAAGTCCTCGGCATCATCCGTTAGTAACTACCGGCAAGGGTTGCGCTCGTTGCGGGACTTAACCCAACATCTCACGACACGAGCTGACGACAACCATGCACCACCTGTCTCAGATTGTGCAAGCACACACTGTATCTCTACAGCTTTACCTGGATGTCAAGACCTGGTAAGGTTCTTCGCGTTGCTTCGAATTAAACCACATGCTCCGCTGCTTGTGCGGGCCCCCGTCAATTCCTTTGAGTTTTAATCTTGCGACCGTACTCCCCAGGCGGAATGCTTATTGTGTTTACTACGGCACAGAAGGGGTCGATACCCCCTACACCTAGCATTCATCGTTTACAGTGTGGACTACCAGGGTATCTAATCCTGTTTGCTCCCCACACTTTCGCGCCTCAGCGTCAGTTGCAGTCCAGTCACCCGCCTTCGCCACTGGTGTTCCTCCCGATCTCTACGCATTTCACCGCTACACCGGGAATTCCGATAACCTCTCCTGCACTCAAGCTGCACAGTTTCAATAGCACTTCCAACCTTAAAAGCTGGGCTTCCACTACTGACTTGCACAGCCGCCTACGCGCCCTTTACGCCCAATCATTCCGGACAACGCTCGCCCCCTACGTATTACCGCGGCTGCTGGCACGTAGTTAGCCGGGGCTTCCTCCTTGGGTACCGTCTTCTACTCTTCCCCAAGAACAGAGGTTTACAATCCGAAAACCTTCTTCCCTCACGCGGCGTTGCTGGGTCAGGGTTCCCCCCATTGCCCAATATTCCCCACTGCTGCCTCCCGTAGGAGTTTGGACCGTGTCTCAGTTCCAATGTGGCCGTTCACCCTCTCAGGCCGGCTACCGATCATTGGCTAGGTGAGCCCTTACCCCACCTACTACCTAATCGGACGCGAGCCCATCTTCCACCGGATTGCTCCTTTGACCCCTGTGACATCGTCACCGTGGTCTCATGCGGTATTAGAGCGGCTTTCGCCGCCTTATCCCCCTGTGAAAGGCAGGTTGCTCACGCGTTACTCACCCGTCCGCCGCTAAAGCATAAGGAGTCCATCCGAAAACTTCTTTCCTATGCCTCCGCTCGACTTGCATGTGTTAGGCACGCCGCCAGCGTTCGTCCTGAGCCAGGATCAAACTCTTGTGTTTAATCCAACAGTCCGCGCCAACCCCTTCCGGTTGCCCCTTCCCGCCCTCAAGGGCTGTCCAGGGCCACCTTCCAAAAGCCGGCCGACCGATGTTCGCTCAATTGAATCGACTGTCGTTAAATTTCGCTTCTCTTCTCTGTATCGTTTTCAAGGTCCCCGCAACCCCGTTTGGGGTGCCCGATGAATATACCACAGCACCCGGCCTTTAGTCAAGCAAAAAATAAGCGCTTTTCCCACTTTTCTCAAAGATTGCATGGGCATGTGCTTTCTGGAGCCCACAAAGCTGACGCCCCTATCCGCACCAGCCAGAACAGACAAAAAACCGGATTCTGGACAAACATCCCGGCGGCACCACACGAAAAACCGGCGTCCACGGGCAGCTGCCCGCGCTGACTTCCCGCATCCTCACCCTTGAGAACCGGCTGGCGCATATGCCGCCTCCCGGGACAAAACCTGCCCGGCAGGCTGCCCAGCCGCTTTGTGAAACCCGGCCAAATGAGGTATGATATGGGAGCAAACGAATGTGCCGCAAGGCAGAAAGAGGTACAAGCATGCCCCACACCCAGCACAGCAAGGAAGACCTGCGCATCGCCGCCATCCGTGGCCGCCAGGTGATTGACAGCCGCGGCTTCCCCACCACCGAGGCCGTGGTCACCCTGGGCTGCGGCGCCAGCGGCCTGGCCGCGGCCCCCAGCGGCGCGTCCACCGGCCAGTTTGAGGCGCACGAGCTGCGCGACGGCGACAAGGCCCGCTTCCAGGGCAAGGGCGTCAGCCAGGCCGTGAAGCATATCAATGAAGACATCGCCCAGCACCTGGTGAACAAGGACTGGGCCGACCAGGCCGCGGTGGACAAGGCCATGATCAGCCTGGACGGCACCGACAACAAGACCCGCCTGGGCGCCAACGCCATCCTGGCCGTCAGCCTGGCCTATGCCAAGGCGGCCGCCAACTGCGCCCACCAGTCCCTTTTCCGCCACCTGGGCGGGGAGAAGGCCGTCACCCTGCCCGTGCCCATGCTGAACATCCTCAACGGCGGCGCCCATGCCGCCAACAGCCTGGACGTGCAGGAGTTCATGGTGATGCCGGTAGGCGCCAAGTCCTTTGAGGAAGGCCTGCGCTGGGGCGTTGAGGTCTACCAGGCCCTCAAGTCGCTGCTCAAGTCCAGGAAGCTGGCCACCGCCGTGGGCGATGAGGGCGGCTTCGCGCCCGACCTGCCCGGCGAGCGGGAAACCCTGGACCTGATCCTGGAGGCCATCCGCAAGGCGGGCTACGAGCCCGGCCGGGACGTGGCCCTGGCCATTGACGCCGCCGCCTCCGAGTGGAAGGCGGACAGCGGCTACAGGATGCCCAAGACCGGGCAAACCTTCACCACCGATGAGCTGGTGGCCTTCTGGGCCAAGCTGGTGGAGGACTACCCCATCGTCTCCCTGGAGGACCCCCTGGATGAGGAGGACTGGGCGGGCTGGGTGCAGCTGACCCAGAAGATCGGCCACAAGGTGCAGATTGTGGGCGATGACCTGTTTGTGACCAACGTCAAGCGCCTGGAGCGCGGCATCAAGGAAAAGGCGGCCAACGCCATCCTGATCAAGCTCAACCAGATTGGCTCGCTGACGGAGACCCTGGACGCCATCCGCCTGGCGCACGGGAACGGGTTCAAGACCGTCATCTCCCACCGCTCGGGCGAGACCGAGGACGTGACCATCGCCGACCTGGCCGTGGCCACCAACGCCGGGCAGATCAAGACCGGCGCACCCGCGCGCTCTGAGCGCGTGGCCAAGTACAACCAGCTGCTGCGCATTGAGGAGGAGCTGGGCGACAAGGCGGTCTATCCGGGCAAGGACGCGTTCAACTAAGCGCCAAGGCGCCCGGGGGCACCACGGGATGAACAGGGGGCTTCCCCCGGAGGGGAAACCCCGTAGAAACGCCCCCAACTTCACCCGGTGTAAAGGGACCGGAGATGGCACAGTTGGCCATCTCCGGTTTTTTTGTTCTTCTATAGATAATACCGCGGGAAGGGGCGGGGCATCATTCCCCCTCCAGGCTCAGGGCCTCCAGCGCCGCGCGGTCCAGGATGCGGATGCCGCGGTGCCCGGAGAGGGACAGCAGGCCCTCCTCCTGCAGGGCGGTCAGCCGCCGGGAGAGGGTTTCCTGGCTCATGCCCAGCTGGGAGGCAAAATCGCCCTTGCTCATGGGCAGGGTGAAGGCCGCCCGGCCATCGGACAGGCTGAGCAGCATGCCGGCCAGGCGCTGGGTAACGGATGACAGGCTCACCGCCTCCAGCAACCCATCGGCCTGCTCCAGGCGCTGGGAGAGCGCGTCCATCACCTGAAAGGCGATGGAGGGCTGGCGGCCCATCAGCTGCTTGAGTGCGGCGCCGTCCAGCGCGCACATGGTGACCGGGCCCAGCGCCTGGGCGCTGTCGGTGTGGGGCAGGGAGGAAAACAGGGCCAGTTCGCCAAAGAAATCCCCCGGGCCCAGCACCCGCAGCACCTGCTCCCGCCCGGTGACATGCAGCCGGGTCAGCTTGACCTGGCCCTCGTGCAGCACATAGAGGGTGTTGCTGGTGTCCCCCGCGCGGTAGATGTATTCGCCTTTGCTGTAGCGCCTGGAACTGGCCGCGCGGGCAATCTGCAGGCGCTCCTGGTCGCTCAGGCCCTGGAAGATGGGCACCACCGCCAGGCAGGTGAAGTGGTGGTGGGTGTGAGAGCACTCGCTCATGTTTCCTCCTTCATATAGCCAATTCGCCAACAAACAAGGCCGCGTCAGAGCGCCTCAAAGCTGGCGCCGTGGTAGGCGGCCAGCCGGCTGAGCGCCCCGTTCAGCGCGCGCTGGCGTCCGCGGGTGGGCGCGACCCCCTCCTCCCACCACAGGCCGCGCAGGCGCAGCCTGCCCGCCGCCCGGTCCAGCACCGGCTCCACGCGGCCCACCAGCTGGCCATCCATCAGGATGGGCAGCACATAGGGGCCATAGATGCGCTTGTCCGGCTTGGTGTAGATCTCCCAGGTGTAGGAGAAGCCAAACAAGGCCTGGATCAAGCGCCGGTCCCAGAGGAAGCTGTCCAGCGGCGCGATCAGCTCGCAGCGCGGCGCCGCCTCCCCCAGGGCCAGGGAGGCCTCCAGCGCCGCTTCATCCGCCACAGCCAGGTAGAGTGTGTCCCGGATGCCCTCCACCCGCAGCGGCAGCAGCGCGCCCCTGGCTGTCAGGCGGTCAAAGGCCTGCCGGCGCGGCCCCGCGTACCAGGCCCGGGTGCCCAGCCAGGCGTCGGATGCCCTGTTCCACAGCAGCCCCACCCCGCGCACCCGGCGCAGCACATGCCAGTCGGTCTGGGCGTCTTCATCCGGGTGGGGGTCCGGGGCATCCAGGATGTGCATGGGCAGGCAGCGCTCAGCCAGGTCATAGGTTTTGAGGGTGCCCTTCTTGCTGTGGATGAGCAGCTGCCCTTCATTGTACAGCTGCTCCAGCGCCGCGCGGGACAGGCTGGTGGCCGCCCAGTACCAGTCCACCCGGCCGGCCAGTCCCAGGCTGGCGGCGTCCTGGGGGCCCTGGTCACGGATGTGGGCCAGCACCTGGGCGCGGATTGCCGGGGTCACCTGGCGGGCCCTGTTGGCGCCCGCCCAGGCCAGGCGGTAGTGGCGCAGGTGGGGCCAGTCCTCCCGGCGATAGATGGCCAGGTTTTTGTCAAAGTGGTCAACCAGCTCGCGGCTGCCATACAGCAGGTCCGCGAACAGGGGGGCCGTGAAGCCCGCCACCCGGGACAGGCAGGTGATCTCCGCGCTGCGCCCGCAGATGTCCACCGGGTCATACTGCACGCAGCCGGCCTGGGCGGCGAAGTCCAGCACGCCCTGCCTGCCCGTGAAGCGGGGCCGGCCCAGCAGGCCCTGGTGGTGCAGCAGGAACCGGGCGGCCTGGGCTTTGGTGAGGGCCCGCACAAGACCACCTCCCAAGCGGTAATTGTCTGCCTTCATCATACCCCGGGGATGCCGGCAAAGCCATCCCGGCCCGGCGGGGGACAAAAACATTGCCTTGTGCCAGCTGGCGGGCTATAATGGAACCTGCGCGAACGCAAGGAGGAAATGCATGTACAAGTTGCTGCTAGTGACCGGCCAGGCGGACGTTGCCCAGGCGTTTACCGGCATTCAGGATATGACCCGGCTGTTTTTTGACCCGGTGACCGTGGTGTCCACCACCGAGGAAGCCATCGGCCACCTGCGCCATCCCGGCGCCCAGGCCATCGCCTTTGACCCGGACAGCCCTGAGGCGGGCAGCCTGCAGGAGCACCTGGCCACCCAGTACCCCTACCTGCCCATCATGCGCACCCACCGCCGCGGGGACGGTCTGCGCAACGAGCTGTCCATGCTGCGCGAGGTGCTGGACCAGCTGCATGGTGATTTTTCCGACGACGAGAACGATGTGCCCATGATCCTGGCCCGCCTGGAGCAGGAAACCCTGCGCCGGCTGTTGGAAGAGCGCCTGGCCAACGCCAACGAGCTGCGCAGCCGCCTGCTGCTGGCGCGCTCCCCGCTGAAGGCCGAGCTGCCCGCGCTGCTGTTTGAGTTTGATCTGCGCGACGGGGCCAGCTTCCTGTCCCGCCGCTGGAGCCACGGCTTTGACCGGCTGGACCTGTCCCTGCGCGCCAACTTCTTCGGCCAGATTCCCGGCCCCCTGGTCTATTCCTCCGCGCTGCTGAGCCCGCTGCGCATGCGCGTGCTGGCCTGCGCGGTCACGCCCCTGGCGGAGCGCGAGCTGGACCTGCTCAGCGCCCAGACCCAGCAGCTGGTTTTGGGCATGGCCGCGCAGGTTAAAATCTATATGGACCTGGAGCTGGCCTGCACCCAGTTCCGTGTGCTCAGCCGCCTGGAGGATCTGATCCCGCCCAACCACTGAATCTGAGGCGCTTTGCCTGCAAGATAGAACCCATCAACAAAACAAGGAGGATTCGCCATGAGCTTCTTCAAGAAAATGATTTCCAGCCAGTTGATTGACGTCATTGAGTGGACCGATTCCAGCGCCAACACCATGGTGTACCGTTACGACCGCAACGGCAAGGAAATCATGATGGGCGCGCAGCTCACCGTCCGGGAGAGCCAGGTCGCCGTGTTTGTGAACGAGGGCAAGATTGCCGACGTCTTCCAGCCTGGCCGCTATGAGCTGAGCACCCAGAACATGCCCATCATGACGGCGCTCAAAAGCTGGAAATACGGCTTCAAGTCCCCCTTCCAGGCCGAGGTGTACTTCGTGAACACCAAGCAGTTCCTGGACCTGAAGTGGGGCACCAGTAACCCGGTGATGATGCGCGATACGGAGTTTGGCATGGTGCGCCTGCGCGCCTTCGGGATCTACTCCTTCCGCGTCGTGGACCCAGTGGCCTTCCTCAAGGAGGTCTTTGGGACCACCGAGCTGATGACGGTGGAGGGTGTGGAAGGGCAGATCAAGCGCACGGTGGTCTCCGCGCTGAGCGACATCATTGCCCAGAGCAAGATCCCCGCGCTGGACCTGGCCGCCAACTATGACGAGCTCAGCCAGTTCGCCCTCAACAGCCTGTCCCCGCGCTTTGCGGGCCTGGGCCTGAAGCTGGAAAGCTTCGTGGTGGAAAACATCAGCCTGCCCCAGGAGGTGGAGGCCGCCATGGACCGCCGCACCAGCATGGGCGTGGTGGGCGATTTGGGCCGCTACACCCAGTTCCAGGCGGCTGAGGCGCTGCGCGACGCGGCGCAGAACGAAGGTGGCAGCGCCGGGATGGGCGCGGGCCTGGGCGCGGGCATGGCCATGGGCCAGATGATGCAGGGCGCCTTGGCCGGCAGCCAGCAGCCAAGCGCCCCCGCCGCCCAGGAGGCCACCGCCCCCTGCGTGAGCTGCGGCGCGGCCATCAGGCAGGGCAGCAAGTTCTGCCCGGAGTGCGGGGCCAGCCAGTCAGCCGGGGCCTGCCGTGACTGCGGCAAGCCGCTGGCGGAGGGGGCAAAGTTCTGCCCCGAGTGCGGCGCGCGGCAGTAGGCACAGGACAAGCGCCGGCAACGGCGCTTTTTTATGCCCAACACACATGATTGGAGACACACATGGATACAGCGGCACTGCACCAGCTTTTCGCGGACAAGGGCGCCATCCTGCAGGGACATTTCTACCGGCTGTCCGGCCGGCACACCGATTGGTATGTGCAGTGCGCGCGGCTGTTTGAGGACAGCGCCACCGCCCAAACGGTGGCGGGCGAGCTGGCGCGGCGCTGCGCGCAGTACGAGGCCGATGTGGTGCTGGCCGCCGCCATTGGCGGGGTGCTGCCCGGCTTTGAGGTGGCCCGCGCGCTGGGCCTGCCCCTGTTCTACTGTGAGAAGCGCGATGGCGCGCTGATTTTGCGCCGGGGCTTTGACCTGCGCCCGGGCATGCGCGTGCTGGTGGTCGAGGACGAGGTGTCCACCGGCCAGTCGGTGCGCGAGATGGCTGAAATCGTCCGCGCGCTGGGCGGCGAGGTGGCCGGCGTGGGCTGCCTGGTGGACAAGTCCGGCGGCAAGGCGCCCCTGGACACGCCCCTGACCGCACTGATCACCCTGGATGCCCAGCACTACCGCCCGGAGGCCTGCCCGATGTGCAAGGCGGGGCAGCCGCTGCAGAACCTGCGCTGACAAGGCCGCGGGGCAGGCGACAGCCTGCCCTGGCCGGTGGGGTCAGGGCGCCTGCCCTCATCCCCTGAAACGCATACGCTGTTCAGCCTGACAGGCCGGGGCGCGCGCGCAGGGCAAATCAGCGCCATCCAGTTATTTTGCAGGTACAACCGGGTATTATCAAAGGGAATTGGAGCTTCCGGGCGGTCCCCTGGTTTCCCGGCCCGGGAGGCACATGGATAAGGAGGAACCGGTATGTCAAACACACCCCAGAAGAACAGCAAGGTGCTGTCCATCATCCTGGCCTTGCTGGTGGTGGCCGCCCTGGTCTTTGGCTTTGTCAACAACGGCTCAAAGGCTGACCTGAACAAGCAGGTGGACGAGCTGACCACCAAGGTCAGCACCCTGACCGCCGAGCTGGATTCCGCCAAGGCTTCCGTGGAAGCCGCCCAGGCCGCGGAGGAGGCTGCCCTAGCCCAGGCGGAGGCGCAGCGGATCGCCGCGGAAGCCAAGGCCGCGGAGGAGGCTGCCGCCGCTGCCGCGGAGGAAGCCGCCAGGGCCGCTGAGGAGGCCGCTGCCGCCCAGGCCGCCGAGGAAGAGGCCGCCGCCAAGGCCGCTGAGGAGGAAGCCGCCGCCAAGGCCGCTGAGGAGGAAGCCGCCGCCAAGGCCGCTGAGGAGGAAGCCGCCGCCAAGGCTGCTGAGGAAGAGGCTGCCGCCAAGGCTGCTGAGGAGGAGGCTGCCGCCAAGGCCGCTGAGGAAGAGGCTGCCGCCAAGGCCGCTGAGGAGGAGGCTGCCGCCAAAGCCGCTGAGGAGGAGGCCGCCACAATGGCAGTGGCCGCTGCGGCTGAAACCCCTGTTGAGATTTCCGTCTTCCAGCTGAAGGTGGAGATTGACCCGATGATCCAGGCCTTTGGCAAGCTGTACAACGAGAAGCACCCCGGCGTCACGGTGACGGTGGAGACCCTGGGC
>Ga0209510_1004727_pt1 | contig 11787 bp, 8 predicted proteins | sample BiotimSIPDNA_FD_185749 | JGI IMG/M metagenome (GOLD analysis project Ga0209510, IMG submission 185749) | Anaerobic biogas reactor microbial communites from Washington, USA - Biogas_R1 time_0 SIP DNA (SPAdes) (version 2) | ecosystem: Engineered > Bioreactor > Anaerobic > Unclassified | place... | reverse complement strand
CGCATCGAACTATACACCGGCCCTTACGCCATGCAGTTCCCGATTGACAAGGAAAAGGCGGTGGCTCCTTTTGTTGAGGCAGCTACCCTGGCAAAGAGTCTGGGATTGGGCATCAACGCAGGTCATGACCTGAACCTCGACAACCTGCATTACCTCTGGCAGCAGATCCCCTGGCTCAAAGAGGTCTCCATCGGACACTCACTTATCAGTGATGCTCTCTACATGGGACTCAAAGAAACAATAAAAGCATATAAAAATTGTTTAAAAGAGACTCCTGATGTGGAATGACCAACTAAAACATTTATCTTTATCAATTGACTTTTACCAACTATAACAGAATCATTGTGATATGAATCTTTTGCAAATACCCTCACCGGCAGACAGCCTACAGGCAATCTACAACACCATGCAGCAAACAGCGGTTGCTGAAGAAATGGCAGCAAAGATGAACGCATTCGACCTGGCACTGAAAGGTGGATGGAACATGATCGTTCTGCTGGTACTGTTACTGATGACCATCTACGTCCTGATTGAACGGACGCTGGTGATCAACAAAGCCGGCAGAGAGGACAACTCATTTATGAACCGTATCAAGGATTACATCCTGGATGGCAAGATTGACGCAGCAATGAATCTCTGCCGCAATACCGACACCCCCTCCTCCAGGATGGTGGAGAAAGGGATTTCACGCCTGGGACGTCCTATGGGTGATGTGATGTCGGCAATCGAGAACCAGGGCAACATCGAGATCTCCAAGCTGGAGAAAGGAATCCCCGTTCTGGCAACCTCCGCCTCGGGTGCTCCCATGATAGGTTTCCTCGGAACAGTGACGGGTATGGTAAAGGCTTTCATGAGCATGGCAAGCGCCGGAGCAAATGTGGATGTGAACATCCTCTCCACCGGTATCTATGAGGCACTGGTCACCACCGTGGGTGGTCTGATAGTGGGCATCATCGCACTCTTTGCCTACAACTACCTCTCCACGCGAATCAAGGGCATCGTCAACAGGCTGGAGATGCGGATCATGGAGTTCATGGATATCCTCAACGAACCGGCAGCATAACAGAATCGGCAGATTGACCGATTTGATGATTCATAGTCAATCAACAAATCACCGAATCAAAGAGATATGGCATTAAAACAGCGATTTAACATAGAATCGAATTTCAGCATGGCATCGATGACCGATGTAATCTTTCTGCTGCTGATCTTCTTCATGATCACCTCGACCATCGTCGTGCCCAACGCCATACAGGTTTTGCTGCCACGTTCGCAGCAACAGGCACAGGCCAAGCCCATCACCCGGGTAACCATCGACAAGGATCTGAACTACTACGTGGCCAATGCCAATGAACGGGAGCGACAGGTGCCCTTTGAAGCGATCACCCCTTTCCTGCAATCTGTATACAGTGCCGAACCGGATATCTTCGTAGCGCTCTACGCCGATGAAAGTGTTCCCTACAAGGAGATTGTCCGTATCCTGGACATTGCCAATCAGAACAGATTCAAGATGGTACTGATGACAAGACCCAACTGAGGGGACTGATTTGTATTACCAAAAGCTAATAGAAAATCAATGGAGGTAACGAGAGAGAAAATAGGAGGAATTGCAGGAACAATTATTTTTGCCATATTGCTCCTGCTGATCCTGTTGTTCTCCTACTTCACCCTCAACACCCCGCCGGAGGAACTGGAAGGAATTCCGGTAATGTTTGGTAGTGTGGAGGATGCCTATGGAGTGACTGAGCCCCCAATGAATGAACCCACACCACTGCCCGCCCAACAACCTGAGCCTCCGGCGAACACCCCCGAGGAACCGTTAATCACCCAAACCAACGAGCCTACCATCGATATTGAGGCACAACGTGAGGAGAGTGAGCGACAGGCCCGCCTGGCCGCCGAACAACGCGCACGCGAGGAGGCAGAACGAAGACGCCGCGAAGAGGAGGCCCGTAAACGGGAAATTAACCAACAAATGTCGGGACTCTTCGGCGAGAGCACCGAAAGCCGTGGCAACACCGAGGGGAGCGGCACACAGGGTGTCACCACAGGTAACGCCACACAAGGCTCACCCACAGGTACCGGCGGCATCGGAGAATTCAACCTAGATGGCCGTTCACTGGGCAGCGGAGGGTTGGTGCAACCACGATACACCGTGAACGATGAAGGTACGGTGGTCATCAATATCACCGTTGATCCCTCAGGGAATGTCACACATGCAGAGATCGGCAAGGGCACCAAATTACCCAATGCCGCCCTGCTCAAAGAAGCGCTCGAGGCGGCAAGGAGCACCAAGTTCAATGCCATCACCTCGATGAACAACCAGCAGGGAACCATCACCTATCGGTTTAGACTTAAATAATAAAGATAATTGTGATATGAAAAAAGTAGCACTCTTTCTGGCAGACGGATTTGAGGAGATTGAAGCGCTCGCTACAGTCGATATCCTGAGAAGAGCGCAGATCTCAGTAATCACAGTCTCTGTCACAGGGAAAAATGAAGTGACCGGCGCGCACGGCATTCCGGTCATCACCGACAGCCTGTTCGATGAGACCGATTTCTCACAGGTGGGCTACCTGGTATTGCCGGGCGGAATGCCTGGAGCACGCCACCTCGACGAGCATGAAGGTCTGAAGCAACTGATCACCGAATTTGATCGTCGGGGAGAACAAATCGCCGCCATCTGTGCGGCACCAATGGTACTGGGTGGCCTGGGCCTGCTACAGGATAAACAGGCTACCTGCTACCCCGGTTTTGAGGAGAAACTTATCGGTGCAAGGGTCACTGGAGAGAAAGTTGTAAGCGACCACAATATCACTACTGGCAGGGGACCCGGCCTGGTGTTTGAATTCGCGCTGACACTGGTAGAGCAAATCGCAGGAAGCGACAAACGCAGGGAGGTGGCACAGGGATTGCTCCTCTGATCAACAGTCTAAAAAAGCCGCATAAGTTCTAATTTGCGGGAAAATTTATGGTGCAAAGAGTTGGTTATTAATAAAAAACCAGCTACCTTTGCACCGCTTTTTTTACCGTCTCATGAACCGGCTTCATTCCGGACCTTATAGGATTGGGTGTTTACGCAACATGAACATGTCTAGAAAGCAATGTACAACATAATGTCTCACTTATTTAATTATTTATTACACGACAAATGACTGAAAACCTAAAAAATGTGGCTCCCATAGAAGACTTCGACTGGGCATCCTATGCTGAAGGTGATCCCTACAGTAAAGAGAATAGGGAAAAACTTACCGAAAGTTACGACAACACGCTGAACAAAATCAATGACAAAGAGGTCGTAAACGGTACTGTAACCTCCATGAACAAACGCGAGGTAGTTGTAAATATCGGATACAAATCAGACGGCGTAGTGTCGATGAACGAGTTCCGTTACAACCCTGACCTGAAAATTGGCGACGAAGTAGAGGTCTACATCGAAAGCCAGGAAGACAAAAAAGGACAGCTGATCCTCTCACACAAGAAGGCACGTGCTTCGCGCTCGTGGGATCGTGTGAATGCAGCACTCGAAAACAACGAAATCATCAAGGGATATATCAAATGCCGCACCAAGGGTGGTATGATTGTGGATGTATTCGGAATCGAAGCATTCCTTCCGGGATCGCAGATCGACGTGAAGCCGATCCGTGACTATGATATCTTTGTAGACAAGACAATGGAATTCAAGGTTGTGAAGATCAACCCTGAATACAAGAACGTGGTGGTTTCACACAAGGCTCTGATCGAAGAAGAACTCGAACAGCAGAAGAAAGAGATCATCTCCAAACTGGAAAAGGGACAGGTACTCGAAGGGGTTGTCAAGAACATCACTTCCTATGGTGTCTTTGTGGACCTGGGCGGTGTAGACGGTCTGGTACACATCACCGACCTCTCATGGGGACGCATTCAACACCCCGAAGAGGTGGTGAAACTGGACGACAAGATCAACGTGGTGATCCTCGACTTCGACAACGAAAAGAAACGTATCGCCCTTGGCCTGAAACAACTCACCCCGCATCCATGGGATGCTTTGAGTGAAACCCTGAAGGTGGGTGACGTCATCAAGGGCAAGGTGGTTGTCATCGCAGACTATGGTGCATTCGTAGAGATTGCACCGGGTGTAGAGGGATTGATCCACGTTTCCGAAATGAGCTGGACGCAGCACCTCCACAGCGCACAGGATTTCATGACCGTAGGTGAAGAAGTGGATGCCGTGATCCTTACCCTCGATCGTGAAGACCGTAAGATGTCACTCGGGGTGAAACAACTGAAGCCTGATCCATGGGATGACATCGAGGTTAAATACCCGGTTGGCAGCACCCATACTGCTAACGTTCGCAACTTCACCAACTTCGGTGCTTTTGTGGAAATTGAAGAGGGTGTGGAAGGACTGATTCATATCTCCGACCTCTCCTGGACCAAGAAGATCAAACACCCGAGTGAGATGACCGAGATCGGTGCACCCATCGAAGTACAGGTGCTCGACATCGACAAGGAAAACCGTCGTCTGAGCCTTGGTCACAAGCAGTTGGAAGAGAACCCCTGGGATGTGTTTGAAACCATCTTCACCACAGGGTCCATCCATGAAGGAACCATCGTGGAACTGCTCGACAAGGGTGCTGTGATCTCACTGCCCTACGGTGTGGAAGGATTCGCTACCCCCAAGCATCTGGTGAAGGAAGACAACTCACAGGCGCAGGTAGATGAAAAGCTGCAATTCAAGGTGATAGAGTTCAACAAGGATTCCAAGCGCATCATCGTATCACACAGTCGTATTCACGAAGATCTCTCGGGTGATGACTCACGCAGAAGAGGTAAGCGCGGCGGCAGAAAAGAGAGCAGCAACGAAACAGTCGTTGCCATGCCTTCTGTAGAGAAGACAACGCTCGGTGACATCGAAGAACTGGCAGCCCTGAAGGAGAAACTCGACAACCAAAAGGTAGAGGCTTTTAAAAAGGAAGCTGCTAAAGCGGAAGCCAAAGCGGAAGTAAAAGAGGAACCCAAAGTTGAGCCAGTAGCCGAAGCTGTTAGCGAAATTGCCGAAGCCGAAGTGAAAGAGCAGCCCAAGGCAAAGAAAGCATCAAAAGCTGACGATGACGTAGAAACAACAGAAGCTTCTGAAGAGGAGAAGGAATAATTCATCTCTGAAAGAGCACTGTTTCTCACATACAGATCTGCAAGGGGATCGGCTTAAAACAGCCGATCCCCTTCTTTTGTGTACCCTGGCTTGAAATAATCGGGTGGTACCTCTTCCTGAAAAATGTTTGTAACAAGCTAAATTAAAAACAGAACAAAGTGACAGCCAGAACTGTCATTTTTCATTATCTTTGTATCTTAAAAATCAGAGCAGGTGTTTTTACAAGACAAGCCTTATCGTGACTTCTCCGATTATCTTTCGGCACGATTTCCATACAAAGTACAGAAGATCTCCATCAATGCTGGTTTCACCTGCCCCAACCGCGACGGCAGTAAGGGGCTCGGTGGATGTACCTACTGCAACAACCAAAGTTTCAGCCCGGGTTACGGCAAGCCCACTAAAACGATCACAGAGCAGATGGCAGACGGCATTCAATTCTTCTCACGGAAATATCCGGAGATGAAATATCTGGCCTATTTTCAATCCTATACCAACACCTACGACAGCATTGCCTCGCTGACCGATAAATATGAGGAAGCACTGACACATCCTGGTGTGGTGGGACTGATCGTAGGTACACGGCCTGATTGCATGCCCGAGGAACTGCTTGATTACTTCGAAGCACTCAGCAAGAAAACCTTCCTGCTGATCGAATACGGAGTGGAATCAACCCTCAACCGAACCCTGGAACGGGTAAACCGGCAACACAGTTTTGAGGAGTCGGCAGCCATGATCCGTAAAACAGCGGAGCGGGGTATTACAGTGGGTGCACATATGATCCTGGGGTTACCAGGCGAAAGCGAAGAGGAGATACTGTCTCATGCCGACCGATTGTCGGAGTTACCGCTAACAACAGTTAAGCTGCACCAGCTACAGATCATACGCTATACCGCCATGGCCCGGGAATACAAATTGTTGCCGGAGTCGTTCCGTCTCTTCGAAGCAGATGAGTATGTCGATCTCTGTGTCAGCTTTGCCGAGCGCCTTCATCCCGACATCCACATCGAGCGGTTCACCTCACAATCGCCCAAACGACTGCTGATAGCCCCCGATTGGGGGATGAAAAACTATGAGATGACTGCCAGAATCATCAAGCGGTTTGTTGAGAGAAAGAGCTGGCAGGGTAAAGAATATCCCTACAGCCGGTAGTTCCAGCTTCGTCGGGTATACTTCTCTTTCCTCAGCTGTTCTATTTCTGCTTCAGCTTCTGCTGGCAACGTCAATACTTCACTCTCCCCATAGTGGAGGAGTAGTTTTTTTATAAACACACCCAGGAAAACTTCCATTGCCGGTGCATCTTCACCAATCTCTGCAAGGTAGCTTCGGATATTGATCACAGGGCTGGGGACCGAAGTGGTCGCCTTTCTGATCAACTGTCTGTTACCTGCATTGAGTGCTCGCTGTAATGCCTCCAGGTCGCTGTCATAGAGCAGGGTACCATGGTGCAGCTCCCGCTGCAGTGAGACATGGGAAGCGGTACCCGATATTTTTTTACCGTTGAGCCAGAGATCCTTTCTTTTGCCCACCTCTACCGGTACGGAGAGTGCCTGAAGCACCGCCACCACCGGTTCCAGAAAGCGCCCACTCAGGGGTGCATCTGACTTGTCGTACAACAGCGAGTAGTTGAGGTTGCCCTGGTCATGGTATACCGCTCCCCCACCCGACATTCTACGAATGATGCGGATCTCATGCTCGATGCACCAGTCCTGATCCACCTCGTTCACCACCGCCTGGTTGGAGCCGATGATCACACTGGGATCATTGCAGTAGAGAAAAAAGAAATCTTCACCCTTCCGTGTGAAGAGATACTCTTCAGCTGCCAAGTTAAAGGAGGGGATGGTAGAGGAGGAGACAACTACTTTCATGGATGCAAAATTACAAATAAATAGCATCACCACAATTAACATTTTATGTCATTTTTCATAGCAATAATATCATTTTTCACAGCTTTAAACGGTTAACCATTTATAAATTTGCATGACATATAAATAAACTTTAACAAAGTTAACAACATCGAAGCCTACATAGTAGGAATTTCAGGTGTATTGGAACGATTGGATAACTGTAATTCTATAACATGCGATGCTGTTTGAAACATTTAGCATGAGGAACATTGTGACTTAATAAAACGATTTTTCTGCATCTCATCACATCAACTAACCGTATGAGAAATATCATCAGCACTGAACACAAATCCCCGTTCTCTTATTAGACAGAATACAGACTGAATGACTGAGACGTTCTACACAATCGAAGTGAAAACAATAAACCAGGAATAAAAACACCTTCAATTATTGGCTAAAAACAATATGAAGAGAATATTACTAATCTAAACAAATGGAAGAATGAGATGAAACAAAACAATCTAAATCTAAAAAAAGGAATCTTGCTGATCTGTTTGGCAATATTTTCTTTGAGTAGCTTTGCTCAGAACATTTCTATCAGAGGAAACATCACGGATTCATCTGGTGAATCTCTGATTGGCGTAACGGTTCAGGTTCAGGGAACAACAATTGGTACCGTTACCGACGTAGATGGCAATTACACCATTCCGTCTATTCCAACAAATGCGGTGCTTGAAGTATCTTACGTGGGAATGAACCCCCAGGTTATACCAATTAACGGCAGAACAGTGATTAATATTGTGATGCAGGAAGACACGGAACTTCTTGAAGAAGTTGTAGTAGTAGGATACGGAACCATGCGTAAAAGTGACGTTACCGGTGCTGTGGCAGTAGTTTCAGCCAAAGAGCTCACTACCAAACCGGTAGCCAATGCCTTTGAAGCACTTCAGGGTAAAGTTGCCGGTGTCGATATCACCTCTTCACAGCGGCCCGGTGAACTGGGTTCCGTGCGTATCCGCGGAAACCGCTCACTGAACGCAACCAATGCCCCATTGTATGTGGTAGATGGCGTGGTGCTGAGCTCCGGAGGTATTGAAAGCATCAACCCACGCGACATTGAAAGCATCAACGTGTTGAAAGATGCTTCCTCAACGGCCATCTATGGATCGCGTGGTGCCAATGGTGTAATCCTTGTAACAACCAAGCGCGGTAAAGCAGGGTCACTTCAACTGAATTATTCCGGTACATTCACCTTTGAGAACATTCACGATCTCGCCCCTGCAATGAATGCCAATGAATACATCACCTGGCGTAGGTGGGCCCATCACAATGCGAATCCCACAGCATACACTCCCGGCAATCAACCCTCCAAAGCACAGGATGAAACCTTCTTCAGTGCATTGGATGAAACTGCTTATAACAATGTGATGCGTGGTTGGTCCGGCAGTAGTTGGGACGGATCTAAAGTGCTCAACACCGACTGGACCGATCTGGTTACACAAACAGGTGTCACACAGGAACACACCATCAGTGCCGGCGGGGGTACCGAACAGATCAAATCATTCTTCTCCCTGGGATATCTCAAACAGGAAGGAACACAGATCGGTCAATCCTACGATCGTTACAATGCCACAATGTCAACCGACATCACTCCCACCAAATGGTTCACCATGGGGGGATCGGTCAATGCCTCATGGAGCAACCAAAGCTATGGTTTTTCCCGCACCGGTCAGTCCACCAGCTCAGGACCAACCGAGATCTATGCGGCAGCCAAGCAGATATTCAATGTGGCAGAACCTTACGATGCGAACGGTGAGATTATTCTCACTCCCGGTAACCTGAACGGTGTCTATACTGTGATAGATGAGTGGAAGAAGTCGGATGAAAAAAGACAAACCCTGCGTGCCTTGGGTAGCTTTTACACCAATCTCGACTTTGGAGGTATATGGAACACTCTGGAAGGTTTGAGCTTCAAAACCAACTTCGGCCCTGACTACAGATACTATCGCCGGGGTGTGTACATTGACAAGAGTTCGGCTGTACGTCAGGGTGGCACCAGTTATGCAGCATGGAACTATGACCGCAGGTTCTCCTGGGTGCTCGACAACATACTCACCTATCGCAAAACAATGGATGCCCACAAGTTTGATGTCACCCTGCTGCAATCCGCTTCCAGATATGATTCTGAGAGTGCGAGCATGAGTGAACAGAATGTTCCGAAAGCAAGCTACAAATGGAACAACATGGGTGCGGTGGATATCACCAGCACCGATGCCAAAGCATCGATGGGTACCGGCTTGACACAAACACAACTGGCTTCCTATATGGGTCGTATAAACTACTCCTACCTGGATCGGTACCTGCTCACAGTATCGGGTCGCTACGACGGTTCTTCAGTTCTCTCCGAAGGCCACAAGTGGGCCTTCTTCCCCAGTGCAGCACTGGGATGGCGCCTGGATCAGGAACAATTCATGCAGGATCTCTCCTGGCTTGATCAGTTTAAATTGCGCCTTGGTATGGGAACAACCGGCAACTCAGCTATCGGAGCCTACGAAACGCTGGGTAGCATCCGTTCATTTTACGTACCATTTGGCGGTGTGGGCAACGTGCTGGCATACGGTACCAACGAACCCTACTACTTCTCAGGTACCACGCTGATGGCCAATCCCGCCCTTGAGTGGGAGAAAACCACGCAGTGGAATGTGGGCCTCGACTTCTCATTCTTCAGGGGACGCATCGGTGGTACCATCGATCTCTACAAATCAAATACCAATGATTTGCTGATGGAGATGACCATTCCCACGCTTACCGGTTACAACAGCACCATGGCCAATGTAGGCAAAACAAAGAACCGTGGTATTGACGTCGGTCTGAATTTCATCCCGGTTCAAACTGTTGATTTCAACTGGAACTCATCGCTCAACTTTGCCTGGCAGAAAGATGAAATCGTAGAACTGGCCAACGGCAAAAATGACATGGTTGACAACTCCTGGTTCATTGGCGAATCGATCAGTGTATTCTATGGATATGAAAATGCCGGTCTATGGCAGGCTGGCGATGAAGCCGAAATGGCCAAATTCAACGATAAGGGAGAAAACTTTACTCCGGGTAGTGTGAGACCGGTAGACCAGAACGGTGACTATGTAATAGACAGCGACGATCGCGTGGTGTTGGGCAACCGCAATCCCCGCATCACTGCGGGCTGGAGCAACAGCTTCAACTTTAAGGGACTTGAACTGAACATCGAGCTCTATGGTCGCATGAATTACCTGGTATCGACGGGTGGTGAGGTACAGAATGGCATCCCCAACCAGCGGATGATCGATTACTGGACTCCCGAGAATACAGGTGCCGAGTGGCAGAAACCTGTTTACACCGGTACTCCGGGTGTGGGTGGTGACGCCTATTCAAGCCTCATTGGTTTCAAGAAAGCATCGTTCATCAAGTTCAGGAATATCTCGCTAGGTTACTATCTTCCCGAGAAAATCTGCAAGCCACTTGGCATCAGCAACCTGAAGCTGTTCACCCAGCTCCGCAATCCGGGAACGCTCTACTCGTCGGTCGATTTTCTTGACCTGGACTTTGGTACCTCTACATACTACAACAGAGGAATCACTGTTGGCGTAGAGATCGGATTTTAATTATTCACTAACAAACAAAGACAGATTATGAAATATCTATACAACAAATTACTGATCGGAACAATCATCCTGTCGTCCATCGGTCTTTGGTCATGTGGTGATGACTTTCTCTATGAGGAAAATACCACGGCCTACACGACGCAATATTTTGAAACAGAAGAGGGCCTAACGGCATTGGCCACCTCCCTCTACGGCAACATTCGCTGGCATTTTGGCTATGAATGGGCTTATGGCATCACTCTATATGGTACCGATGAGTTCACCAACGGTGCCGACCTAACCAGTGAGCCCTGGAACACCTACGACAGTCGTCTCAACGCTGCCAATGCAACCGTCGAGACTGGTGCTGCCAATAAAAACTGTCCACCGGTTGATGGTTTGTGGAATCAGATGTATTTCGGCATCTCCTCAGCCAACCTGATCATTGCAAAAGGAGAGAAAATCAGCAATGAAGAGATTCGCAACAAATGCATGGGTGAAGCCTATTTCCTACGCGGGTACAATTATTACCGCCTCTTTGCTCAATATGGAGGTGTTGTGCTCCAGACCGAACCGGTGGCGGGAGTTGTCCGTAATTTCGACCGTGCCAGTGAAGAAGAGACGATGGCACAGATCATCTCCGACTTTGAAAATGCATACAAACTGTTGCCAACTGACAATTGGCGGGGTATGGGTACCTGGACCAAATATGCAGCTGCACATTTCTGGGCAAAGGCGCTCTTGTTCCGTGCTTCTGAACGAAACAGTGCATGGAACGCTTCCTATATTGATGCCGACCTGACCAAGTGTATTTCTCTTGCCGATGAAGTGATTGCAGCCCGTCCGCTGGCCAACGACTACTGGGATCTCTATTCACGCTGGACAGGTGTGGATAACCCCAATGAGGCATTACCCGAGATCCTTATGTCGGCCCAGCACAATGCTGACTCTTCTACCAAAGGTCGTTTTGGCAACCGCACGCACTCCTATTTCACCCCTCAGTTCAACACTTTCAGTGGTGGATGGGTAAGTCGCGGTGCCCATATTGGTGGTCAGGATTTCCAACGTTGTCGTCCCACGGAATACAACTACTCCACCTACGACAATGTGAATGATGCCCGTCTTTGGAAATCGTTCCGTACTGTTTACGGAGTGAACAACATCAGGGACAACAACCTGAACCAGTCGT
>Ga0209510_1004718_pt1 | contig 11801 bp, 11 predicted proteins | sample BiotimSIPDNA_FD_185749 | JGI IMG/M metagenome (GOLD analysis project Ga0209510, IMG submission 185749) | Anaerobic biogas reactor microbial communites from Washington, USA - Biogas_R1 time_0 SIP DNA (SPAdes) (version 2) | ecosystem: Engineered > Bioreactor > Anaerobic > Unclassified | place... | reverse complement strand
CTTTCGGTAGTCAAAGCTACATTAAAATGCATCAAATCCACAGTACCATATATAAATTATAGTAGAAAATCTTAAGAAAGGAAATGTATACTCGATTTACTATAATTTACTATTTAGAGTATACAAGAGGTAATATGTTAGTTTTAAATGCTGTCTTTGACAGACAATTACCAGAAGTAGTCGGATTAGCTACATTTGAAGATTACTTATTTAAAATCATCATCCCACTAGTTTTAACATTTCTATTTTCAGGTTTTATTGGACTTGAAAGACAAAATATGGGAAAAGCCGCCGGGATTTCCGCTCATATTTTAGTCGCTATCAGTAGTGCGGCTTTAGCTATTATGCAAAGATTGATGATGTTATATGAACTTAAAATTGCTGGTGCCGCCTTTCAAGGTCAAAGAGTAATCGCTCAAGTTGTTACCGGAATCGGGTTTATTGGTGCTGGGGTAATTATGAAAGACAAATTCACCGTTAAAGGTTTAACTACAGCAGCAACCATTTGGACAACCGCGATGATTGGACTAGTTTTAGGTTCAGGTTATTTAGTCTTAGGAACGGTTTTTGCATTGATCGTTTGTATCTTTATTTTACTAAGAGATTTAAATCGTGGAATTAACCCATTTAAACCTTATAAATCTCATCATCATGCGGTTAAAAGATATCGTTTTATTTCTAAAGGCGATCAAGATGATGTGGTTGAAGAAGACTTCCACCACGATGAGGAATTGCCACACCTATGAGTGAAAATATTGCTGCAATCGCTACTCCTTTTGGAACTGGCGGAATCAGTGTCATTAGGATTAGTGGTTCAACCGCAATTTTAGAATTTAATAAAATCTTTAAAGGTCCTAACCTAGAAAAAGCGAAAAGTCATACCATCAAATATGGTCATGTTGTATCATTAGATGATGGGCGGATTTTAGATGAAGTAATGGTCTCTATTTTCCGCGCGCCTCGTTCATTTACCGCTGAAGATACAATTGAGGTTTCAACTCATGGAGGAGTTTTAGTTACGCAATCAGTATTAAATGAAATTTTAAAATTGGATGTAAGAAAAGCGGAACCAGGAGAGTTTACCCAAAGAGCATTTTTAAATGGAAGAATTGATTTAGTTGAAGCGGAATCGGTGATGGATTTAATTGAAGCTCAAAATGAAAGTGCACTTAAAATTGCCAACTTAGGGCTATCTAAAAAAACTTCAACTTTAGTTCACGATTTACTTGATGACGTTTTAGATTTGATTGCTAAAATTGAAGTAAATATTGATTATCCAGAATATGATGATGCTATTGAAATGACTAACGAATTAATTAGACCGGTAGCGGTCAAATTAATCGAAAAGTTTAATAAATTAATTTATCATTCGCAAAGAAATCAATTAATTAAAGATGGAATTGATACTGCCATTATTGGTAGACCAAATGTTGGTAAATCAAGTTTACTTAACGCGTTAATTGAAGAAGATAGGGCGATTGTAACTGATATTTCAGGTACGACTCGTGATCTAATTGAAGCTAGATTAAATTTAGGTGGAATCACTTTAAATTTAATCGATACCGCGGGAATTCGCGAAACCGATGATGTTGTTGAGTCAATTGGAATTGACCGTTCAATTGAAGCGATTCGCCGTGCTAAATTAGTTTTATTAGTTTTAGACCAAAGTAATAAATTAACAAAAGAAGATAAAGAATTAATCGAATTAACTAAAGATAAGAAAAGAATCTTAATTGGTAATAAATCAGACTTAGATAAACAAATCGAACTTGAAGGTTTAATTTCAATTTCAAGTTTGCATCAATTAGGGTTAGAAGATTTAGAACGCGAAATTATTAGTAAGTTATCGTTAACTGAAATTGAAACTGAAGATTTTAATTATTTGTCTAATGAAAGACAAATTAGTAAAATCAAGGAAGCGAAAGCTTCAATGGAAGAAGTTGTTAGGGGCATTGATCTTGAGATGCCAGTTGATTTAATTATTGTTGATTTAACTAATAGTTATTATAGCTTAGCTGATATATTAGGTAAATCATATGAAACAAGTATTATTGATCAATTATTTTCTAAATTTTGTTTAGGAAAATAAATTGAAGAAAGGATCCGTTTATGAAGAGCTATGTTGCACTCTATCGTCAGTATCGACCACAAAAATTTAGTGAAGTTGCTGGTCAAAAAGTAATTGTACAAACATTAAAAAACACTTTACTTCGTAACCAAGTAGGACATGCCTACTTATTTAGTGGGCCTCGAGGTACTGGGAAAACTAGTATCGCTAAAATCTTTGGGAAAGCAGTAAATTGTTTAAATATGCCACAAGATGATGCGTGTGGCGAGTGCGACGTCTGTAAAGGTCTTCAATCAGGATCCATTGGAGATATTATTGAAATTGACGCCGCTTCTAACAGCCGTGTTGAAGATATAAGAGAGTTAATTTCAAATGCGAACTTCTCACCATCAGTATGCAAGTATAAAGTGTATATTTTAGACGAAGTTCACATGTTATCTCAATCAGCGTTTAACGCCTTACTTAAGACATTAGAAGAACCGCCAAAACACGTTATCTTTATTCTGGCAACAACTGAAGTTCATAAGATTCCAGCGACGATAATTTCACGTTGCCAACGCTTTGATTTTAGAAATATTGAAGTTAAAGATATTGTGGCTAAATTAAATGAAATTATCGAAGAAGAAAATATTAAAATTGATGAAGATGCGGTAGTGGCGATTGCGGAAAATGCTGAAGGCGCACTGCGTGACGCCTTAAGCTTACTTGACCAAGTAATCTCTTATACCGATGATCATATTACGATTGAAGATGTTCATAAAGTAGCAGGTTCGGTCTCAAGTGTTGTCTTAGGAAAAATGGTTGAAGCGATTTTAGATAAAGACACTAACGAAGTAATGACTATTTTAGAAGCGTTAATTGATGAAGGTAAAGAAATTACGAAAATAGTGATTGATTTAACAATGGCACTTCGTGATATTTTAAGAACTAAAGTTACTGAAATTAAAGATCCAAGATATGAAAAAATTGCCAACAGAATTCCGTTAGATATTATTTATTCCTATTTAGATTTACTTAATACCCTTCAACAAGATATTAAATTTACTAACCAAAAACGGGTTTATGTAGAATTAGCTCTAGTTAAAATGATGAATAGCAAAGAACTTGATATTATTAATTATGGTGCTGATATTAAAGAATTAAAAAGACAAGTCTTAGAAATAAACGATAAACTAGAAAGTGGTACATTTAAAGTTGAAGAGGTTAAACAAACGAAAAAACCATTAGTTACTACGGCTGAAATTGAAGAAATTTTAAATAATGGTAACAATGCTAAAAGAACTTTTATTCAAAGTGAATGGTTAAAGAATTTAGCAAGTGTTGGCGATGGACTTGAAAAAACTGCAGAAATGTTAGTAAAAGCAAGCATTGTTGCGGGATCTGATCGTGAATTAGTATTAACGGTTGATGATTTAGAGTTGGCCCATGATCTATATTCAGCCAATGTTAGAAGACAAGCATTAAGACTAATTAGACAAATTGATAAACAAATTAAAAATTATTATGTCATACTTGAAAATGATTGGGAAAAGATATTAAATATCTTTACTGATCAATGGAAGAGTGGATGTAAAAAGCCAGTTCTTCCAAAAATAGATTTAAAAATATATGAATATGAAAAAGAAAAAGAAGAGTCAAAAATAGTCTCTAAAGCTGCTGAATACTTTGGAGAAGATAAAATAATAATAAAGGAGTAGATGTATATGAACCGAGATATGATTAAAAAGTTACAAAAACTACAAAAAGAAATGCAAGAAGCTCAAGAAAAAATTGAGTTAACGGAATTTATTGGTCGCGCTAGTGGTTGTGAAGTGGTAATGCAAGGTAATCGAAGATTACTTGACGTTACAATTACTAAAGAATTATTAGAAGATGTTGAAATTTTAGAAGAAGTCATTATTGTGGCGGTAAATGATGCCCTAAACCAAATTGATGATACTACTGAAAAAGTAATGGGCAAATATGCATCTATGGGTGGATTTGGTTTTTAATGTATCCTAAAGTCATTAAGGAATTAATTGAAGACTTTCAAAAATTACCGGGAATTGGTGAGAAAACTGCGGAAAGATTAGCGCTTTATTTAATCAATAATTTTTCTATGGAAGACGCTAAAAACTTTGCTGACCATATCATTAATTCCAAAGATAAGTTATCAAACTGTCAAGTTTGCGGACTTATCACTGATATTAATCCTTGTAAAATATGTGAAAACAAATTAAGAAACGAAAAATTATTAATGATCGTCTCGGAATCAAGAGATGTTTATCTTTTAGAACGCACTGGAGTTTATAAAGGTAAATATCATGTTTTAGGGGGGTTAATTGACTTTTCACGCGGAATTAATGAACGCGATTTAAATATTCAAACCTTAATTCCAAGACTTAATGGAGTTACTGAGGTAGTTATTGCGACTAACTCAACAGTTGAAGGGGAGTTAACAGCTCAATACTTGAAACACTTAATGCAAGATTACGATATTAAAGTTACTAGACTAGCGTATGGTATTCCAGCAGGAAGTGATTTAAAATATGCGGATAGCCAAACGCTATCTCAAGCAATAATTAATAGGAGAGACTTTTAATGATGGTACCAATCGCAAACTTTTTTACAAATATTTATGAAAAAATTAACAACTGGATGAAGGGTGTTTTTAAAGTTGATGAAATTGTTTTAGAATTTTATAACAAGGTCATCGCCCCATTACCAGAAATCGCAAAAATCTTAGGCGGAATCTTTTTACTGCTCATTTTAGTTTTAGGAATTTTTTCGTTTGTGAAAAAATTTATTAAAACGTCAATTATAATTGGAGTAATTATCGTAATTGTGGTAGTTTTGTTCGTTTTATTATAATTTACTTGCAAAGTAATATTATATGCGTTATAATAAATTAGTTTTTAGAGGTGAAGATAAAATGATTAAAGAATTATCAATGATAAAAGTTGTTGAACAATTACTTATTGAAAATGATGCACCATTAGCACTAACTGAGATTTTTAAAGAAGTTGCTGAGATTAAAGGGTTTAAAGAAACTGATTATGAAACACTAAATCAGTTATACCTTGATATTGTAACTAGTGCTAACTTTGTCTATATGGGACAAGGCTTATGGGATTTAAAAGAAAGAAATTTAGAGTATTGGGATAAAGACGGAACTGATTTTATTTCAGAATCAGAAGTTGGCGATCCAAGTCTACTTGAAGGATATAAAGAAGTTACCTTCGCACACGTGGCTCAAGAAAAAGTTGAATCAATTATCGGTTTAAATCGAACTGAAGAAAATGATGAATTAGATTACGAAGATTTCGATGAAGAATTTGAAGATTTCGATGAAGAATTTGAAGAATTAGACGAAGAAGAAAAACTTGCGTTAATCGAAGAAAAACAATATATGGCCGATGATTTAGACTTAGCTTCAATTGATGATGACGATTTCGACCTTGATTTAGGTGATCTTGATGAAGACGATTATGATGAAGAAGAATATCACGAAATCATGGATGAATACGAAGATATGTATTGATAATTTAATTATATATTGATATAATTATTAAGGGCACTGCCTTCCGGTATGCCCTTTTTATTTTTAAAAATTCGTGGAGGAAATTATGGCTAAGTATATCTTTGTGACAGGTGGAGTTGTCTCGAGTTTAGGAAAAGGAATCGTAGCAGCTTCAATCGGTGTTTTATTAAAATCTCGAGGATTGAAAGTGACGATGCAAAAGTTTGATCCTTATATAAACGTCGACCCAGGATTAATGTCACCACTTCAACATGGTGAAGTTTTCGTAACTAAAGACGGGGCTGAAACCGACTTAGATTTAGGTCACTATGAACGTTTTATTGATGAAAATTTAACTAAATATTCATCAGTATCTAGTGGTAGAGTTTATAAGGCTGTAATTGATAATGAGCGTCAAGGTAGATATATGGGGAAAACTGTCCAAGTGATTCCGCATATTACTGATGAAATTAAACGACTTTTAAAAAAAGCCGCAGCCAACACTAAAGCAGATGTGGTAATTGTCGAAGTTGGAGGCACGGTTGGGGATATTGAATCCCTTCCATTTTTAGAAGCAATTAGACAAGCACGGAGAGAATTTGGTGAAGAAAATACATTTTATATTCACGCAACGTTAGTTCCTTATTTAAAAGCGGCTGGCGAGTTAAAAACTAAACCTACCCAACACTCAGTTAAAGAATTGAAATCACTAGGAATTCAACCTGATATGTTAGTTTTAAGATCAGAAGAACCAATCGAACAAGAAAATATTGACAAGATTTCACTTTTTACTGACATTAATCCAGAAGCTATTTTCCAATCGTATGACGTACCAATTATTTATGAGATTATTCTAAATCTAAAAAAACAAAAAATTGATGAATTGATTTTAAATCATTTCAAAATTGAAAATACCAAAGAAGCTAATCTTTCTAGATGGGAAGGATTAATTAAACAAATTAAAGAAACAAAAGATAAAGTAAAAGTCGCGATTGTCGGAAAATACGTCTCACTTCATGATGCCTATATTTCCGTGATTGAATCACTTAAACATGCGGGCTGGGCTGAAAACAAATTGATTGAACTTGTATGGGTAGATTCTGAAAAAACAACTAAAGAACAAATCCAAAATAAACTAAAAGATGTTGATGGAATTTTAATTCCTGGTGGCTTTGGTCAAAGAGGAATTGATGGTAAAATTTGGGCGTTAGAATACGGAAGAATTAGTAAAATTCCAACACTGGGGATTTGCTTTGGGATGCAACTTGCAGCGATTGAGTTCGCTAAAAATGTTTTAGGATTAAAACAAGTTTGTTCCGATGAATTTGAAAAATGTTATAACGATAATAACATTATTCGTAAAAACTATAATAATCGGTTTAAATTAGGTGAATATGTAACGTATTTTAAAGAAGATAGTAAGATTAGAGAAGTCTATGATCAATCTCAAACTAGAGAGCGTCACCGTCACCGTTATGAGTTTAATCATAAATATATTGATCGTTTTGAACAAAACGGAATGATGATTACCGGATATAACAGACAAATAAAAGCGGTAGACGTTTTAGAACTAGTTGATCACCCTTGGTATATCCATGTTCAGTATCATCCTGAATATATCTCAAGACCACTTAAACCACATCCGCTTTTTAGAGGATTTATTAAAGCGTGTGTAAAAAACCAAAAATAAATAATAAAGGAAATAGTGTACTAAAAGTAGTATAATATTAAAAAAGGAGAGGTGTTTTATTATGTTAGTATCAGCTAAAGACATGTTAAAAAAAGCGCATAAGGAAGGTTATGCAGTTGCTCAAATTAATATTAATAACCTTGAATGGACTCAATTAGTATTAAAAGTAGCGGAAGAATTAAAATCACCAGTTATTTTAGGAGTATCTGAAGGTGCTGCAAAATATATGGGTGGATTTAGATTAGTTATGGCAATGGTTAGAGAATTACACGATTCTTTAAAAATTACTGTACCGGTGGCGGTACATTTAGACCATGGTACATATGAAGGAGCTCTAAAGGCATTAGAAGCTGGATTTACTTCAATTATGTATGATGGTTCAAGCCTACCATTTGAAGAAAATTTAAAGAAAACAAAGGAAATTGTTAAATTATGTCACGCTAAAGGTGTATCAGTTGAAGCTGAAGTTGGATCAATTGGTGGCGAAGAAGACGGAGTTATTGGTGCTGGAGAACTTGCTGACTTAGAAGAATCACGTCGGATGTCAAAAACCGGAATTGATATGTTTGCAGCCGGTATTGGAAATATTCACGGACCTTATCCAGCTAACTGGAAAGGATTAAACTTTGAAAGATTAAGAGAAATTCAAGAAGTTACCGGTGGAATTCCTCTAGTATTACATGGTGGAACTGGTATTCCAGTTGAAATGATTCAAAAATCAATTTCATTAGGGGTATCAAAAATTAACGTTAATACTGAATTGCAACAAGCTTTTGCAGCGGCAACAAGAAAGTATATTGAAGACGGCAAAGACTTACAACCAAAAGGATACGATCCAAGAAAATTATTAAAGCCAGGCGTCGAAGCTGCAGCTAACGTCGTTAGAGATAAATTCAGACAATACGGATCAGTTAACAAAGCCTAATGAGAATTGAAGATGAATTAGTATATACTCAATACGCCAATTGGCGGATGGAGAATGATGAACTGATTAAATTTGTTCAAAATTCAAAAACTTCAATTAAAAATACTTTCGAACATGTATTACCAGTAGTTGAATATCTTTATAACGACATTATTGATAATGAAGAATATGGTGTAGAAGAAGATGGTATTTTTCAATTTGGATTTCAATATTTAGTATTTAAATATAATGAAATTAAATTTATTTTAGAAAACTTTTGCCAAGGAAGTTATGAAAAATTAGAATCAATCGCTAAAACGATTAATTTAATGTTTCATGTTTTAGAATTTGAACAAACTTTACTTGAAAATGAAAATGCTAGTTCAGAAGATATTGATGAAATTATCGATTTAGAAAAAGAAGTTGAATACTATCTTGAAAGATGCGAAAATGCTCCTGATGAACTGTTTTTAAAAATTGATCAGAAAACTAATGATATTTTCGTTAAAGGGGATTATGAATTTGAATCGATTGAGTCAATATTTTCCAGTATTGCGATAAGTTTAGAAATAGATTAATAAAAGAGGCTGCGGCCTCTTTTTTTAGGGTTAATATTGAAAATATTATTAAAATATGACAAATTGTAAAAAATATCTTGACATTTGAAATATAAAGTTATAAAATTTAAGTGTGAAACCGTTTTCACTATTTTTATTGAAATTTTAGGAAATCGGTTTCCTAAAAAAGAGGAGGTTATTCTATGAAGAAAATTACTACAATATTTTTAACACTTTTATCAATGTTTACAATTTTCGGATTATTAGGTGTTCAAACTGTAAAAGCAGCAGAGCCTAAGAAGTATATTTTTTCGACCGAACGAACAACAATACTTGTTAATACCAATGAAGCAATATCAAGAAATAATATTGAACTTCATTTCGGTGGTCAAGTAGTAACGGCGAATGAGTTTAATATAGCTGCCCCAACTGCAGGGCTTGAAGTGACAGCAACACATATCAAGGCAACAAGCAATGGCACCCATAGATTTTTATTACAACATCAAAGTTTAAATATGTATGTTTATGTCATTAGTAAGAGTGCAGCAGCTAATGAGTATTTGTTATATGAAGAAAACTATGACGGAATTACGAATGGACAATTACCAGAAGGATATCAACTTGTCAGTGGTAAAGCCCATGTTTTAAACGGAAAACTTATTGTTGATGCGGTGGCAGCATCACCTGCAATAGTTTTATTGCCAGAACATTTAAAAGGGCTAACTAACTATATTATTGAAACCGACTTTACGATTAAAGAAGCTAAAGAGGCGACAAGATGGGCTTCAGTAATGTTTAGATATGCACCTAAGAACTATTTCCAAATGGCAATTAGACAAGGAGCAACGGCCAATAATGGTATCGAGTTTGCGAAAAGTATTAATAATGCTTGGAACGTTCCAGTAACTGCATCTTATAAAGAAAATATTGATGCTAATAAATCATATCGATTAAAAATTGAAGTTTTCCAAAATAAAGTTAAGGAATACATCAACGATGAACTTATTATTGAATATAATCAAGCCATTGATTATGAAAGAGGATTTATTGGAATGCAAGCAAATGGATCGATTGCTGTTTATGACAATTTTAAAGTGAGGATGCCAGTGGAATACGATGTTGAACCAAAAGTTAAATTACCAAATGTAGCTGATGTCTATGAACCAGTTACTGGTATTGTCAACCCACCAACTACACTAACTAGATTTAAAGATAAAGCAACGTTAAATACTTATTTAGCAGGTAAGAGACCAGCAACATTAATTTTAAATGTTAACAATGATTTACAAGTTTTAGATTCTAGCGGTAATGTTGCAGGAAGCTTAGAAGAAATATTAGTTTTAATGAATGGTAAGATGATACCAGCAATTGAGACTGAAGATGCCGCTTTAGCTAGATTATTTGGTACCACTTTACTTGAGTATCAAATTATGGATTTCTTCGTTATCTCTAAAACTCCTGAAGTGATACTGGCGGCACGTGAAGATAATGAAATGGCTCGCGGAATTTTAAAAATTAATGAAATTCCTGAAAATCTTCATGATATTAGAAGTGCAACTAATAGCGCCCAAGCCATTGCGACACTCCTTCCAGCGGGTTTAATTGATAAGAAAATGGTCAATTATTTACAACATAGATTAGTTACAGTATTCGCTGAAGCAAAAAGTAATCTAGAATTAGATCTAGCATTATTCAGTGGAGTCAATGGTATTTTAACTGATAAACCAATTGATTTAATTAATAAATATGAAGCGGTGACTGAAAAGACACATATTAGAGAAGTATTCTTTATTGCTCATAGAGGACTCCATAATGGATATAACAATTCATTAGGACCTGAAAACTCATTAGAAGTATCACTTGCAGCATATGAGCGTGGCGCTAAAATTATTGAAATAGATATTCATTTAACTAAAGATAAACAATTAGTTGTAATGCATGATAATACAACTAATAGAACTGCTGAGTTTGATTTTACAGTTGCATCTACTGATTTAGAATGGTTAGTTGCTACTAAATTAAAAGATGTTTCTAATACTGGTAGAGAATTTAAGATTCCATCATTCGCTGATTTCTTAGATGCCTTTAAAGATAAAGATGTAGTTTTATTTGTTGAAGTTAAACCAACTAATGCTGAATTAATGCAAAAATTACATGAATTATTAATTGAAAAAGACATGTATGAAAAAGTAGTGGTGATTATGTTTGGTGCCCAAAACGCGATTACCCAAAAGACAGTCAGTCCAGAAATGAGTAATGGACACTTAGTATCAGGATTAATTACTGATAATAAAGAAAGAACATTATTAAATGTCTTATCTGACGTAGTCCCAATTAAAACCACTTTTAATACTCAATATGGTGGATTAACTAGTGAAATAGTAAGAGCATTAACTCATAGAGGAGTTACAATATGGCCATGGACCGTTGATGCTCTTCAAGATATGAAACATCTATACGAAGCTGGAGTTGGTGGTATTACCACTAATAACTTTGATTTAATTAAAGATAGTTGGTTACTAATTGAATTTGAAAGAACTTCATATGAATATAATCTTAAAACACCTCAAGCATTTAGAATTGAAGGTAAATTAAGAACCCATGATCAAGAAGAATATCCATTAGTTGGAAATTTAATTTTAATTGATGATGGTGGAACTGGAATTGAAATTAACAATCAAGGAGAAGTTGTGAAAGCGACTAATCCAGGAGTAGCATATTTTTATACTAAAGTAATGGGAGAATTCCCTGACGGGACAACTTATCAAATTACATCTGATGTAATTAAGATTACGGTAGTTAGTGGAGAAGCTCCTGATATTGAAACACCTGGTGATGATACACCAACACCAAGTAAAAATAAAGTGGGATTAATTATAGGGCTAACATTAGGTGGGTTAGCAGTCGTTGGCGGCGGAGCCGCACTCACATTTTTCTTAATTAGAAAGAAGAATAAAGGAGATAACTATTAATAAGTCAAGTAATAAATAACTCCATTATAAAAGAACCGAAAAATTCAGCTAATAGTTTAAATATGTTTATTGAAAATAGAATAGCTACTTTCTATTATCTAATAATATTTT
>Ga0209510_1004717_pt1 | contig 11801 bp, 11 predicted proteins | sample BiotimSIPDNA_FD_185749 | JGI IMG/M metagenome (GOLD analysis project Ga0209510, IMG submission 185749) | Anaerobic biogas reactor microbial communites from Washington, USA - Biogas_R1 time_0 SIP DNA (SPAdes) (version 2) | ecosystem: Engineered > Bioreactor > Anaerobic > Unclassified | place... | reverse complement strand
TACTGCCATACGAATAGTTCTTGACTCCGTAGGCCTGATATAATAAGCTGGCATTCATATCTGATATGGTTGGGGAACCACAAAGATAATGATTTGTCAGCTTTTCATATGATAGGAAACTACAAAACCAACGCAATTCGGGGATGAACCGAATATATCTTGAATGATCGCTTGTCATATGCGTACATATTATATTATTGCCACAAAGATAATGATTTTTATTTGCATAAAAATATGAAAACTGCAAAAAGTGATATTTTTGACTGATTTAGTGTTACAGGTTGACAAGAAAAAGGGCGTAACTTTGCACTCGAAAATTAAAAATAAAAGATATATGAAGAAATTTGGACCTGCAGGTTGGTTATTCCCAAAGCCTGTCATGATTATTGGAACATACGATAGTAAAGGAACTCCTAACGCCATGAACGCAGACTATGGCGGTTCATGGGATTACACAGAGATTTCACTCTTCCTAGGCAAGCAGCGCCAAACAACGCTCAACCTCTCGGAGAATGGTGATTTCACCCTCGCATTGGCTAACAAAGAGACAATGGTCGCTTCTGACTTCGTAGGCATCACAAGTGGTTTCAGTTTGCCTAATAAGGTGGCTCGTACTGGTTGGAAGGTGCAGAAGGCTCCAGATGTGAACGCTCCCCTCTTCACCAACTTCCCAATCACGCTTGAGTGCCGCATCCGCTCGGTCATGGAGGCGACAACAGATTCATGCTATCATGTGATCGCTGATATCGTGGGTGTGATCGTGGATGATAAATACGTAGGTGCAGACGGTCGTCCTGATGTGCAGAAGATGAACCTCATCTGTCATGAGACCATTCACCAAACTTATATCCAGTTAGGCAACACGGCTGGTAAGGCATTCCGTGAGGGTACAAAATTAAAATAAGACGATTATGGCAAGAAAGAATATTGGCGCAAAGCCTTACATCATGCCGATGCCGGTGATGATGTTGTCAAGCTACGACGAGAAAGAGAAGCCTACAGCCATGCTCGCTGTGTGGGGTGGCATCAGCAATGAGACTGAGATCACCATCACGGTGGCTGCTGAGCGACACACGCTCAAGGGTATCCTGGCGCGTCAGTCGTTTGTGGTGAGCATGGGTACTGTGGAGACTGCCACACAGTGCGACTATCTCGGTATCACCCGGGGAGTCAAGGTGGAGGATAAGTTTGAGCGTTCGGGCTTCCACACCACCAAGTCTGAGTTTGTGGATGCTCCATTGATTGATGAACTGCCTTTTGCGGTGGAGTGTCGCGTGAAGAGCTACAATCCTGAGACATGGCAGCTCATTGGCGAGATCGTGAATGTTGGTCTTGATGAGAGCATCTTAGGTGAGAATGGCAAAGTGTCATTCGACAAGTTTCATCCTTTAGCATTTGACTGGATGACCAAGACTTACTTCGCCCTTGGTGAAAAGGCAGGCAATGCCTATAAGGATGGATTAGAAATTAGGCAAAGGAAATAAATTCCAGAATTCCGTTTTTTCATCATACTTTCATGCCGACCACGGAATTCTGGAATATCGGAAAATGCAGAATGACACCATCTTGGGTTGAAAGGGTGATGGGTTGTTGTATTTATTTGTATTTCAATACTATTGAAGATATAAATATTTTGTAGATCGCCATATAATTAGTTGAACTCTCGTTTTTGTCTTTTATATCTGAGACACAATCTCCTGTAATTCCTTGCGAGGGGTAGGCTTCACCTCTTTGTTGGGATTGGGGTGGCCAAACGGGATGAGTACTGCTGGTTCTTCATTCTCGGGCAGATGAAGTTGCTCATGGAGGAATTGGGCATCAAAGTTGCATACCCAACAGGTGCCAAGACTTTGTTCTGCTGCAGCCAGGCATATATGCTCTACAGCAATTGCTATGTCGATGTCACCGTGATCCTTTTGGTCCGTAGGGCGATGCCAGGACTCGTTGTGCTGGATGCAGCACACGATGATATGAGGAGCAGAAGAGAACCATTCACGTGGATAGCTCTGGCGTATTTTCTGCAACACTTCTTCTGAGCGAGCAATATAGAAGTGCCAAGGTTGGAAATTGACAGCAGATGGAGCAATGCGAGCACATTCGAGGATGTAGTCAATCTTCTCTTGACTAACGGGTTCACTAGTGTATGAGCGTATGGAATGACGCTTTTGGGCTAATTCTAAAAAGTTCATCTTGTAGTGGTATTTGATGTGATTAATTGGTAGGAAATTTACTTTCGGGTTGCAGTGCTGCGGTGGTGTCGAGTGGCTTTCTTTTGCTGATGTAGTTTGGTGTGCATGCGCCAACCAAAGAAAGCACGTACCTGCCATTGGGTGTCGCGCAGAGAGAAGTCGCTGTCCTTGCCTGTTTTGGAGTGCTGGACAACAGATGTTGCTCCTATAAAGTAGCGATCCCAGGAATAGATAACTCCTGCACGACCCACCAGAAAGATGTTGAGGTTTCCTTCCATCTTGTTAGTCTCTTCTGTGCCATTGTCGTCTGTTGTATGGAGGTTGTAGTTGCGCCATATCATCACGCTGGGTTGCAGAGTGGCATGAAAAAGCCAGTGCTTGCCTGCCACGAGGTTATAGCCATAACCTGCACCGAGTGAGAAAGAGTTCATGTCAATGCGGTTGATGTCATATTTATAGATTCTCTGATCATCCAGGTTGTCTCCAATCTTGAGACGTCCTGTGGCAAAAGCAGCCTGAACCAAGAAACTTCCAGCACTACGTTTCTGAATCCATGTGCTGTTAAAAACAGCGGGGAGAGAGAATCGCTTGCCATTGAATACGTAGTAGCCATTCACTGCAAGACTGCGCATATTAGTGTTGTGGAGTTTGTGTCTCTTTCCACCAAGGCTGGTTCTGCCACGAAAGGCATCTACTTTTTCAAAGGTAAGATCCACTCCAAAAGTGTTATTATAATAGTTGATGGCTGATACCATGTCGCTGATCTCATTCAGAATCTTGCTGGGGGAAAGAGATATTGAAGCAGAGATACCTCGATAGTTGGCCATCATGCCAAGCGTAATCTTAGGGTCGGAAGAGAGATAGTAGTTGCCCTCATTGCCTCCAGCATTTACAGCACGAAGGTGCATGACATCCGCAAAGGCATCTCCTTTTGCACGGAAGGTCCAAGTCTCAATAGGGCGAGCCACATAGAATGTGTCGGTTGTAATCTTGGAGTTGCGCACCGTGAGCGCACTGTCTGCCTTGATCATGGCATCCTCGCCCTTTATCTTCAGTTCTTGTTTTGTCTCCTGTATCTGCCCTGCTATTTTATCTTTCTTTTCCTGAAGGTTTTCTATGATTTGTTCCTTCTTCTCGCGAATCTTTTCCTTCAGATTCTTGGTCGTGTCAGACACCTGCTCTGTGTCAGCATCATTGTCTTGAGCAGAGATATGACATGGTGGTAGAAATACGACTATGATAATGGATAAAAGTCTGATTTTCATGTAAAAAGAATTGATTACATTCAGAAAGGATGTAATGATTGAATGATGAAATGACCTTTATGAATTGGGGGTGAGACGGCAAGACCAGCAGATTAGAGGCGAGTCTTGTATTCTTTAATAATGCGTTCCACCTTCTTTGCTCCTTGTTCGTCAAGGCGCATGTCGCGGTAATGACGCTCCATGAAGTCGTGAACTGCAGTAAAGATAATCTCCTTGTAGTCGTAGTTTTGGAAAGTCTTGATCAAGCGCAACTGGAGATCTGTTTCCTCGTCTATATACACAAGTTTAGCAAGTTTCTTGCTTAACAGTGATTGTTTCTTGGCTGGGCGACCAGGAATGCCATAGGTAGGCTGTGGGGCTACCGCAGCAGGTTGCTGTGTGGGAATCTGTTCTGTTTCGTCCACACTCATGCGCTGAGTGGTGGTTTGGTCGGCTTTTACTTCGTTGATAAAACTACCGATACCGAGATCCTTGCGTTTGTTATTGGCCATAGTGGGGTATTTTTATTTAGAGGTGTTAATTTCCGTTTTCGCTGTTGCTCTCTTCCATTTCTTCTTCAGCCTTGCGAGCCACTGTCTTCCAGTTCTTGGGGCGTTTCGCTCCTGTCATTTCCTCCGCAAGACGCATGTAGTCTTCTGCGCCATTACTTTCTGGAGCATATTCAAAGATAGTCTGGTGACCCAGAGGACTCTCGTCAAACTTGACACACTTTCTAATCTTTGTCTTCATGGTTGGCACTTCGCTTTGCTTCTCAAAATAGCGGCTCACCTCTTTGGCAATCTTTGTCTGCTTGTCATATTTGACAAGGAGGTAGCCCTCGATGGAGAGGTTTGGGTTGATTTCCGACTGAATCTCATGGATAGCCAAAAGAAGGTTCTGCATGCCCTGAAGAGAGAATCCGCTGCATTCGGTGGGGATAATCACTGCGTCGGAAGCAGAGAGGGCATTGTCGTTGAGCACTGAATCGCCTGGTGCACAGTCAATGACCACATAGTCGTATTCGTTCTTCACCTGGTCGAGCTTGCGAGCCAGGATGGTCTCACGACTACGCTTGTTGAGCAGTTCAGCCTCCATGTTTCGGAGAGCCTTAGAGGCTGGGATATAATCCAGACCTTCGTATCTGATATAGACGGGAGCAGGCACAGGCTCTTTCAGCCAGTCTGAGAGGGTGGGGTCACCTTCCTTCTGCGAAAAGCCCAACACGCCTGAGAGATTGCATTGCTGGTCTGTGTCAATCACGAGCACTTTCTTGCCCAGAATCCACAGAGCAGTGGCAAGATTGGCACATGTGGTGGTCTTTGCCACACCACCTTTGTGATTCAGAAAACTTATAATCTTTGTCATAATCTCGCTTGTCAATTAGAATTGTTGCAAAGATACGACTTTTCTTAACAACAACAAAACATTTATCTAAAATAATCTTATTTTGTTTATCTTGGGCAAGAGGGAGTGAAAGAGGATGAATAACTCCTGCTTGGGATAGGTCTCTTTTTCAATAAAACGTGAGTTTCTTGTCTCAAACGCACGTGATTCATGCATATAGAATTCATCCAACCATCAAGAGGCACTCACACATTCACATCCAATTGGGGATGCAACAATAACGACAGACTGCCCATTGCACTCAAATTTCATCACCCCATGCTTTTTCGATCCTTCGATATGCCTTCGATAGGCCTTCGGTACGAGTATTAGATAATTCTGCCATCTTTTTCCCTTGTGGCATGAAGGAATATGAGCGAGGTAGAAATAGAGTTAAGGACGGACGCCGACGTTCTATGCAGACAACGTTCATTGTGCGAATTTCGTGAAATATGACTTTTGAGAATTCGTCACCCAAGCGTATCTGTGAGTGGCAGATACGACGCATGATGAAAGGCATCAGCCTCTATCTAATACCGAATTGGCACATGATTCGGATGTTGTAAATTTAATTCAAGTATTTAGTTATATTCTCTATTTTATGATGTTTAATGCCAATAGATTACATGTTTAATATTTTCTTTATTTTCGATACACTTCTTTTATATAAGAAAGGCTTGAAGACATCACTTGCGTGCCACAAACTGACTGAGTTTGAAGAGAGAGCCGGTAGGACATACAAATCTGCAATAAGGGCGAACCATGATTGTGGAGAGGAGCACAAAAAGGACTGCCAAGACAATCACAACCCATGAGGCAGACTGGAAGATGAAGGCAGAGAAGGGTTCGTAGTCTATCCAGTCAAACCACACACCAGTCCATAAGCACAACATGAGCAGTGCCCACAGCACTTGTCGGAAGAGGTCAAGGCGATGGGTAGTAGTGGCTTTCATTCTCAGTTTATATTTTACACATCGCCCAGCCAACCCCTGCATGGCACCAAAAGGACACACCTGTGCGCAGTAGTAACTCTTTTTGCCAAAGAGGGGATAGATGAAGGCAGTGATGAGCATGATGGTTGGAATGGCAAGAAGGACGATGTTCATGCCGTTTGACATATAACTGATGATGGAGGTGTAGTTGAGGAAAGATCCACACCAGAAACCAAGAACTACCACATTGAGTATTTGCTGCACAAGGTGGTAGCGTTTGTTTTTGATGAGGAGAGGGAGGACTGCTGCCATCAAGACTACAATAAGCCCGATGATATTCTTAATGGAGAAGTCGAAAGAGGACCAAACGGAGGGCTGTTCTGCATTTTGTGTGGCATATTGCAAGCCTGCTTGCATATTACCAATAATGGCTCTGGATGTAAATGTAGCTCCCGATACGACATCCACCTGCAGGGCTTGTGCCTCGTCTATCGTCTTTCCATCCCAAGAGGAGAGCAGGATAGATGCTTCCTCAAAAAACTCCACTGTCTCGGTATTCTCAAGAGCCTTGACGCCCATCACAACGTTGTCTTTGATGGTGATTTCCAATGGCACTGTGCCGCCATAACCGATAATGTCTGAGCCCAAATCTGTGGTATTGACAACAATAATGCCATTTCCCAATCTTTGTAGCGTGTCTTTGCTGTTTTCGGCTTCAACTATATTTTGTTTGGATTGATGCCCCAGAATTCTGCCATCACGTCGTATGCTGACAACCATAATGAGAAGGAAACAAGTGAGCAGGCTGATGAGCTGCATGATCTTTTTGGAATATTGCATGGACGGTCTGTTCTTGAAATATTTAATAAATAATGTGTCTTAGAATTGTTTTCGGCTACAAAGATACGTTTTTTAATTGATAATGAAAGCGTTTTTAGTTTTTTTTCCACATGATTAGTGATATGATTTCTTTGAGAAAAAGAAATGTGTGCGCACACAAACATTGACACGAATCAATAAAAAGGGTGTTTTTTCATGAAAATGAACTTAAAAATTGGAGAAGGGAGTGCTATTGTCGTATCTTTGCATCGTGAAACAAAAAAAGGGTAATGCTTGAATCAAGCAGAACTCAGTAAACAACACAAATCAATTAATTAAAGAAAGGAAGCAATTATGATTACCACATTAATTATCGCAGAAGCAGTCCTTTTGGTCAGTGTAGTATTGATCATGAAGGGATAAGGTATAGAATCTTAGGTTTATACCTTATTATTTTAGAAAAAAGTAAATAACAAATATAGTGATTGGGACTGATTTCATTCAGTCCCAATCATCTTTTTTAAATATGGCTCTTCATTCATGGTGAATAAACGTTTATTTTCACGATGATGCTTGAACCTGCTCAACTCTGCATCAGGAAACGGCAGATAAAAGAAAAAAGAGAAAGTGGATGATGTGCAGAACATCACCCACTTTTCCTACCAACGAATTGGCATCTATTTCTTAAACCTTACAACTTGAACTGCAAGGTCTTCAAGTCTGCATCGGCAGAACTCGTGCCATAGTAAATGGTGTAGTTGCCAGGAAGGGTGCGCATGGTGTTGGTGGACTCATCCCAAAACTCGAAGTCGACAGGGGTGAGACTCATCTGCACCTTGGTCTTCTCGCCTGGTTGCAGTTCCACACGCTTGAAGCCGCGAAGTGACTTGATAGGACCATCCTTGTCAGCATTTTTCTTCACATACACCTGCACCACTTCTGCGCCGCCCATTAAACCAGTATTTTCTACAGGGATAGTAATCTCCATCGCCTTTTCCTTACTGCGGCTTGCCTTGCATTTGGCAGTGCCGAGTTGGAAGGTAGTGTAGCTCAGTCCGTGGCCGAAAGACCAGAGTGGCGTTCCCTCAAAGTAGCGATAGGTGCGCCCCTTCATGTTATAGTCGAGGAAGTCAGGCAGATCGTCAGCACTCTTATAGAAGGTGATAGGAAGTTTGCCCGATGGATTGAAGTCGCCAAAGAGCACGTCAGCCACAGCCTTACCGCCCTGCTCACCTGCATACCAAGCCTGAAGAATGGCATTGCAAGTAGCGGTCTCAGACACCAATGACATGGCACTGCCCGAACAGTTCACAAACACGACGGGATGACCAGCCTTGTGGATGAGCGAAACAATATCATGCTGCACTTGAGGCAATTCGATATTTGTGCGGTCGCCTCCCTTGAATCCTTCATAGTTTACACGCATCTCCTCGCCCTCCAGACTTGGGGAAATGCCACCCACAAAGACCACTGCGTCTGAGCCTTCCACTGCTTTGAGGATGTCTGCATCCGTATAATGAGTACGTTTGGCTATGTTGAAACGGAGCACAGCCTTTTCATCAGCCTGTGAATAATCCAGTTTAATGTCATAGGTCTTGTTCTTTTCCACCTTGAGCGGAATGGACAAGTCGCGCAAGTCATCAGTGTATTTGCCCCAGTCATTATAAACAGTGTCGCCATTCACAATGATGCGAGCACAATCAGTATGCTTGAGAATCATCTCTATATTCTCATTCTTGTCGGCAGTGAGTCGCCCTGTGTAGGTGGCGGAGAAATCGGTGAGATTGACCTGTTGAGAGAATACAGTTGCACCAGCATTATCAAATGCCAGTTGCGAACGGTAGTTATTGATCTTGACAGGTTCTCCCTCCATGGTGCGGTTATTCCAGTATGCCCCGCTCAGACCCACTCTTGCTCTGCCAAACCCCTGAGTTTCATCCTGCATGAGAGGAGTTTCACGCAGACGCCCATACCAGCTGTCTTCCATGATTCTATCCACCCATCCACAAGCAGGAATATACACCACGTTCTCTGCGCCCACCTTCTCCTGGATGCCCTGAAGAATAGTTGTGGTGGAAGAAGGATAGCCATTGTAGTTGCCCCACAGCATGGTAGAGTCGGCTGCATTAGGTCCTATCACTGCTATCTTCATGTTCTTCTTGAGCGGAAGCATCTGGTTGTTGTTCTGAAGAAGCACTATCGACTGTCGTGCAATGTCGAGTGCCATCTGCTTGTGGGCAGGGCTTGCAATGACCTCAGGACCAATCTTGCGCCAAGGCACTTCCTCCTCAGAGTCGAAATCACCCAGACGGAATCGTCCTTCCAAGATTCTGAGCACACTGATGTCAATCTGCTCTTCGCTCACCAATCCCTGCTGCACAGCCTCTGGGATAGACACATCGTAGGTGTTGCCACACTCAAGGTCTGTACCCGAAAGAATGGCCTTTGCCACACCCTCTGGCTGGCTCGCCGACACACCATGCCCTTTTGGATAGGGATTCCAGAAGTCGTTGATGGCCCAGCAGTCGCTTGTGACCAATCCGTCAAACCCCCAGTCGTCACGCAGAATCTGCTGGAGCAGGCGGTTAGAGCCACAACAAGGCTCTCCCTCAAAACGCTGGTAGGCACACATCACCTCTCTCACATCGCCCTCCTGCACCAATGACTTGAAGGCAGGCAGATAAGTCTCATAGAGATCACGGGCAGGCAACAGTTCCACGTTGAAATTATGGCGGTTCCATTCAGGTCCGCTATGCACGGCAAAATGCTTTGCGCAGGCAAAGAGTTTCATGTATTTGCTGTCGGAAGGACCTTGCAGCCCTCTCACCACAGCCAATCCCATACGAGTGGTGAGATAGGGGTCTTCTCCATAGGTTTCCTGTCCGCGCCCCCAGCGAGGGTCGCGGAAGATATTGATGTTGGGTGTCCAAAACGAGAGCCCTTCATACTGTCCGCTTCGTCCATTTCCCCTTTTGATGGAGATGTTGTTTTTTGCACGAGCTTCATCACTCACTGCATCGAACACACGCTGCACCATGTCATCGTTGAACGAAGATGCCATGCCCATGGTGATAGGGAAGACCGTGGCAACACCGTTGCGCCCCACACCATGCAGTGCCTCGTTCCACCAGTTGAACTGAGGAATGTCAAGCCGTGGAATGGGGCGAGATTGATACTGCATCAAACGAGCTTTCTCCTCAAGAGTGAGGCGACCAAGCAAATCCTTGGCTCTTTCGGCAGGAGAGAGCGAAGCATCCTTGTAAGGTTGAGCAGATACAGGTGTAGAGAACGAAGGCAGCAACAATGTTGCCACAATGAGCATACTCATTTTAAATGATCTTCTCATAGGTAAATTGAGGTAATGTTTGTGTTGGTATGATTGTTAATGCCACAAAGATAGGAGTTTTAAGTGGAAAATGAGCACAGAACAATAAAAAATCTTTCTTGCAATGGTAAAAAGATTAGGTTTGAGTAAAATATGTCTCCTTGCAAAAATACAAATTATATGCACACCTCACCATCTCATCCTTTCCCAACACGAAAAACAAAAATCCTAAAACGAAAGATGGCCTTAAGCATGGAAAAGAAGAATGAGGGGGAACGATTCTCTCTCGTATCTCCCTCCCAAACGACAACTGGAAACGTGCCAATAAGGAAGAAGACATTCATAAAAGTTAAATATTACATGGAAAAACCTCTTTTTCATCTGTATTCTACCATGAAATAAATAAAAAGCATTAGTTTTGTACTCATAATGATATGTGTAACACCTTAATGAACATTCAGATGACAAAAGTATTTGTAATGGCCACCTGTCCAGATTGCACACAGGTCAAGGCTCAATTGGCTGGTAATCCTGCCTATGAACTGATAGATATTGGTGAGCACGTGAGAAACTTGAAGCAGTTTCTGACTCTTCGTGACAGCCATCCTGCATTCGATGAGATCAAGACCCGTGGCTATGTTGGTATCCCATGCTTCCTGTTAGAAGATGGGACTGTTAAGTTCTCAATGGAAGAAATCACCATTGAAGACACGCCCGAGCATGCCGCATGCAGTATTGATGGAAAAGGATGTTAAGTTTGGAGGAAAGGGTGTCTATCTACTTTGCATGGACAGAAAGAACTCCTGCATCATTGATGTTAAAGAAAAATTAGAATCAAATGGAAGATTCCAAACGATTGCTCGACAACATAGATAAAGTACACACAACAGAGATGGGTATGGATAGAATTCGTAGAAACCTCGGATTGGAGGATGTAGATGTTGTGGAATACTGTAAAAAAAAGATTTTAGAAATAAATTGTAAAATACACAAACAGGGAAAGAATTGGTATTGCTCCATTGATGGTATTATAATTACAATCAATTCATATAGTTATACCATTATAACTGCACATTTAAAATAATATTTATTTGATGGCATATATACTCTCTGCTCTTGTTGTTTAGGAAAACAAATAAAACTGTTTGTGTACAAAGATAAAGTAGTGGAGATTCCCTTCAAATTGCCTCATCGCATAATCGAAATATTTCTCATGTTCCATCGCACAATTGTTCATTGGCAAACGAACAATTGTGCATGTGCCGATGAACAATGCTTCAATGGCCAAAGAACAATGGTGAGATGACCAACGAACCATGCGTGCGTTTTGCTCTCATCAATATTAGAATCTCTGGAATCTATAATTTGTTGTATTTGAAAAAGATATGAAGCGCCTTCTATAGATTCAATGCTTTTGTATGTTTTGATGGATTTGCGTTCTTAGAAAAACTATTTCGAAACGGCGTAAACTCTTGAGGCAATGGTAGCATACTCTACCTTTCCATCAATATAATCTGCAAACACTTCGATGGCAGGCTTCCCTCCAGGCAGATGACAAAAACCGCATCCTCCGCAGGAGGGGTATTTACATTGGTAGCGTTCGAGGATGAATGCCAGTCGTTCCTCTCGCTCAGAATAGTTGATTTGTGGTGCTATCATGATGCTACTGTTTTTGTGATTGCCTATCACCACCACTTCATGTCCAGCAGGACAGGCAACCGGCTGGTAAATGATATGGGCATACTCCAGGGTTTGAGCAGTAAGAGCATGGAAGGATATACTTCTCTTTTCCGGCGCACCCGACAAACCCTGTGGGGAGAATGTACGGATGCTAACCCAAAAACTGTCGCTAAACGATACACGATTGAAAAAAAGTTAGTACCTTTGCAGTATGAATCGTAACAGCAAT
>Ga0209510_1004712_pt1 | contig 11808 bp, 12 predicted proteins | sample BiotimSIPDNA_FD_185749 | JGI IMG/M metagenome (GOLD analysis project Ga0209510, IMG submission 185749) | Anaerobic biogas reactor microbial communites from Washington, USA - Biogas_R1 time_0 SIP DNA (SPAdes) (version 2) | ecosystem: Engineered > Bioreactor > Anaerobic > Unclassified | place... | reverse complement strand
TCCCCCGTAAATGCCGTTCTAACTGTTACCCTTTCCATCAGAGCCCTGGTCTCAAGAAGAAATCTGCGTACAGTTTTTAAAACAGAAAGTGCGATCGGTGAGATAAGCACACACTCATTTATCTCGGCTATATCCCCGCTTTGCCTGCCCATAAATCCGATTTTTTTGCCCTTTACTGTGAAGACTGCCTTATTTCTGTAGAAAAAAGGTTCTTCCATGGTCAGCATGGGCTGAACTTTGGGGTCTTTTATCTTCCCTATCCGGGACAACGTTTCTCTGACTCTCTTCTCCTTAAGTTCTTTCTGCATTTCATATGAAGTAGCCGCCAGAGGACAGCCGCCGCATTCTCCCGCATGGGGGCAAATGGGTACTATCCTTTTAGAAGAAACAGAAATAAGGGATACGGGTATCCCAAAGGCATAGTTCTTTTTTATTTTTGTAAGTTCCGTTTTTAATATGTCTCCCGGCGAAGGTATGTACCATCCATCTGACGAAGAAAAAGGAGACACAAAAACAGTCAGGCCACCGGCTCTGCCGATGCCCTGACCCCGGTCACTGATATCGGTTATTTCGATTTCAACGTTCTGACCCTTTTCAAGCATAATACCTCAAATCATATTGGTAGTTTATTTTTCAAGAAGTTTTACAAGGCTTTCCTTTGGCATTACTCCCATTGATTTATTGACCACCTCACCGTTTTCGAAAACCATGAATGTGGGAACGCTCATTACTCCATACTGACCTGCTATCTGCTGGCTTTCATCTATGTCAAGCTTGCAGATCTTAGCATTCTTTACTTCCTCTGCCAGATTATCGACCACGGGGCCCATCATCTTGCAAGGTCCGCACCATGTGGCGAAAAAGTCCACAAGAACTTTGCCCTCTGCCTGTAATACTTCCTTTTCAAAGTTATCACCGTTTAATTTAACAACTGCCATATAAAGCACCTCCTTAATTTCATATTTCCAATTATACCCCGAATATCCGACTCAAAACATTTTTCTCCGAAAAATTATTTTATTTCAAGCTTACTATAACGCTGTTTTTTTCTTTGGTTATTTTCAGACTGTTGAAATCCTTCAAAAGTTCTATAAGCGATTTCTTGCTGTAGTTCTTCACATCGAAATCCGGCCACCTGTTCTGGAGTTTGCTGCCGATCTCCCCCAGATCCGTGGATTTGTTTTTGTCGTCGTTTGCAGCGATTATGTCTTTTACTCTCTTTTCGATGGTTCTTTTGTTTACTATATTCTGTGTTCGCGCGGGTGCCGTTTCTTCCTTGGGCATGCTGTCCAGATTTATGAATTTGTTACACGCCTCTATAAGAGCCGTGGGAGTCTTTTTTTCTCCCATGCCTATTACCATCATGTTTTCTTCCCGCAGGCGACTGGCAAGCCTGGTAAAGTCACTATCACTGGATACTATGCAGAATCCGTCCACCTTGCCCGTATAAAGTATGTCCATGGCATCTATGATCATGGCCGCATCCGTAGAGTTCTTGCCTACGGTATTTCCGAACTGTTGTATTGGTGTAAGGGAGTTCCCCAGAAGGGTATCCTTCCATTTCTTTGACTCTGTTCTGGTCCAGTCTCCGTATATCCTTTTGTATGTAGTGATACCTTCTTCATTGACCTTGTCCAGTATAAAATCCAGGTACTTTGCCGAAACATTATCCGAATCTATCAGCAATGCTATTCTTTTTTCTTCCATATCATTTTCCTTTCTTTGCCAGTTCCTCTATCCTTTTCATTCTTGCTGCCACACCGGATTTTTTCAGCGGGGGATCCATCATTTCTCCCAGTTCCGTCATGGTGGCATCGGGATTTTCAAGACGCAGCAAAGCTATTTCTTTTAGTTTTCCGGGCATGGATGAAAGGCCCGAAACATCATCGATTTTTTTTACGCTTTCAATTTGTCTTTCTGATGCTGCAACTGCTTTGTCTATGTTTGCCTGATCGCAGTTGTTTATTCTGTTTGTCCTGTTCCTGAGTTCTTTTTTCAGTTTGATATCCTCAAAAACAAAATATTGGGAATGGGCTCCCATTATTGCCAGTATGTCTGTTACCTCCTGTGCGGCTTTTGTGTAAACCACATATTCTTTTTTGCGGCGAAAAATCCTGGCATGTATATCCACAAAACTGTTCATTAGCCGTTTAACATCGGAAGCCAATGCTTCTGCTTTGCATACTATCTCAAACTGATAAGCTTTTTCGGGATTACTCATAGTGCCTGCTCCAAGAAAAAGTCCTCTGAGGTAAGCCTTTCTGCAGCATTTTGTTTTTATAAGACCCTGATATATCCCGTCACTTATATAGTTCATGCCTTCTCTTATCATCAGTATGCCCGTTTCCCTCAGTATCTGCTCGCTGAGTTCTTCCGGGCCCAGGCTCATCAGATAATATTTGCCTTTTTTGAGCATTGTGCCTCTGCCGATCTCAAGGGAAACATCAACGCTGAAATAATCTTTGATGAGCTTTTTATAATGTCTGGCAATGGCAGGGTTTTCGGTGCTTAAGACTATGGTGAACCGGCCTCTTCCGGCCAGTTTTATACTGCCGGCCACTCTTATGAATCCTGCTATTTCCGCCAGCATGCAGCATTTTTTTTCAGGCACTATCCGTGCCAGTTCATTTTTTGTATCACTTGAAAAAGACATTTTATTTTTTTGCATCCCGGTGTTCCAGAGTTACTCTCCTGCCCTGCTCCTTGAATATACGGGCAAATTCATTTGCCATTACCACGGATCTGTGCTGTCCTCCCGTACATCCGAAAGCTATGTTAAGATGATATTTCCCCTGCTCTTCGAAAAGAGGTATAATCATGTCTGCCATATCTTTCAGGCTTTTTATGAAATCCTGCGTCTGTTTATGTTTCATAACGAATTCTCTTACTTTTTTGCTTTTGCCCGTGAGTTTTTTCATGCTGCGGAAATAATATGGATTCGGTATGAACCTCATATCAAAAACCATGTCCGCTGTTAAGGGTATGCCCTTTTTGTATCCAAAGGATAGTATGTTTATTACAAAAGTATCCTGTTCTCCTGATGAAGTGAATATATCATGTATTTCGTTTTTCAGATCCGTTGCCTTCATGTTGGATGTGTCAATTACATAATCTGCCCTGTATCTTATGCCTTCAAGTGCTTTTCTTTCTCTTTCTATGGTCTCCTGGGTTATGGCTCTGCCGGTCATGGGATGCACTCTTCTGGTCTCGTTGAACCTTCTTATTAGGACTTCGTCTGACGCTCCCAGGAATATGACTTTGTATTTTAGGGAGCTCTTTTGGAGATCCTCTATAGCTCCGTTCAGTTCATCAAAAAATTCGCCCCCTCTTATATCCACCACAAATGCGGCCTTTTCTATGTCACTTTTTTCTGTAAGGGCAAGGCTAATAAAGTTTTTGATGAGTGCCGGCGGCATGTTGTCTATGCAGTAATAGCCCAGATCTTCAAGGCAGTTTACTGCCTGAGATTTCCCTGCTCCGGATAAACCTGTTATTATTACCACTTCCATTTGGCTATTCTCCCCGAATTTCTTCTATATTTACTATTCTTTTGATATCAATGCCGGCTTCCATTGCTCTTTTCAGGCCTCCGCTGAAGCTTCCAATGAATTGCGGTCTGTGGGCATCGCTGCTTATGGCGAATCTTACGTCCGTTTTGGCTGCGATTTTTATTTCATCTACAGTAAGATGATCATGGTATGTGCTTATTTCCATAAGGGTATTCGTGTCACTGCATGCCTTCGCCACCTCTGCCATGTCTACAAGCGCTTTATCTCCCGGGTGGGTAAGCATCTTTATATCATTTTTATAAAGGCATTTTACGATCATATCGGTGTTTCTTATTACCGCTGTTTTTTTTCTTTTTTCTGTGGCCAGAAACCCCCGATCCATCATGTAATTTGATATACCATAGCAGTGTCTTGCTGCGAAGTGGTATCCGGCCATTACAAAATCGAATCTGTCAAAATCCAAGGGGGGGATATCCAGGTTGTTGTCCTTTGAATTTATGTTGGCCTCCACACTTAGATATATCTTAATACCGGGATAAAGAGGTTTGAGTCTTTCTATCTCATTCCTTATAAGAACAAGATCGCCCGGTCTTATGCCGTATGTGACATGCCCCGGGCCGTGATCACTGATGGCCACCGCAGCAAGACCCTTTTCGACTGCGACCTTTATGTTTTCCTCTATGGTGCCTTTTCCATGGGGCTTGTTTTTTGTGAAACCGTGAGAAAAAGTCGTGTGGGTGTGATAATCGAAAAGCATCCTGTATTTCATGCTTCTTCTCCTATTATTCGCACTTCCGCTTCCAGCATCACTCCGTATTTATCCATAACTGTCGCCTGTACCATATGCATGAGTTCTATGATATCTCCGGCTGTTGCACCGCCTTTATTGACTATAAATCCGGCATGCAGCTGAGAGACCTGTGCCCCTCCCACCGTAAGACCCTTTAGCCCTGCGTCTTCAATGAGTCTGCCTGCATAATAGCCTTTGGGCCTTTTGAAAAAACTTCCTGCACTGGGCAGACTGAGGGGCTGTTTGTTGTTTCTCCGCTCAGTAAGCTCTTTCATCATGCTCTTTATTTTATCTTTGCTTTCTTCATGAAGCTTTATTTTTACACTTTCGATTATGTCACAGGTATCACAGAATATGCTGTGCCTGTATTCCAATTGGAGTTTTTCGGGCACCAGCTCATATTCTCTTTCTCCGTCCCTTGAAATTACATTTACACTTTTTATGATGTCTTTCATTTCTCCGCCATAGGCTCCGGCATTCATGAATACTGCCCCGCCGATACTTCCCGGTATGCCGCCGGCAAACTCGAATCCTCCAAGTCCTTTTTTGAGGGCTTCATTTGCCACCTGTGACATAAGAGCTCCGCATCCTGCATGTATTATATCTTTATCCGCACTTATAAAAGCGAAGGCTTCTCCCAATTTTATCAGGGCTCCTTTGTATCCGCCGTCCCTTACCAATATGTTGGAGCCGTTCCCCATTATCATATAGGGCATCTGTGATGCATAAAGGGTTTTTACGGCAAATTTAAGTTCGTTTTTGTCGGATGGGATCACCAGAAGACTTGCATGTCCTCCTGCTTTAAAGGAGGTATGTTCTCTCATGTCGGCATCTTTTATTATGTTTTTTTCATTTATTCCCTTTGCCAGCTCTTTTTTTAGGTCAGTCATCGGAATACTCCTCTCCCGGCTTATAGTTTTTGTATTTATAAAGATATTTATAGTCCCTGAGATCCGTGGACATTCCCTTCTTTTCAAGTCTCTTGTTGACGGCAAAGCATATGTATGCATATATTACTGCAAATATCGGTATACCGACTACCATTCCCACAAATCCGAACAATCCGCCCCCCACCAGGATGGCGAAAAGTACCCAGAAGCTGGGAAGGCCCGTACTGTCTCCCAGTATTTTGGGACCTATTATGTTTCCGTCCACCTGCTGCAGGATAAGTATAAATATAACGAAATACAAACATATCTTGGGATCTTCCATCAGCAACAGCAGTGCCGAAGGTATGGCTCCTATAAAAGGTCCGAAAAACGGGATTATGTTGGTCACTCCGATTATTATGCTTATCAGGGCTGAATAGGGCCACCCGAATATGCTCATGAATATGAAGCATATCACACCTATTATTGCCGAATCTATTATCTTGCCGGTTATGAACCCGCTGAAAGTTTTATTTGTGAAAGCAGACCCTTTAAGGAACATGTCTGCGCTTTCTTCTTTTAACACTGCCAGTACCAGTTTTTTGGACTGGGCTGCGAAGACCTCTTTTCTGTTAATGAAGAAAACACATATGACTATGCCAATAAAGAAATTCTTTATTACATTCAATACTCCGAAAAGACCGTCGGATATGCCCGTAAGAACAGATTCATATTCCGGGATCAGTATTTCTTCCACCCATGCTGTAAATCTGGTCGTCACATCCCCCAGCCACTGCTCCATGGGTCCTGTTATCTGGGGTATCTGATCAAACTTGACCTGTATCCATTCAAGAAGCCTTTCAATCGATGAAGGAAGAGTCTTTGCTATATTCACAATACTTTCTATCAGCTGGGGTATTATCATCCAAAGGAATCCGAAAACTATGCCCAGGATTATAAGCACAGTAAAAACGGAAGCTATACCCTTGGATATGGTGATTGTCCTGTCCTTCCCCCTTATCCTGGGCCATTTGACTTTTGAACATTGCCTTACAGCAAGATTGTAGGCGGGGCAAAGCAGATAGGCCATAACAAGCCCGTATATGAACGGTGTCAGTATTTCCGTCATTATCCCCAGAGCCTTTATAATGCCATCCATTCTAAGTATGGCAAAGAAAAACAGTATTATAACTATGGCAGATAAAACCGCTGTAACACCTGTTTTTATATATTTGCTTTCAAAACGTATCTTCATTGTTTCGCCTTTTTATAAAAAAAACACTATCTCTACTATATTTTACAATAAAACTCATTGAAAGTCTTTACTTTTTTGTTATTATCCCTTGCAAAAGCCGCCAAACTATGTATAATTAATAATGCAAATAAATATTTATACATAATTACGTATCGGAGGAATAAAATGGTTATGAAAGAAAAAGTGGTCCTTGCCTACTCCGGCGGTCTCGACACCTCTGTAATAATTCCCTGGCTAAAGGAAAATTATAATTGTGAAGTTATCGCCGTATGCTGCAATGCGGGTCAAAAAGAAGATTTTGACGCCATCGAAAAGAAAGCTGTGCTTACGGGGGCAGACAAAGCACTGATCCTGGATATCCGGGAGGAATTCATTACAGACTATATCTGGCCCACCCTTAAGGCAGGGGCCATATATGAAGATGAATATATGCTTGGAACTTCCATGGCAAGACCTCTTATGGCACAAAAACTGGTGGAGACAGCCCAGGCAGAGGGTGCCTATTATATATGTCACGGCTGCACGGGAAAAGGAAATGATCAGGTGCGTTTTGAAACCACCATCAAAGCCCTTGACCCGGCCATAAAGATCATTGCCCCCTGGAGAGATGACCGCTGGCAGTTCTCTTCCAGAGAAGATCTTGTGGAATATGCCAGGGGCCATGATATCCCCATAGATCAAAGCATAGAAAAAATATACAGCAGAGATGAAAACATATGGCACATAAGCCATGAAGGCGGGAATCTGGAAAACCCCTGGAACGAACATCTGGACAGTATCCATGTGCTTTCCGTCCCCCCCGAAAAGGCTCCCGATCAGCCTACTTATGTGGAGATCGGTTTTGAAAAAGGCATGCCCGTATGTGTCAACAATAAAGAATTCAGCCCTCTGGGGATACTGACCTTGCTGAACAGGCTTGCCAGCGAGAACGGTGTGGGCACCGTGGATATAATCGAAAACCGTCTTGTGGGAATGAAGTCAAGGGGCGTATACGAAACTCCCGGCGGTACAGTCCTTTATATAGCCCACAGAGCTCTTGAAAAACTCATTCTTGACAGGGATACCCTGCAGTACAAAAATATAGTCTCTGAAAAATTTGCACAACTTGTTTATGACGGTTTATGGTATACTCCTTTAAGGGAAGCTATTTCAGCTTTCGTTGATAACACCCAGGAGCTGGTCACGGGAAAGGTCAAGATCAAACTTTACAAAGGAAGTGCCGTACCTGTGGCATCCCAGTCTCCCAACTCACTTTACATGGAAGAGTTCGCCACTTTCAGCAAGGATGAAGTATATACCCAAAGCGATGCTACGGGATTCATAAATCTCTTCTCACTGCCGCTGAAAATAAGAGCAATCCAGAAACAGAACAAAGAAGGAGTAAAACCAAATGAAGCTTTGGAAAGGAAGGTTTACAAAGCAGGCGAGTTCGTCGAGTGATGAATTCAATGCCTCTATTGGATTTGATCAAAGGCTTTATGAAGAAGATATCGCAGGCAGCATAGCCCATGCAAAGATGCTGGCCAAACAAAATATAATCACGGAAGAAGATGCCGGAAAAATCGTTTCGGCACTTCTTGATATCAGAGAAGAAATAAGAAACGGCAGTATCGCCTTTTCTGTTGAGCAGGAAGATATACATATGAATATAGAATCTCTGCTGACAGAACGCATAGGTGATACCGGCAAAAAACTGCATACTGCCAGAAGCAGAAACGACCAGATCGCCTGCGATTTTAAAATGTATGTAAAAAAATCATGTTCCGAAATAGACCTTCTGCTTGATGAACTCCAGGACACCATCAAAGTTCTGGCAGAAGAGCATTCAGAAACAGTAATGCCCGGTTATACCCATCTGCAGCGGGCTCAGCCCGTGACTTTCGGATATCATCTTCTGGCTTATCATCAAATGTTCAAAAGAGACAGATCAAGATTTTTCGACTGCAAAAAACGCACCGATTCCCTGCCTTTGGGTTCAGGTGCTCTGGCGGGAACTTCCTATGATACGGACAGGGATTTTCTGTCAGGAGAGCTGGGGTTTTCTTCTGTCACATCCAATGCCATGGATTCCGTAAGTGACAGGGATTTTGCTTTGGAATTTCTCAATTGCTGTTCCTTATGCATGATGCATCTTTCAAGATTCTGCGAAGAAATAATAATCTGGAATTCAAAGGAATTCAGTTTTATCGAGCTCGATGACGCCTATGCCACCGGCAGCAGCATCATGCCCCAGAAAAAAAATCCGGATATGGCGGAACTGATAAGGGGCAAGACCGGTCGGGTCTACGGCGATCTTGTCAGCCTGCTGACAGTAATGAAGGGGCTTCCTCTGGCTTACAACAAGGATATGCAGGAGGATAAGGAACCGGTGTTTGACGGTTCAGATACCCTCAAAAATTCCCTGTCAGTGTTTTCGGCAATGTTAAGGACCATTACCGTAAAAAAAGAAAGCATGGCCTCTGCGGCCAAACACGGATATATGAATGCCACGGATGCGGCGGATTATCTGGTTTCAAAGGGGCTTCCTTTCAGGGCCTGCCATGAGATCATCGGCCGTCTGGTGCTCCACTGTATTGAAAAGGAATGTGCTATAGAGGATCTTTCTCTTTCGGAACTAAAAAAATTCTCTCCTTTGTTCGAGAATGACATATATGAAAAAATCAGCGTTGAAGCCTGCATAAACAACAAAAGATCCAAAGGCTCCACTTCTTTTGCCGAAGTAAAAAAACAACTGGAGGAGGCATGATATGTTGAATGACCCCAGGGACAAATGGAGTTTTCTCACACACTTTTTCGGAGCTCTGCTGGCTTCGGTGGGCACAGTTTATCTGATCATTTCCAAAACAGAAAGGGTTTTGCCCTTTCTTATTTTCGGTATCTCAATGGTGGCTCTATACAGTTGCAGCGCCCTTTATCACTATGTAAAAGGCCCGGAAGCACGGATCCTGAAACTGCGTAAGCTTGACCATTCTATGATATTCGTTCTTATTGCCGGAACATATACCCCCATACTGGTCAATATAATACCAAAACCCACATCAACTGTTTTCCTGATGGTAATATGGGGCGTCACCGCAGCCGGCATCATCATGAAGCAGGTGTGGCTCAATGCACCCCGCTGGCTTTATACTTTTCTTTACGTGCTTATGGGCTGGGCTCTGGTGGCAAAGATCCCCTTTATCTACAGCGTCTCCAGGGGGTGTGCTTTGTGGCTGATCATAGGAGGAGTGCTTTATACGGCAGGGGCTTTGATGTATGCTCTTAAAAAGCCGAATCTTATAAAGGATTTCGGCTTCCATGAGATATTTCATGTGTTTATAATACTGGGCACTTTTGGTCATTTTACTGCAATAGCTTTTTATGTCTGATTTTGTTTTTGATAATTTTCCGGCTTTATCTTTCATCTAAAGAACAATCTTTACCGGTTCTGACAGATCTATGGTTCCCGCAGAGATTAGGCAGTCATACGCCATTATTTTTACGCCTCTTTTCTCTGCCTCTCTGAGGCTTTTTCCAAAGGATGCATGCATATCATCATTTGGCATGAACTTTTCGATGCCCTTCATCTGTATTATGAATATGATATAGGCCAGATAACCTCCGGATACGGCCTCCGCCAGTTCCAGAACATGTTTTTTGCCTCTTTCCGTAGGTGCATCCGGGAACATGGCGATGCCGCTTTTATCAAGGGTGACTCCCTTTACTTCAGCAAAGGCTTTTTGTCCCTTCTCATCTTCCGCATAAATATCTATTCTGGATCTACCCAGCTTTTTCTCTTTTTTTATGATCTTAAGAGGAGTCTCCATGCCCGGCAGTTTTATTTTTTCTGATAAAAGTCCTTCAAACACCAGCGCGTTGGGTATCTGTGAGTCTATGTTGACAAAAGTGTGTCCTTTTTTTACCGAAACAAGAGAATATCCGGTTTTACGGCCTTCTCTGTTTCCGCAGTCTTCCATCCATATCTCGACACCGGGCAACAGGAGTTCCTTCAGCCTTCCCGTGTTTCTCACGTGTATATACTCAAGCTTTCCATCGATTTCCGCCGTTGCCAGGAAACGATTGAGCCGCTCTTTGAATCTTCCCTTTTTGATTTTCTTATATTCCATGTTTATGATTATACTAAAAATGATTTGAAGCCGCAATTATGATATAATATCAGCGGAGGTGAGTGATATATGTTTGATCTTCCGGATTATTTTTACGATCTTAATATTTTTTCCATAAGCCTTCGCCTTGTGATGGCTTTGATAGCAGGCGGCATCATAGGTCTGGAAAGAGGTGCCAACAGACATCCGGCAGGATTCAGGACACATATACTGGTATGTATGGGAGCTGCCATCGCCATGCTCACCAACCAGTACATAGTCGATGTTTTTGAAAATGTCAGCGACCCTGCCCGGCTGGGGGCACAGGTCATAACCGGCGTGGGTTTTCTCGGAGTGGGCACCATACTGATAACCGGCAGGCAAAGAATAAAGGGTCTTACTACAGCTGCCGGGCTTTGGGCTTCCGCATGTCTGGGTCTGTCCATAGGCATAGGTTTTTATGAGGGTGCAATTATAGGAGCAATTCTTATTTTCATAAGTCTGGCCCTTCTGCCGAAGATAGAAAATTATTTTTATGAACATTCGGGGATAGTCAATCTTTACATAGAAGTGGATTCTCTGGATTCCTTCAGAAGCTTTATGCACAGTATCAAGTCCATGGATCTGACCGTTACAGAAACCGGTCTCAATCAGCAAAATCCCATGACTCCCAATGGCATAGCTTTTGTTTTATCGGTCAAGATACCAAAAAGCAAAAGTAATATGGATGTCATAGATGAACTCAGCGAGCTTGAAGGTATTTCCATAATAGACGAAATATAAGGACAAAAAAAATATGAAAATATTCGTTATAAGCGATACCCACGGCCGTATCAAAAAAGCCGTTGAAGTATATAAAAACCTGACAGATGTGGATCTGATGGTCCATCTGGGGGACTATAAAAGAGACGCCCTTGATCTGGAGTCAAGACTGGGCGTTGACACCGTTTTTGTGGAGGGGAATATGGACGGTTCAATGACTCTAGAGAGTTCCTCAAAAATAATAGATACGGAATACGGAAAGATACTGATAACCCACGGCCATCTGGAGAATGTCAAAGACGGATTTGAAAATATTACTTCCCGCTGTATTTCCCAAGGATGCAAAGCTGTGCTCTTCGGTCATACTCACCGTCCTTTATATGAAGAAAAAAACGGCATATATCTTTTGAATCCGGGAAGCATTTCAGTGCCCCGGGACGGCAGCCGCGGCTCTTACGCCATCATCCACACCTCTGCCGACCGGTTCAGAGCCTCTGTGGTATACTGCGATAACAAAAAAAGCCCCTCCGGCAGCAGT
>Ga0209510_1004698_pt1 | contig 11846 bp, 9 predicted proteins | sample BiotimSIPDNA_FD_185749 | JGI IMG/M metagenome (GOLD analysis project Ga0209510, IMG submission 185749) | Anaerobic biogas reactor microbial communites from Washington, USA - Biogas_R1 time_0 SIP DNA (SPAdes) (version 2) | ecosystem: Engineered > Bioreactor > Anaerobic > Unclassified | place... | reverse complement strand
CCTCAAAACAAAAGACCATGGGCTCTGCGACTTGATGCATACAATCCTGCTTGAGAAGGAGAATCTAATATGGTAGCGATATTTTCACGTTTTCGCGTTATCACGTTTTCTACCCATATTCCTCTATGAAAAACGATCCGATGGTATGTTCGTGTGCCCGGTCTGGATTGACTGCGGCCGTAACGTTGTTTGGGGTGCTTCTGTTTGGCCCGGCGGCGTTAGCTTTCGACGAAGTTCTGCCTACTGATGATGTGGTGTTCATTCACCATTCGTGCGGAAGCGGTTGGTTGGATGGCGGGCTGCATGATGCGCTTCTGGCAAAGGACTACATCGATGAGCGGAATGACATCGGTTATGGCACCCAAATGGCTCCGGATGCCGGACGCCCCGCATCCTTGGGAGGTGTTCCTGGAGATAATACCGATATGGGTCACTGGATACGGTGGTTCAATGACTACCTGGGTCGGGTCAAACAGCATGGTTGCGAAGACGGCGTGAACCGGATCATCATGTTCAAGAGCTGTTACCCGATCAGCAATGTGGGCGGAGATGGAACGGAGCCGGGAGACCCCTTCATCGGATCCCAAACTATCGCCAACTACAAGGCGGTATACCGGCATCTATCCGGGTCCGGGAATACTTATGAGGATGACGGCCATTCCTATCTCGCGTTGGAAGATGTGTTTGCCGCGAATCCGGATACCTTGTTCATTGCGGTGACCGCTCCACCAAGGCACTACGCCGGATCCGATGACGACGATGCGCATCGGGCGCGGGTATTTAATAATTGGCTCAAAGGCGAGTGGCTGCCGGCATACAATACCGCTCATCCCCAACACCGCAATGTACTGGTGTTCGACTGGTTTGATGTTCTGGCTTATCCGGATGATCATGCGGAGCATCCCAATCGCTTGAAAGCCGAGTATGGCGGAACAACAGGAGATTCCCATCCGAACGGTACAGCGAATGCCTATTCAGCAGAGGTTTTTGCATCCAATCCAAACAGTATTCTGGATGTGGCATGGGCCGCTTTTACGTCCGGCGGCTCTGTCAATCATGCACCTGAGTTGGTCTCCCTTGGGAATCGCCAGTGCCGTGCGGGTGAAACGGTCTCGATCGCGGTGGAAGCGACTGATGTGGACGAGAACGAACTGGACTACGCCGCGACTGGTCCAGAGTAAGGGATGTGTTTCGCGGGAGCATCCTCTGCGTTCTTTGCAGGAGAATGGTTATTTGGAGAAAATGATTCAGAAACGACAGATGATAATAAGGATAGTTGACCGCTAACTTCATTGGAGATGTCAGAACGAAAAATGTGTTTGAGTTCAGAAGCTTTTGGACAGGGATAGAAGAAAACTGCGTCCGGGGTCGGGAATCGCTTTGTCGGACGGAAGTGGTGATCCATTGGCGAGGGGAATCGATGGGCGTGGAGAAAGGTGGCGGGCGTATTCCAGGTCGCCTACATTCCTAACCTGCAGTTCCACGCTCCAGGTCGATGCAGCCCAGATTTTCGCTTCAATGTCAAAAGTCAGGTGGTCGCCGGAATCGGAGAGTGTTGGAAATAGATTGGGATCCGGATTGGATCGGGAGGCTTCCCATGTCGCGTAGGCGGCCAGTCTTAATCGGCGTTGGTCATAGGCAAAACTGTGTTCAATGCCGGTCCGGATGCGCAGCGGGGGGATTTCGGCCAGAGACGTCCATGCTCCGTCTGGATCTAGGAAATCCCCTGTGGTCCATGATATAGCAAGTGGGAGATCAAGCCGGGGATATCCGTCGCTCAGTCGGCGTCGGTGGGTGAGGAGGTCGAAAGAGGACGCCCATTCTATTCCACTGAGTCGGGCATCGACGTTACGGAAACTGAACAAGGGAGCCGATTGGTATGGGCCTATGGCGTGGCGTTGAATGAAGGAGTCAAAGCGACTGTGCCATGCAGTGAAGTGGATGAATCCGCGGCGGCTTTCGAGATGAAAGGCGACTTCTCCACGGACTTGGGCCTCTGGATCGAGGTTAGGGTTCCCGATTTCGTATCCGCCGCCCAGAGCAGGAAGCATGGCACGGAAGCGTTCTGTTGGGGTCGGATTTTGGCTGGTTGCGGCTACCGCAGCATGGATTGCCCAAGGCCGGAGAGAGGGGCGCCAAGCAGTCTGGAATGAGAGGGAAGGAAGGGTATGTGTGACCCTTGTTTCTGGATCCTTGGCTCCTGAGTAGGCGGTGTACCACTCGTGAACCGGCTTGCCGAGGGTATGGCGATGGGTCGATCTGGCTTCATCGGTGTGTTGATCGATCCGGAATTGAGTCTGTATGTGCCAAGCTGAACTGAAGGCGTGACGGTCGATTGCGATTCCGATCCCCTGCCGATTGGAGACGATGTCGGGCCAGATAATGTCATGTAAGGTCCTGTTGCGGATCCGGATCGCGTTCCTTCTTTGGAAATCGAGGTCAATAGCCGTCCGGATGAGCAGTGCGTCGCCCAGAGGAAGCATATGGAGCAAGTCCCCATGGAGACTGCGCGCATTCGAGGATGCGTCGACCAGCGCAGTGCGGATTGCTCGCGGCGAATTGGAGAGGCGCGGCATGCTTTTGGCCCATCCGCTTCTGAGTCGGAGAAGTCCGCCCGATGTTCCGACGGGCAGACTATGGACTGTGGTTACTGCCGTTATTTCGTTTGACACCGTGTCCTGAGGCAGAGCCGGGTTTTCCCCTTCACCGGTTTTGTGCCAGAGTAAGGAGAGCGAATGCGTTGTGTTCCCATGTGTCAGACCGAGGGTTGCATTGATGCCTTCCTCCTGAAGGCTGGAAGGGGTTTTGTTCCCATCTCCGCTTGAGTAGTCGCCCTGGCGGGAGTGAGTGAGTGTGGTTGTCCCATGCAATGGACCGGATTCCCAGCCTGAACGGGCGGCAACACTTATTCCCAAGGGATTGGATGCGAATGAAAGATGTGCTAACGAGTGTTCGATGCCGCTTTGCAGTCCGGCAGGAGTTTCAAATACAATTCTGCCGCCGCTGACGCCTGGGCCGGAGATGAGATCATTTCCGGTCAGGTGGATGTCCATGGTTGATCCGGCGAGCAGTGAACTGGTGTTGATCGGAGATCCGGTGCGTGTGGGTGCGGCATTTGGGAGTGGCAGGCCATTCCATGTGGTCAGAACCCTGTCGAAGGACAACCCCCTGATGTTAGGTTCCTTGCTGGATGGCCCCCGGCTTCCGATGCTGAGCCCAGGTGTGGTTTCAAACGCACGGATCGCGGATTCGGGTGTTTCCGGGATCCCAGCCGACAAGATGGGCGCGAGGACTCCGCCTTCCAACACCGGATGTGCGGGCACGAGAAACGGTTGAAGTTCGAAGGGTTGTATTGTGTCCGATGGGATGCCCGAGCTCTTGGGGGCAGTTCCAGTTGAAGCCAATCCTGAGGCGGCCAGCAGCGCGAATCCGATGCAGATGCGACTTATCATGGTATGATCAGACCACATAGAGTACCGCAACTCCGATCAGAGAGATGCATCCGCCTGCTGCAAAACGCCATGGGTGATCAAAGGATTCCCATTTGTTCGCAAATGGAAGTGAAATAAGCGGCGCGCATGCTGCAATCGACTGGACAATCGCCGGATGTGCGAGGCTGACAGCCCATAGCCAGGCTGTTATGCCCAGAACCGGTCCGAAAAGCGCATTCAAGCTGACCCACACGAGCGGTATGGCGTGCCATGGGCGAGGTCCTTTCGGTATGAGTAAATTACACTCTGTCCGGATGGACCATTGGTGTTTCCAACTGCTGAAGATGAATCCGATCAGCAGTGCGATGGCAAAGCCGCCCGTCAATCGCCATGCAGCGGCTGATAGAGGAGACAGCTCGATTCCCTCGCTGCGGGCAGAAAGAAAGACCCCCCGGCTGGCGACCAGACTAGTCGCCTGAAGGATGGCGCCGGCTGTTCCAAAGAGCAATCCTTTCCTCAACGAGCTAAGTTTGACCGTTTCCCGCGGGTAGAGGGCAAGCGCGACACCGCTGATAATGCCGAGGCAAGCCATCCACTCCCGGATAGAGAGCGTGTCCTCAAGAAAATACACCGCGAGGATACCGGATGCGATGGCGGCCCCGCATTCAACGACCAGTAGGGTGAGTGGTGTTCCGAGTAGCGGAAGGGTCCGCAGGACGCATGCACCTCCCATTCCGAAGCCAACCCCGCCGATGCAGAGAAAGGCAAAGCTGTAGGGGGGAGGAAAGTATTTGCCGGAAAACAGCAGAACCGACCCCATGATCAGCATGGCGATAAGTAGCCGGTAAATATTGGTTCTGAGGCTGCCTATGAGTGATGCGGATCGCCGTGCACAAAGGCCGGTGAGTGCAAAAAAACATGCAGTGAGGATGGCCGGAATCAGCGTCATCGCCGGAACAGAATGCCGGATAGATTTCGAATTACAATGGAAAAGGCTTGTTTCCCTATGATTGCCACCCTTTTATGGCAGTTTTTGCACCCATCAGAATATGGCCTCCTTGCCCATGAAACGCACCCATCATTGTTGTGAACTCTCGCTTGATCATGCTTCCAGCGAAGTATGTCTGGTCGGATGGATTGATTCCCTACGTGACCACGGGGGAGTCTTGTTTATTGATTTGCGTGATCGCAATGGTTTGACTCAGGTGGTGATGCATCCTGGTCGGGACTATGGCATCGATCTGGGAATACTGAAACCGGAGTCGGTCATTGGCATCAGGGGAGTGGTGGAGCCCCGCAGTAAAGAGACGGTGAATCCGGGACTCAGGACCGGTGCAATCGAGGTGCATGTGTCGGCTGTCACGGTATTCAATATTTCCGCCACTCCGCCTTTTCCACTGGACGAGGAAAAGGCACAGAAAGTTCAGGAGGATCTCCGGCTTAAATACCGCTATCTGGATCTGCGCCGTCCGTCCATGCAGAAGTCGCTGATGGTGCGTCACCGCACCAGCAAGATTGTCCATCGCTATTTGGATGAACAGGGCTTCATTGAAGTGGAAACGCCCTACCTGTTCAAGAGTTCGCCGGAAGGAGCCCGTGAGTTTCTGGTTCCGAGCCGGGTGAATCCGGGTGAGTTTTATGCTTTGTCGCAATCTCCTCAGCAGATGAAGCAGATGCTCATGGTTGCGGGGTTGGAAAAGTATTACCAGATCGCCCGCTGTTTCCGCGATGAGGATCTGAGGGCTGACCGTCAGCCGGAGTTCACGCAGATCGACATCGAAGCTTCTTTCATTGAGCGCGAGGACGTTTATGCCCTGATTGAAGGTATGCTGAAGTGCCTGTGGAAGGAAATCCTGGATATGGAGATTCCGACCCCATTCCTTCGCATGACCTATGAGGAAGCGATGAACCGTTTCGGAAGCGACAAGCCAGATATGCGTTTTGGTTTTGAAATCGCTGACCTGAGCGGGGTCTTCAAGGAATCTTCTTTCAAGGTATTCCAAGGTGTCATTGCTCAGGGTGGGGTGGTGAAGGCCATCAACGTCAAGGGAATGGCGGACTTGACCCAGGGAGAACTCAAGGGCCTCGAAGATGCGGCAAAATCGCTTGGAGCCAAGGGCTTGGCCTTTATCAAGGCTGAAGGCGGCGAGTGGAAGTCACCCATCCTGAAATTCCTTTCAGAGGCGGAAATCTCGCAGATGAAGGAGATGCTCTCGGTAGAAGAGGGTGACATTGTGTTTTTCGCGGCTTCCGATTGGCAAACCGCGTGCACGATTTTGGGCAGAGTACGTCTGGATTCTGCGGCCATTCTTGCAAAGAAGGGTCGGATGGAGATCCGCAAGGATGACTACCGTTTCCTCTGGGTGATCGATTTTCCCTTGATGCTTCGGGATGAAGCAACGGGCAAATTCGCCGCGGCCCATCACCCCTTCACATCGCCTCATCCGGATGATTTCGCGTTGTTGGAAACGGAGGCACATAAGGCGAGGAGTCTTGCCTATGACTGCGTTTTGAACGGGTGCGAGCTTGGGGGGGGGAGCATTCGTATCCACGACATGGATTTGCAGCAGAAAATCTTCAAGAATGTGCTCAAGATTCCGGAAGACATCGTGGATACACGGTTTGGTTACATGTTGGAAGCTTTCCGGTATGGGGCGCCTCCGCACGGTGGTATTGCTCTCGGATTTGACCGTTTGGTGGGCATTCTGACCGGAAAGGATGCGATCCGCGACATCATTGCCTTCCCGAAGACGCAGAAGGGACAGGATTTGATGGCACGTTGTCCCGGTCCGGTTGAACCGCGCCAGTTAAAGGATCTGCGCATCGCGGTGGTGTGATCTTGGATGCGCTGGCATTCTTTTTCGGCTAGGAGCCTATAGCCACTCCATCTGTGGAGAGTGGCATAGGCGAAACGAGTCTGGAATTTGGCCAAAGGGTCGGTATGCTTTGGGATTGGGATCCGATTCGATGGCACAGAATGTCCTGAATCCCTATTCAGGCCGATCAGTAGTCCGCAGTGGCTCGGCTCGGTGAAAACCCGTTGGTATCAGCCAATTTTGGTCTTTCCGGGGCCGATCAGGTAAAATCCGACAAAGACCAAGGCGAGCTCAAGCGGTCTGGCGGCTCCGTGCAGAAATGCGCTGAGACTGTTGAAATCACCCGAATGGGTGGAGAACGCCACGAGCATGAGCCCCGCGAGCAAGAGGCAGGCGAGTTTGAAGCGATACCCCAGTGCGAAAGCCAAGCCACCTGCTACCTCAATTGCCACTGCGATGAGCCCAGCCGTGATTTGAATGGTGGAGTGATCGGGTATGAAGAAAGGCATCGCACCCACGGCACGGATCGCGTCCGCACCAGCGACAAGTTTGAGCACGCCTTGAAGTAGCATCAGCAGCCCGATGCCGACCCGGATAATCAGGATTCCTTGATTGGAGTTCATGCAAGAGGAGTGTGTGAAGGTTTGCTGCGGATGCAAACCGGTATTCTGGGGGTTGGGGACCGTTTTTGATTGTGCATTTCTAAACAAGACCAAATGCGTATTCATAATCCAATGGCATTGGATCATTGATGAGTGCCATCCGAAATGCGACTAGAAGTTGTCAACTAGATTGAATACTAAGTACTGTTTATGATCCGAATTCAATCTCGGCATGCCTATAAGAATGCTTGTTGGTTTGCGAGGCGGTGGATGGTCTCGATGCAGAAACGGGAATTGTGATAGAAGCTCTTCCAGGCAGAGACTTTCGGGTCTTGAGGGCAGAGCCGGCGATCGCCATCGACTTTCCAGTGCCATTCGCCGTTGTTCCGGTCGACGATATGATCCCGAATGAAACTCCATGTTTTCTCCGCGGCGTCGAGGTAACGCTGTTTACCACTGATTTGCCATGCATTCACAAGCCCCACAATCGCCTCTGCCTGCGGCCACCAATGCTTGTCCCGGTCATGAATGTGGCATTTCCATCCTTCGTGGAAAACCGCGCCATCGCTGTCGAATCCCTCGAGTAAGCATACATCGGTCATCTCCAGAGCAATTTGCTGCATCAAGCTGATCCACTCCCTGTCTCCCAATGCTTCCGCAGCTTCGCATTGAAGCCAGGTCGCCTCAATGTCGTGTCCGTACGAGTCGAGTTCGGATTTGCAGCTCCAGTCATCTGAAAAGAACAGCTTCAGATGCCCGCGGTCACGGTCGATAATGTGATCCCTGAAGATTCCCAACAGGTCTGCGATGCTGCGTCCGACATCCGGGTCGCGTGTTTCGATGAAGAGCTGGGTGTAAGCTTCCAGAACATGCAGATGGTTGTTCATGGACTTCTTCTCGTTCATGTCCTTGTCGCTCAATCGTAGCGCGTCATTCAACGACCAGTCGCGGTCGAAGGCCTCGGGATACCCTCCGTGGACCGGATCTTTCACTTGGGCTTCCAGAATCCGGTAGAGCTGCATGGCTTGAGCGAGCACGCCGGGTTTTCGCGTGATGCGGAAATACTCCACCCAGCCGTAAATGAGAAAGGCCTGGCCGTAGCATTTTTTCGAGGTGTCGATCGGGGTGCCTTTTGCGTCGAGCATCCAGTATGCCCCTCCGTAGTCCTTGTCCAGAAAGTGATCTTCGATATACTGGTATGCGCGATCTGCCAGCGGCTTCAGGGTGGCATCATTCAAGTGCCGGCAGCAGCATGCGTAGGACCAGAGATTGCGGGCATTCAGGATCAAACCCTTGTCGGCGTCGGCAAGCACGGTGCCATCTGAAGTCATCTCGCCGATGAAGCCACCATTCTTTTCATCGAGAACCTTGGATTTCCAGAATGGAATGATATTACCTTCCAGTTCGTTCCTGATCTCCCGAACCAAGTTTGCCGCCGTGCTGTTTTTGTCCTGCATATCTGTCAGATCTTGCTGTGTTCCATTGGCTTGTGTTCTTCCCGTCAGCCGGGTCGTTTTCAAGGAATAGTGAAACGGACCCATCTTTGGGGAGTGTGACAAAATAAATCAATCCTATTTTGATATTTTACTTTTCAGGTTGGCGTTTCCATGGGTGTTTTCCCGTTTTGCCGATCCCTGTCGGGTGCTCGGGAGATTGACAGAGAGTAAATGGAGATCTAGGTTAGTGGTATGAAATCCGCCTATGAGCTCGCAATGGAACGTCTCGCAAAATCCGATCCGGACGATGCTCCACGTTCACTTTCCGAATCCCAGAAGCGGGAATTGGCCGATATTGAGTGCCGTTGTCAGGCGAAGCTCGCGGGTCGCGAGATCTTCCTCAAGGGACAGCTTGAACAAATGAGAGCCCAGGGAAACTGGCAGGAGGAGGATAGTTTGCTCAAGCAGCTTGCCTCCGAGCGGAAAGTTATTTTGGAGGAGATGGAAGAACAGAAAAATGCCGTTAGAAACCGCAAACCTTAACCCTGAACAAGGCCAAAACATGATCCTCCGCGTCACCCAGTATGGGGAACCCGTCCTTCGGGAGCAAGGCAAGCCCATCGCCGTTTTCGACTCATCGTTGCGGGATCTGGCTCTGTCCATGATCGAGACCATGCATGAGTCCCGTGGAATCGGGCTGGCTGCTCAGCAGATCGGGATTCCGGCGATGCTGTGTGTTGTGGATCTTCATCAGGATGGAGTGGACAACGACTTCTCTTACTCGCTTGACGGGAAACAGCCTCCATTGGATTTGTGGATGCCTTTGACTCTGGTGAACCCCGTGATCGAGGGTTTTTCAAAGGAGACTGATTTTTGTGAGGAAGGATGTCTTTCTTTCCCTGGAATCCATGGTGAGATCGAGCGTCCGGATGCGATTCAGGTCAGTTTTCTGGATACGGAGGGTAAGCCGCACACGCTTTCTTGCAACGGATATTTGGCCCGTTGTATTCAGCACGAGGTGGATCATCTCAATGGCGTGCTGTTCATCGACCGCATGGAAAAGGATTCTTTGCGGGATGCAAAGCCCGCCATACGCAGGCTCAAGGAGCGGACCATCCGCAGCATGCAAAAGGCTGCCAGAGTAAACGTCTGATGGTGTCGGGTCCGTTCACTTGTTTCCAAGCCATAACGCAATGAATGCGTCCATCAGTCCGGACACGAAATCACACTCCGTGTTTTTTCACAGGGAGTTTCTGGAAGGACTTGAGGGCTTTCTCAAGAGCTATTGGTTGCCCAAGACGGTTTTTTGTGCGGTGTTGTTGAGTCTGTTTTTTCAGCTACCACACGTGGTTGAGCTGGATCAATCCCCTGCAATCCGGGGGTTACTGCGGATAAAGGATTCGATCTTTACCCAGATCGAATTCCCCATCGGATCCCATGTGGAAAAAAAGACGGTTCGATGGACGGTCCCTTTGCTGATGAAGGTCAGCGGTGTGGACTCGCCCTCAGGGTTTCACCTGCTGATGGTGGCTTTCAATGTGCTGTTGCTTGTTTTCTCCGCCAGAGCAATGCTGACGCACACCGGCGACCGGGTGTATTCTTTCCTGTTCGTCTGCGCAATCGGTTGCGTGTTTTCCGGTTGTTGCGGATTCAATGACGTGAAAGGTTTCAGTGACATTGTACCTTTTGCGTTGATGGTGTTCTGCGTCACCCAGCCCCGGACCCTGCTTCTGTTGCCGGCTGTGTATTTCGCCTTGTTGTCGGATGAGAGAACCATCATGGGTTTGGCATTTATGGGTTTTTGGTGGGTCTGGGGGCACCCATCCGGTGAGAAGCCGGTTTTGTCGATGAATCTTGTGCGCAATCCATTGACCGTTTGTTTGTTGGCATTTGTGGCGTTTCTTTTCACCCGCAAGCTGATGGTTGATCTTCTGGGATTCCGGATTCCAGGCGGGGAAGTGGGATTCGGGCAGTTCAAGTTCATTAATGCGGACTATTTTCTCATGGCCCCATGGGCGGCATTCGAGGTTTTATGGGTGTTTCCCGCGCTGTGGGTTTTGATGCTGATGCAGGAACGGAGGCTGCTGGTCGCAGGGTTGTTGTTTATTCTGATTGTTGGAGCAACCGGGGCCTCTTTTATGGTTCACGATGTGACAAAGTCGGTTGGATACCTGGTGCCGCTTCTTCCGGTCTCGGCGATAATGGTGCATCGCCATATGGCGCAGTCCTCTCAGGCGCGGGTGCTCATGCTGATTGTCGGCGTGCTCTGCATCGCGATTCCCACCCAGCATTACATTGCGGTTCCCTACATCTACGGATCGGTGCCCGGCTGGTTGTTCGGGAAGATCGCCGTGTGTTTCTGACTGGCGCCGTTTGGTGTCGGATGAATGCATTCGAAACGGCTTGAATTTAACGCTAAATTCTACGAGAGTGTATCCATGTATCGTCGATTCTGTTCCCCTCTGTTGGCTTTGTTATTGGCGCTGACAATCGTTTCCAGGCTTGTGGCTTCGCAGGAGGCGATGCTTCCGGTGGCGGTTGAGTCGCCCGATGGTCGCAACACCATCCTGTTTGATCTCGCGGACGGGTACCCCGAGTACCAGGTTTCGCACGGGAAAGTGGCTGTCATTGAGCCTTCTCCGATGGGTTTTGTGTTCAAGAAGGAAGAGCGACCGCTGGGCACGATGCAAGTGACCGCTGTTGAGAAGACCGCTGCGGACGAAACATGGACGCAGGTTTGGGGCGAAAAGAAGGACATCCGGAATCATTTCAACGGGGTGATCGTCAGTCTCAAGGAGACTGAGGGCTCGGGCCGCCTGCTTCAGATCGAATTCAGGGCGTTTGATGATGGGATCGCCTTCCGCTACATCTACCCGCAGCAGGGGGAGCGGGATCTTGTGATCATGGATGAGCTTACCCGCTTCAATCTCGCCCATGAAGGGCAAGCCTGGTGGATTGGTGCGTATCAGGATAACCGCTACGAATACCTGACCACGAAGTCGCCGGTAAGCGGGATCGATGTGGTGCACACTCCGCTCACTATTCACAGTGACAGCGGCTTGTTCCTGAGCTTTCATGAGGCGCGTTTAGTTGATTTCGCGAGCATGACGATCCGCAGGATGGAGGATGGTTCGCTTAAGGCGGATTTGGTTCCCTGGGCCGATGGGGACAGGGTGAAAACGGACGGGAGCTTCACGACCCCGTGGCGGACGCTTCAGATTGCCGAAGCCCCGGGTGAACTCATCACCTCCTACATGGTGCTCAACCTCAACGATCCTTGTGCGCTGGAAGATACGTCTTGGATTCAGCCCCATAAATACCTCGGTATCTGGTGGGGAATGCACATCGGGAAATACACCTTTTGGGAGAGTCCCACGCATGGTGCGAGTACAGAGAATGCGAAAGATTACATCGACTACTGCGCGAAGTTCGGGATCGGCCACCTGCTGATCGAGGGTTGGAACAAAGGATGGACACCGGCCTGGTATGAGAACGCCATGCACATGTTCAGTTTTACTCAAGCCACCGACGATTTTGACCTCAAAACCGTCACAGACTATG
>Ga0209510_1004692_pt1 | contig 11856 bp, 1 predicted proteins | sample BiotimSIPDNA_FD_185749 | JGI IMG/M metagenome (GOLD analysis project Ga0209510, IMG submission 185749) | Anaerobic biogas reactor microbial communites from Washington, USA - Biogas_R1 time_0 SIP DNA (SPAdes) (version 2) | ecosystem: Engineered > Bioreactor > Anaerobic > Unclassified | place... | reverse complement strand
CCCCATTGAGGGGTCGTCCATCCAAATCTTGCGCCCCAAAGGATCGTAGCCGATGCGGGTGAGGTGGCCCAACGCGTCCGTCACTTGCGTCAGGTTGCCCTGGGGATCATAGGTGTACTGCGTGCGTGCGGGGTTCGCGGCGTTCCAATCCGGCGCGAGATATGTGTCGTAGTATTCGCGCACGGTGGTCAAACGGCCTAAGCCGTCGTTCTCGTAGCTGGTTTGATGGCCCTCAGCATCCAGCACTAACTCTTGCCACGCCCGGTAGTCTTTGCGCGTCACGCTCCCATCGGCGGCCTGCACCTGGCTGACGCGGCCTAACGCATCATACGTCGTCACGGACTTGGGGAGCGCGGCCAAATTCGGCGGGTGGTAGGTCCCGCCGGCAGCGCTCACGGTATAGGGTAAAGTTGCCGTGACCGGACGACCCAACGCGTCGTAGGCCGTGCTTTGCAAGACTAGCCAGCCATTTTCTGCCTCCGTCTGGGTCTGAATGACGCGCCCCAGGCCATCATAGACCGTCCAGGCGGTTTGATACTGCGGCGTGGGGAGATAAGCGTCAATCCGGGTTTCCGCCGTAATGACGAAAGGCGCGCTGAGCGCGTTGCCGCCGGGATAGGTATATTTGACCGATGGGAAAGCGTCGCCCGACGGCGTAATGGCGATCACGCGCCCAAAGCTGTCATAGTCCAGATGAGTGACCGCGCCGTTGGCGTCGGTGATCACCTCCGGCACGCCCAGGCGCAAGTCCCATTGTGCTGCGGTCGCGTGGCCGCGGGCGTTGGTCACGCGCACCGGGAATTGATGACTCACGGGGTCGTATGCGGTGTAGGTGGTGTGGCCGAGCGCGTCGGTGATGATTTCGGGGTTGCCCCAGGCGTCGTATTTTGTCTGCGCAGTCGTCCAAACGCTCCCCAACCCTTGCCGGACTTGCGTGACTTGGCCCTGCGTGGGCGCGACGCCCTCGGCTTGCCCATCATAGGCATAGAACGTCTGGCGTTGCGCCGCACCCGCGAGCGTTTGTACGGTTTCTTGCCAGGGAGCGTTAACGATCCAGGCCGTGGGGTGGTAGGTGTAAGCGCGAGTGATGACCACTTCGTCGCCGGCGTTGGCAGTGTCGCCGTGGTGGGTTTCCTGAATGACGTTGCCGTAATCGTCGTACTGGTAGTCCGTTTGGTTGCGCGGTCCGGCGGCGCCGGCGGGATAACTACACGTGGCTTGCGTCCCGATAAAATAGCGGGCGTCGCCGAAGTCGTGGCGGTACAGGTAGGCTGTCTCAGCGCGGGCCAGTTCGTTGCCAGCCGCATCGTGTCGCGTGACGCGGTAGGCCCGCCCTTGCAAGCCTGTCGCGTCGGTCAGGCTGTAGCCGCACGCCTGCGCTGTGATGGGAGGATTAGCGTTGGGCAAGCCCTGGAAGAAGTCGTGGTCGCTGTAGGCCACCACCGCGCCGCTCGCATCCCGCTGTTTGACCCGCACCCGGGGATGGCCGCGAAACTCGTAAACGTCGTTGGCCGGGTCGCTATCACCTTGGTCATCTATTAATTTCCAGTTGCCGGGGGCGGGTGCGCCATCCAGAGCGTGATACTCGTACACGGTGCGCATGACGTTTGCCAGCCCATCCGCCGTTTTGACCTCACGCACGCGATAGCGATACCAACACTGCTCCCCGGTGCGCGGCGCCAGCGTTTGCCCGTTTTGGAACCACGGCAGGCCCAACGGCGCGGTGTAGTTAAAGCTCATCCCTCCGCCATAGCCGTTAGTGATGCTGTTCAGCCACGGCTTCCAGCCGCCTTCATCCTGCCCGGCAACACAAGCGCGGGTGTAACCGGCTTGAGACAGATAGCCGAAAGTCGTAGCCGGTAACACGTTGCCATCCGGGGCGACTTCCTGAATCTGATCCAGCACCAGCGCATCCCCAATTTGAGAAGTAGTCAGTTCGTAGCGCCGCACAACTTGGCCTTGATCCACGCTGCGCACCTCGAGGGTGTGCAAGCGTTGTTTGCTCCAAAATGTCTGTGCGGTTTGGATGGCCACCTGACTGTCAAACTCCCGCACATAATCATCCCGCGGTGTCAGGCCAAAGGCCACTTTGTGCGTCGCGCCGGGCCAACTGTAGGTAATCTGTTCCAGGTTGCCGCCCCGCGTGTAACCGCTGGGATGCGCCTCGGCGGCCATATAGTCGTGACAATAGAAGGGCCAGCCGCCGATCTCACACACACATTCATAAGCCCCGTCGCACCACCGGCCCCCTGAATAGATGTGCGCGTGGTCCTGCCACAGGAAAACGAAGTCGTTGGTTTCGCGTTGGTAGTCTATCCGCGCGACATTCCCGCGCGGATCGGCGATTTGGTCGAGATTCCAGCGCCAGTTGGTGTAGCGGAGGTTTTCGCTGCCATCACACCCACTCGTCACCATCCACCACGCGGATTCGCGGCTATCGCCGCCCGCCGTTTCATCCTGAGAACCAAACTGGTATTGCACGCCGTCCGGCGTCGTGACCAACCAGTCATCGCCGCCGCGATTGGCCGCCGCCCGGCGCTCGATGCGCCAGAAACGTTCGTCTTCCAGGCGGTATTGATTGCCGCCAATGGGGATCAATTTGCTGCTGACGCCATTCAGGACCAGCGTGTAGTCTTCTATGCAACGCGGCACGTAGTTGTCGTCCAGGTCAATCTCGCGCGCGATGTAGCCCACGTCCAGGTTCCAGCCCATCCCGACCCAGGCGGCTTGCGGGTTCTGGGTGCTGTGCAGGCTGTCCACCACGCCGCTGTTATAGGTGAGCGCCAATTGCGGCGTCAAGCCCTGTCGCCCGCCGGGAATCTCCAACGGATACGACCATTGCACCGCGCCGGTGAACAAGTCTACCTGCGCGTTGGTGACCGTCGGTTGCCAGGGCTGTTGGTAGTCGCCATAGTCCGGTGTGGTCGCCAGGGCGGCCGCATAGACGCCCGGTTCCGTGACAGGCGCTTGCAGATACCAGACGTTATCTTCGAGCGTGCGTTGAGTGGGGAGTTTGTGCCACGTCTCACTAGCCGGGTGATAGTAGAACAGGCGCACCAATTGTTGGGTCAGGGCGTCTTCCGGCATTGTACCATCTGGCAGCGCGACATTGACGACGGTGGCCGTGGCGGATGCGCCGACCTCGGCGATCTCAACGGCGTAGCCCAAGCTGTAGGGGAGATACTGCGGCACGGTGGGGATGGTGGTGTAGGTCAGTTCGATGGGGGGGAGAGGCGTCGTTTCTACCGGAGACGCTGTTTCTGCAACGGGAGCGGCTTCTGCTGAAATTGTGGGGGAAGGGAGTATGCCTATCACACCGGGCGGCAGGAGCAAAGCGCAAATCGTGACAACAGCTACGGCTCGGCGCAAACGCCGGGACCAACACGCACACCTCATATCGTGGCCTCCTGAATTATGCTACGGAAAGCGATGTCCGCTAAAGCACAAAAGACAGTCAGATTCGTCGCCCCTCACTCGGCCACACTATGACGCGGGGAATTGCGCAAAACAATATAAGATGGTACGGGGAGATTGTACGAGATAGTTGGGGAAATGCAATCGACATTTACCAGGTGTATTTCAGAACTGGAAACGGCTTTCCTTTGCCGATCACCGCCATCACCCACGCCCGCACATCGCCGCCAGCCCGGTGATACTCCGTCACATCATTGCCTTCCGGTACGCGTACCGCTGTCACCCGCGCCGACAACGCCGCCAACCGTGATGCGTTCAGCGTCCCGGCCTTGTCCGCATCCAGCGCCGCGAAAATGTGCGTATACGGCAACAACCGCGCCAACAACCATCAATCTGACAGCGTCCGCCGACGGCGCGGGGGACGGCATTCATCGCGTTGGAGGACGAGGGTGGCGTGGTCAATGTGGTTCTGCGCCGGAGGTGTTTACGGCGTACCGTGAGGTGCTACGAAGTCGATTCGCGGTGATCGAAGGGACGTTGCAGTGGCAGGGCCGGGTGTGTGGTGTTGTGGGGGAACGGGTGTTGACGGTGGAGGAGTGAGGGGAAGACAGGTGCAATGCGCATATGAAAAGGGGAAGGCGCGGGATTGTTCCCGTGTCCTCCCTTTGTGTTTTCTGTGCCGCAATCACTGCCCTTGCCGCCCCCGTGAAAACGGGGACCGGCAAGGGCTGTTGTTGGCGAGTTGCGTTTCGGCCACCAGCGGCTAGGGCGCGGCGTGATAACACACTTGCAGCACTGGCCGGTAGATGGCTCCGCCGTACTCGCTGCTCTTGTAGCTATCGTAAGCCGTGCTGTTCTGTTCCAACAACACCCCGTAGTTGGCGGCGCTGCCATTCGCCCACTGCCGGACGAGATGGGTCAAATCTGCAGCGTGGAAACCCGTGCCCAGGCTGACCAGGTAGCCCTCGGTCGCATCGAGGTAGCTGCCGCCGAAGGTATTCCACGTCACCGCCGTTTCCTGCCAGGCTGTGGTTACCTGATGGACACGCACAATCTGCATATTGCTGGTATTGAGATGGATGCGCAAAGTGGCCGAGTCCACCGCCACGTTGGGCGGAATCGCACTCAAATCGAAACGCAGAAGGCTCTGTTTTTCAGCGCTCGCGAACAACCCAGAATAGAGCAACGTACTGTTTCCAGCGTTGGTACCAGGCTTGTACGACCAGATGTAGGTATCCCAAACTTGCTCGTGGGTGCTGCCCGGTCGCTGGATGGTGACGCAGGTGCTGCCGGAGAGCGCGCGGTAGCCGAAGTCAGCGCTGACGGCTTGTCCCGCCGCGAGCGTCACCTTTAGCGGGTCGTCAGCCGGGGCGGTGCGCACATAGCCGGCCGGCGCGCTCTCCTCGTACACGTCTACCCAGTAAACGCCCGGAGCGAGGTCGGGGAAAGCGTAGCCCCCACCGGCCAGGGTTACGGTATACGTCACCCCGGGGTCGCCGGCTTCCGGCGCGAAGACACCATCGCCGTCGTCCGCGAACAACATCACGTAGACGCCGGTGAGACCCGCCTCGGCTCCGTTTTGGACGCCGTTGCCATCCAGATCGTTCCAGACCACGCCAGAGATAGTCCCCGGGCCGCTCGCGTTGACGGTGACGACGAGCACATCGCTACCCACGCCGCCGTCGTCGTCGGTGACGACCAGCGTGGCGGTGTAGATGCCGGTCGCGGTGTAGACGTGGGCCGGCGTCAGCGTCCCTGTGGCGGTAATCCCGTCGCCAAAATCCCACGCGATGGTGTGCGTGTCCAACACACCGACGTCGGTGAAGACGCCGCTGAAGGTGAGCGTCTCACTCACGGCGACAGTGCGATCCGCCCCGGCTGTCAACGTTGGGGCGACGTTGGTGACGGTGACGGTCAGATGACCCGCACCGCTCAAGCCGGTAGTATCGGTGACGGCGAGGGTGACGGGGTAGACGCCATCATCGGCGTAGACGTGGGTTGGTGTGAGTGTTCCACCGGCCGTGCCTTCGTCGCCGAAGTCCCAGTGCAGGATGTGCCCGCTGGGTGTGTCGGGGTCGGTGATGACGGCGGTGAGGGTAATGGGGCTGCCCTCGGCGACGCTGCGCTCCGGGCCGAGACTCACCAGGGGCGTGTCGTAAACCGGCGTAATTTGTTCTGTCACGGTGATGACAAGCGTATCGCTGCCTGTCCCGCCATCGTCGTCGGCGACGGCCAGCGTAGCGGTATAGATACCGGGCGCGGTGTAGACGTGGGTGGGCGTCAACGCGCTTGTGGTGGTAATCCCGTCGCCAAAATCCCAGGCGATGGTGTGCGTGTCCAACACACCGACGTCGGTGAAGACGCCGCTGAAGGTGAGCGTCTCACTCACGGCGACGGTGCAATCCGGCCCGGCGGTCACGATGGGGGCGACGTTGGCGACAGTGACGGTCAGATGACCCGTACCGCTCAAGCCGGTAGTATCGGTGACGGTGAGGGTGACGGGATAGATGCCGTCGTCGGCGTAGACGTGGGTTGGTGTGAGTGTTCCATCAGCCGCGCCCCCATCGCCGAAATCCCAGTGCAGGATGTGGCCGGTGGGCGTGTCGGGGTCGGTAATGGTGGCCGTGAAGGTGATGGGGCTGCCCTCGGCGACGCTGCGGTCCGGGCCGAGGTCAACCTGGGGCGGGGTAAGTAACGCGTGTAGATAGATGAAGGCTGTTGCCTGTGCCGCTGCGCCGTCCTGATTCGTCCCCTGAGTATACAGCGCATAACTACCCTCGGCCTGCCCGGCCGTGTCCCAGGTGATGACTGTGCTTGCCTGCGCCGCCGCCGGAATTGCTAACGTCCGTACGTCGGTAAAGACGCCGGAGCCGGCCGTGGTGGTGAGTGCCAGCGTGGTGGGGACCGCCGTCAGATTCGTTGCCCAGACGGTGACGCTCACCATCTCCCCCACGGCGTAGGACGTCGTCGGGGCCACAAGGCGCAAGTCGAAGGGCGGCAGCGTGAGCGCGCCCGCCGCGCGGTTGTTGCCCTCGTAGAACTCGGCGACCAGGTTGTCGGGATCAACCACAGACGTGAGAGTGTGGGCGCCCGCCTGCCCCAATACGTTCCACGGTAGTCCGCCCCGGTGGCTGGCTCCCGGCGCCAGCGGTGGCAGCAGCAGGACACCGAGCAACGTTCCGCCGGCATCGGGAGCGCCATCCCAGACCTGGAGTGTTGTGGTGATGGAATCCGTCGCGCCCCGATTGTAAGCCCAGAGGCGCAGGGTGCGCGTGGGCTCGCTCCCGGCGAGGAGTTGTGGCGTCTCGGCAACCAGATCGACGACACCGGTGCCGTAGGCAAAGGCATGCTGCTGCGCGTGCACCAAGCCGCCTGCCGTAACGCGAGCCATCACCGTGTGCTGTCCGGGGGAAAGCGGTCCCGGCAGAGCCAGCGCAACTGCGTGGACGCCTGTCGTCAGCGTCAGCGTGTCCCCAGTGGCGAGCGCGCTATCGAGCAGCAGCTCCAGCGTCGCACTGGTCGCGCTTGTCGCGTGGAGGGTGAGCGTTGCCGTGACCGGGTCGGTCGCGCCGGGGTACGTCTCCCGGTCGGTGCGCAGCCCCAGGATGGCGACGGTGCCTACATCGAAGCTCTCTGCACCCACCGCGTAGATGTGTTCGGGATTGGTCGGGACTGTGAGCAGGTAGACCAGGCGGTGTGGCCCGGCCTGGGTGGTGGAGAACGGCAGCGCAACAGTGAGATGGTTGTTGAGCGCCGCCGCGAGCGGGACGGTCTGCGTGACCTCTGCGCTGCGCGTCCCATCGGGATAGCGCAGCCAACTGCGCAGGGCGACCGTCAGGGCGTCGGTGGAGGCGACGGTCAGTTCGGCCCGCAACGTCTCACCCGGCGCAGGGCGCGGGTCCAGCAAGTGCGCCTCGGTGACGCGCACCCAGGGCGCATCCACGTCGAAAGGCACACGCCCCACTGCTTCTCCACCACCAGAAAGAGCCAGGACGTAGTTGATGGTGTATGTGCCGCGCAGCAAGGTGTCCGGCAGGGCAAACTGGAAACAGGGGGTCGGGGGCGCGGGGCAAGCCGTGGGGGATAACACGGTAGTGAATCCCGGCGCCGTGACGGTGAGTGTGCCGGTCGCCGTCGTGACCACGGCCACGCGCACGGTATCGCCGGGCCGGTAGACGGTGCGGTCGGGGATCACGGTGACGCCGGGTTGGCGCAGGCGGAGGTAGGTGGTGTTGAGGTGGATGCCGCGCTGCTCCTCTTCTTCATAGACGGCGTAGAAGACTAGCGTGTCGCTGGTGTAGTCCCCGGCCGTGAGCGGGAAGTCGAGCTGCTGTGTTGCGCCGCCGGCGAGGGTCAACGGTTGGGTGAACGCCGCGCCGGCGTAACCGACGTGCGCGTAGAGGGGCGGCGTGGTGGCGGCGCCGTGGTTGGTCACCGTGAGGCGCAGCGTCGCGGTGACGCCGGGATCGTAGAAGAGCTGGTCCCACCCGGCGTCGACGGACAGGTCCACACCGTCGATGGGCAGCGCCAGATCGTAGCGTTGTCCGCCGAAGTGGTAGTAGCCCACCAGCGTCTCGCCGGAGAGGCCCACGGGGGCGTCGAAGGTGAACACCAGTGTTTCTGCCGCGCCGCCGGGCAGCCACAGGGACTGTGTTTCGTCCAGCAGATTGCCCAACGTGACGGTGAGAATGGCGGTATCCGGCGCCGCGCCGCGATTGGCGACGTCGAAGGTGAGCGTGACCGTCTCACCGGCCGTGACGCGGGTTTGGGTGGGCGCGGCGGTCACGACCAAGTTGGCCTGCGGCACGGTGATGGTGGTGTAGGCCGCGGCCAAAATAACGCCGCCGCCAGCTTCCACGGTCACTGTGAGCGGCCAAACGCCGGGGGCGAGGGCGGACAGATCCAACGCGAGCGGCAGGCTCAACGTCTCCGCCGGCGCCAGGAGCACGGACGTGACCGTATCGAAAGGCGCTGGCACGTGGACTACGGCTGTCAGCGGCGCGGCCCCGGTGTTGGTGACGTGAGCCGTCACGGTGACGGCGGCGCCCACGGCGGGCGGGGCCAACACGTCCAGGGCGGCAGCTTCGGCGGGACGCACGGTAAGCGAGAAGGCGGCGGCGCTCCACGGGGTACTGGCGCTGAAGGTGTAGTCGCCGGGTGGTATATCGGCAAAGAGAACCTGGGCAGCGCTTGCATTGCCGGCCAGCAGAACCTTTGTGAACTCGGCCGCCGCTATTTCCTCTGACTCGTTGGTCAGCGTGACGTAGGTGGTGAAAGTCAGGTCCAGTTGGCCGGTGTTGGTGAAGGTGTAGGGCACGGCCACGCGGCCCGGCAAGGAGTACGCCTCGGACGTCCAGGTTGCCGCCAGGCCTTCGCCAAAGGCGACGCTCTGCGTGAGCACCTGGGATACATCACCGGAGAGGGTGACGCCGAGTACCGTGTCGGTGGTGATGTGGTGCGACCAGAGGCGCAGCGCGCGCTCCCCGGCCGGCAGCGTCAGGGTTTCGGGCGGCGCGCCGTCGCGGGTGACGGTGAGCGCCAGATCCAGCGCCGAGGGGTTTTCCAGAGTAAACGCAACGTCGAACGGCGCGCGGCCGGCCACGGTAGGGGCGGCCAACGCAGCCTCCACAGCCGGGGCGTCCACGACGAGGCGCTCGTTCAGCGTGACCGGCGCACTCTCGGCAGACAAGCGCAGCTCGGTCGTTGCCAGGAAAACGCCGGCGCGGTCGGGGGCGGGAAGTGTGAGCGTGTAGGGTACTGGAACCCCATAGGGCAATGTCATGGCGTCGGAGATGACGATGGTCGCGCCGTCCAGGGTCACGGCGAGCTGCACACCCGCGTAGTCCGAATACTGGCTCGTGATTGCGCCATAGACCTGCAATAGCTGCAACGGAGCGGCCACGGTAGGGGTAAGGTTGGCAGTCAACTCGCACCCGTTTGCATCGTACGGATCCACGTAGAAAGGTTGGGCGGCGGCGGCCAGTTCCTGCCCGGTGGCCGCCAGCAGCCGCGCCTGGAGGTGGAACTTGCCGGTTGCGCCGAGTGTGACGGCGAGGGCCGATATCTCTTCCTGAGCGGCCGCGGCCAGGTTGACAGGAAAAGTCTCCTGCCAGAGGACGCGGGTAGCGATGGGTGGGCGGTAGCGAGCCGCGCCCTCTGCTGTGGCAACCCACACTTCATCCGGATCCGGCCCAACGGCCAAATCATAGATATACGAATAGTTCATCTCGTTGGGTAGAGCGTACAGGGCACCTTCACCGGTCACCGGATCGTAGACCTGGACGCGTCCATCTGCATCGGCCCAGATGCGTCCATCGGCGGCGACGGTCAGGTGCTCGATCTGGTCGCTTTGCAGATCGCTGTTGGCGGTGGTGTAGGTCAGCCAACTGCCGGCTTGCAGGCGGCTCAGGCCGGCGCCGGCCACCCAGACGTCGCCCGAGGCGTCCACGGCCACGTCCGTGGGGCTGTCGGTGAGCAAGGGGCTGTTGGCGGTGGTGTAGGTGATCCACTTCTGGTCGACGGCGCGCAACTGACTCAGGCCGTCGCCGGCTACCCACACGTTGCCATCGGCGTCCACGGCGAGGCCGGTCGGCGATCCGGTGAGCAAGTTGGAGTTCGCCGTGGTGTAGGTGATCCAGGTATCGTCAGCGCGCAGGACGCTGAGGCCGCCGCTATAGTCGTCAAGGTCGTCGTCCCAGGCCGGGTGGGCGAACCAGACGTTGCCTTTCGCGTCCGGCGCGATGCGGACGACGTGGTCGTTGAGCAAGCCGGAAGTGGCGGCGCTGTAGGTAAGCCAGGTCGTGTTGGAAAGCAGCACAGCCGCCCCGATTGGCGGATCGTAGTAGGTTCCCAACGCAAGCCAGACGCGGTCGTCGGGACCTACGCTTACGTCGTTAATTACACAATCGTAATCGACCGGAAGTTCAACGGTCTGCCAGGTGACGCCGTCGGCGGCGAGACGATCCAGATGGGCAAGGGTTCCCTCGGGCTGCTCCGTCGTCCCGAACCAGCGGTTGCCGCCCGCATCGACGGCGATGGCAGAGGCGACCGCATTCCGGTAGCCAAAAAGCCCGCACTCTGGATCGTCGAACAGACAACGCTCCCAAGCCGGAATGAACCGCTCCTCTGCTTGGACGATCTCGAGCTGGAGTTGCGCGTCACTCAATGGGCGGGGGCCGTTGGCGATGGTCGCTGCCGCGCCGAGGGAATTCCAGAAGGTATAGCGTTCTTTGTTGGTGGTCGCCGTCAGACCAGCGGTCACGCCATTGATTTGCACGAGCTGCCAGTAGGATACCGGCTCCGCGCCGGGCAGCGCCGCATGCGCCAACAGGGTGTACACGCCACTGCGCGCCTGGTCGGGGACGGTGAGGGTGAAAGGCTGCTCGTCACCGGCCGGCCGGCCGGCCTGTTCCGTCCACGCCGCCACGACCAGGCCACGCGCGTCCAGCAGGCGCAGGGACACGGCGGCCTCCGCGTCCACGCCGCCAGAATTGTACAAGTATAGCGCGAGCGTATCGCCGGCCGTCGCCGCCGACGGTGCGTCAGTGGCCCATTCCAGCCGGGCCGGGGGTACGACGAGCGGACCGGCCAGCGTTTCCCACACGTCCCCGGAAGGCAGCGTGGCGGTGACGTAGAGCGGGTACGCTCCGGCGGCCACGTCCGCCGGCACAGGGATGTCCCAGGAAAGCGCGTCCGCAGCGCGCGGGTCCAGCACGAGCGATTGGGTGTAAGTATAAGAAAGCGCGGGCGCAGCCAGGGTGACGGTGAGCGGTAAGTGGAAGGGGCCGGCATTGTCCAGGGCAAGGACGACGGTGGCTGTCTCGCGGGCGCGGTAGCCGGGCTGCTCCAGGCTGTTCTGCGCCCGAAGAACCGCCGGCCAGAACATCTTTTGCCGGCGCGCGCTATATGCGTCGTATCCGCCGTATTCATCGGCGACCGCGAGTGTGAGAGTGTACACCCCAAAGCGCAGTGGCGGCACGGTGAGCGGTAAGGTCAGGACCTGGGAGGCCAGTGGGGCTAGACTGAAGGTCGTCGCCGTTGTGGCGGTGCCGCCGCCGGGCGCGGTCAAAGTGAGCGTCAGCGCGCCCGCGGCGACGGGCAACGCCGCGGTATTGGTGAGAGTGAGCGGAAGCGCTATACCCGCGTCGCCCGACGACAGGGATGGACCAACGGCAAAGACAACGGGCGAGGCAGGGACACGCAGCGCCGCGATACCACCGCCGATGCTGTGGCCGTCGGCCGCGTAAGCCCCGATCCAGACTTGACCGCGGCCGCCGGTGACGGTGACCGGGACGGCAAAAGTGTGCGTAACCATCGTATCTTATCAAAAAAACGGGGGAATCACGGCGCAGCCCAGGAATCCTCCAGATGCAGAGCTTGCGCCGTTTGAGCGATCAATTCGGCTAAGGGTGGAATAGTATGGGTCGCCAGAATGCGATCACG
>Ga0209510_1004689_pt1 | contig 11869 bp, 6 predicted proteins | sample BiotimSIPDNA_FD_185749 | JGI IMG/M metagenome (GOLD analysis project Ga0209510, IMG submission 185749) | Anaerobic biogas reactor microbial communites from Washington, USA - Biogas_R1 time_0 SIP DNA (SPAdes) (version 2) | ecosystem: Engineered > Bioreactor > Anaerobic > Unclassified | place... | reverse complement strand
ATCACTCCCCACGTGCAGCAAATTATTGATGCTGCAGTTGCGAAAGCTTATAGTAATAGCCGCAGAATCGAGTGGCGCGAGGTGCTTGCCGGCGAGAAAGCTTTCAACGCCGTGGGCAGTTGGTTGCCTGAAGAGACGATGGAGGCTTTCCGTACCCACATGGTGGGAATCAAGGGCCCGCTTACCACACCCATCGGAGAGGGTATTCGTTCCCTTAATGTAGCGCTCCGACAGGAGCTGGATCTCTATGTCTGTCTGCGGCCGGTTCGTTGGTTTGAGGGCGTGGCAACACCGCTTCTGCATCCTGAGAAGGTACATGTCACCATCTTTCGGGAGAACACCGAGGATATCTATGCCGGCATTGAATGGGCAGCCGGGACACCTGAACTGAAAAAGGTACTCAAATTCCTTCAGGAAGAGATGGGAGTGGCGAAGATCCGTTTCCCGGAAAGCACTTCGCTTGGCGTAAAACCGGTATCACTGGAGGGTACTGAACGTCTGGTACGCGCAGCCATCGAATATGCGCTGGAGCATGGTCTGCCTTCTGTGACACTAGTACACAAGGGCAACATCATGAAGTTCACCGAGGGTGGCTTTAAGAAGTGGGGCTATGCACTTGCGGAACGTGAGTTTCCCGACCATACCTTTACCGAGCATAAGTTTCGCCAGATTGAGGCAGAGCGTGGTCTGGAGAAGGCGGTTGAGGAATACAATCTGGCAATTGCCAACGGGAAGGTTTTCATCAAGGATGTGATTGCAGATGCATTCCTGCAGAACACGCTCCTCAAACCGGAAGAGTATGCCGTGGTGGCTACGCTTAACCTCAATGGTGACTATATCTCCGACCAGTTGGCGGCGATGGTTGGCGGCATCGGTATCGCACCGGGTGCCAATATCAATTATCACACCGGACACGCCATCTTTGAAGCGACGCACGGCACGGCTCCCGATATTGTGGGGAAGGGGAAAGCCAACCCCTGCTCCATGCTGCTCTCGGGGGTGATGATGCTTGAATACATGGGATGGCACGAGGCAGGTGCGTTGATCACAACATCACTTGAGAAGCTATTTGCTGAAGGTTATGCCACTGCCGACCTGGCTCGTTTCATGAATCAAGGGAAAGCTCTAACCACTGCTGAGTTTGCACAAAAAGTGACCGAAACCATTAAATTATAAAGATTCAAACAAACAAAATGGATTGAATGGCTGTTAATTCAGCATTCTCTAACCATTGCCCAACATTTTCATATTACTGAAATTTTACAATCAAAACATATCAAAAGATGAATAATGAACAAATAACGAAGACTTTATCTGATTCCATTGCCTTCACCAGCAACATCGACAAGGAACTCTTTACAAAAATGGGTGTGAAGCGCGGTCTGCGCAACGAGGATCACTCCGGTGTTCTGGCTGGACTCACTCGTGTGGGTGATGTAGTGGGCTATGAGCGCCAGGAGGATGGCACACTGAAGCCTGTACCGGGAAAGCTCTACTACCGCGGCATGGATGTGGAGGAGTTGGTGAAAGGTGTACAGTCTGAAAACAGGCTCGGCTTCGAGGAGACTGCCTTCCTGCTGCTCTCCGGTCGGCTCCCAAACAAGGAGGAGTTGGATGCCGTGAACAGCCTGATTGCGCACACAATGCCGCTTAACCATCTGGCCACCATGAATATCCTCTCACTGAAGGGGAAGAACATCATGAACATCCTTGCCAGAAGCGTGCTGGAGCTGTATGCCTACGACGAGAATCCCGATGACATCTCACCCGACAACCTGGTACGTCAGTCGCTTAACCTGATAGCCAAGTTTCCCACCATCATCGCCTATGCTTACCAGGTGATGCGTCATGATCAGATGGGGCGTTCGCTGCACGTGCGTCATCCCTATGAAGATCGCTCCGTAGCGGAGAACTTCCTATTCATGATGAAGGGACGTGACAATTACACCGAACTGGATGTGAAGATCCTCGACCTGGCGCTGATACTGCATGCAGAACATGGTGGCGGTAACAACTCCACCTTCTCGGTGCGGGTCACCAGTTCTACCGAAACCGATACCTATTCGGCAATCGCAGCCGGTATCGGTTCTCTGAAGGGTCCCCTTCACGGGGGTGCCAACATCAAGGTACAGGGTATGCTGGAAGACATGAAAAAGAACGTGGACGACTGGAGCAGTGTGGAGCAGATCGATGCCTACTTGACCAAGATTCTAAAGAAGGAAGCATACGACCGCACCGGTCTCATCTATGGCATCGGCCATGCTGTCTACACCGTGAGCGATCCTCGTGCCGACCTGCTGAAGGAGAAGGCTCGTGAGCTGGCCCGTGAAAAGGGACGCGAGAAAGAGTTCAACTTCATGGAACTGATCGAGGAACGTGCCGTGGAGGTGTTCCTAGGCTTTAAGAAGCAGACCGCCAAAGCACGCACTTGCATCAACGTTGACTTCTACTCCGGTTTCGTTTATGACGCCATCGGCCTGCCGGCAGAGGTATTTACCCCACTGTTTGCCATGGCCCGAATTGTGGGTTGGTCGGCACACCGCATCGAGGAGATGAACTTCGCCAGCAAACGACTGATTCGTCCTGCTTACAAAAACGTTCGGGAGAAACAAGATTTTGTACCCATCAACGAAAGATAAAGTAAACGCATGCAGAAAATAAAAGTAACCAATCCAGTAGTTGAACTGGATGGTGATGAAATGACCAGAATTATCTGGTCATTTATCAAAGAGGAGTTGATCCTTCCCTATCTCGACCTCGACATCAAGTATTATGACCTGAGCATCCAGCACCGTGATGCTACCAACGACCAGGTGACAATCGATGCTGCTGAGGCGATCAAGAAGTACAACGTGGGCATCAAGTGTGCCACCATCACGCCCGATGAGGCTCGTGTGGAGGAGTTCGGACTGAAACAGATGTGGCGATCGCCCAATGGCACCATCCGCAACATCGTGGGAGGTACCGTCTTCCGCGAGCCAATTATCTGCTCCAACATCCCCCGCTACGTGCAGGGTTGGACTGAGCCGATCATCATCGGCCGTCATGCTTTCGGCGACCAGTATCGTGCTACCGACAAGGTGATCAAGGGGAAGGGGAAGCTAACGCTAACCTTCACCACCGAGGATGGTGAACAGACCAGCTGGGAGGTGTATGACTTCAAGGGCGACGGCGTGGCAATGGCAATGTACAACACCGATGAGTCGATCTACGGCTTTGCCCGTTCCTCATTCCAGATGGCGCTGACCAAAGGCTATCCGCTCTACATGTCGACGAAGAATACCATCCTGAAGGCCTACGACGGACGCTTCAAGGATATCTTCCAGGAGGTGTATGAGAATGAATTCAAGGATGCGTTTGCGAAGGCAGGCATCACTTATGAGCACCGGTTGATTGACGACATGGTGGCTTCAGCCATGAAGTGGAATGGTGGTTTCGTCTGGGCCTGTAAGAACTATGATGGCGACGTGCAGTCGGATACTGTGGCGCAGGGTTTCGGCTCACTTGGCATGATGTCTTCCGTGTTGGTGACACCCGATGGCAGCACTGTCGAAGCTGAGGCAGCCCACGGAACTGTTACACGCCACTACCGGCAGCATCAACAGGGCAAGGAAACCAGTACCAATCCCATTGCTTCCATCTTTGCCTGGACACGGGGATTGGCTCATCGTGGCAAGCTGGACAACAACCAGCCGCTCATCGATTTCTGTAACAAGTTGGAACAGGTTTGCATCGATACGGTGGAGGGAGGTGAGATGACCAAGGATCTTGCGTTGCTGGTACACGGAAACGATGCACCGCGCGACAGCTGGCTCACCACACAGCAGTTCCTGCAAGCACTTAAAAGGAACCTGGAAAGAAGCGAAAAGTCATAATACAGAAGCGTACTATAAACAGCTAATAACGTTCAATAAAAAAGAAGGGCAGTCCGTACGGGCTGCCCTTGCTTCATTAAAACGAAAATATTTGATTGTCAATCTTCCTTCTCCTGCTCCTCGTAAGCCTTGAGCAACTTCTCCTGCACATCGGAGGGAACCAGCTCGTAACTTGCGAACTTCATGGTGAAGGATGCCCTGCCACCGGAGAGGGAGCTGAGTGAGGTGGAGTAACTGTTCATTTCTTTCAGAGGCACACGAGCCTTCAGCTTCTCAAACCCTTTTTCACTCTCCATGCCCATAATCATGGCACGACGTCCTTGCAGGTCGCTCATTACATCACCCATGTATTCTCCTGGAACGGATACCGTTACATCATATATCGGTTCCAGAATCTTGGGTCCTGCGTTCTTGAAAGCTGTGCTGAAAGCGTTCCTTCCTGCCAGCATGAAAGAGATTTCATTGGAGTCCACCGGGTGCATCTTACCATCATATACGATCACCCTTACATCTCGTGCGTAAGAACCGGTAAGTGGTCCCTGTTCCATGCGGCCCATGATTCCCTTCAGAATTGCAGGCAGGAAACGGGTGTCGATGGCACCACCCACAATGCTGTTCACGAAGACCAGTTTGCCTCCCCAGTCAAGTTCAATCACCTGCGTGTCGCGGTTCTGTACCTTAAACTCCTGCCCGTTGAAACGGTAGACCTCCGGCATGGGTAACCCTTCATTGTAGGGCTCCACAATAAGGTGTACCTCTCCAAACTGACCTGCACCACCCGACTGCTTCTTGTGCCGGTAGTCGGCACGTGCCGTCTTGGTGATGGTTTCACGGTAAGGTATCTTCGGTTCCAGGTATTCGATCTCTATCTTATCGTTATTTTCAAGGCGCCATTTGAGGGTGCGCAGGTGGAACTCACCCTGACCCGAAACGATGGTTTGCTTCAATTCCTTGGAGACCTCGACAATCCAGGTGGGATCCTCCTCCTTCATGCGGGTGAGTGCCTCACTCATCTTTTCGGAGTTGGATTCATTTACTGCACGAATGGCACGACGATATCGCGGTTCAGGATATTTGATGAAGTTGAACTGATTGTCAATCCCCTTTGCATTGAGGGTGTTGCCAGTGCGTACGTCTTTCAGCTTCACAGCGGCACCAATGCTGCCGGCATGCAGCTCTTCCGCCTTGGTGCGGATTTGTCCTGCCACGGTGTAGAGTTGTGCCAGTCGTTCCTTCGAGGAGCGGTTGCTGTTGGTCAGGTCATCACCCTCCTTTACAGTACCAGACATCACCTTGAAGTAGGAAACTTCACCAATATGCGGTTCTACAGTAGTCTTGAAGAAAAAGAGGCTGGCGGGTGCATTGGCGTCGGGTTTTATCTCTTCACCATTACTATTGTTCGGAGCAGGTACCTCGTTAGGTGAGGGGGCTACCATGTTGAGAAAGTTCATGACACGGTGTACAGCCATATTTTTCTCTGCCGAAGCACAGAAGAGCGGGAAGAGGGTGTGGTCGAGCATCCCCTTGTGAATGCCGTCACGCATCTCCTCCTCGGTGAGTGATCCCTGGTCGAAGTATTTCTCCATCAGACCTTCATCATTCTCTGCGGCTGCTTCGAGTAGTGCCTGGTAGTATTCACCGGCACGTTCCTTCTCGCTGTCCGGAATCTCCAGCACCTCAGGAGCACCAGCTCCCGGGGCCCATTTGTAGAACTTCTGTTTCAGCACATCTACGATACCATTGAAGGAACTACCGCTACCTGTCGGGTATTGCACCGGTACCACCTTGTTGCCGTAGAACTCGCGGAGCCCTGCAAGGGTGTTGTCATAATCTGCCTTGTCATGGTCCATCTGGTTCACCAGTAACACCATCGGCTTCTTCAATTCATCTACATAGCGGAACTGATTCACAGTACCCACCTCCACGCCGTTGGCGGCATCAATCAACATCAGTGCCATATCGGTGACATGGAGTGCAGAAATCACTCCACCTACAAAATCATCCGATCCGGGGCAGTCGATAAAGTTCATCAATTTATCTTTCCACTCGTAAGAGAAGACGGTCGAGAAGACCGAGTATCCATATTCCTTCTCAACAGGGAAGTAGTCACTTACACTGTTCTTCCCATCCACGGATCCGCGTCGTTTTATAAGACCACACTCGAAGAGCATGGCCTCTGCGAGCGTGGTCTTACCTGATCCGGCATTGCCAATGACAGCAATGTTCTTGATTTCGTTTGTTTTGTACACTTTCATAGGATTTATTGATTTAATAAGTTATGGTATTTGTAACTTGTAATCGGAGTGAAATTTTGCTAGAATCTACTCATACTAGTATCATGATTAGAATTATATCAAGTATTTAAAATTTAGAGTGGCTAAAATCATTACTGCCTCCCTCCAATGCAATAAATGCTTGATGGCCGGGGTGCAGCGGTATGAAAAATGACTTTGCAACGGCGTGAGACCGGCAAAGTCAACCTGTCGTGATCAGCGTTGCAATTTATAAAATAAGGATGACAAAGAGAAATGTTATGGTTATGTTTTATAACATATTAGTTTGGCAGGATAGGGAGTAAATCGGAAGGTAAACAATTGCCGTTGTAAGTTGTTAATATAGCTGTCAAAGATAACCTCCACCGCATACGGTTGAGGGCATTCACACCTGGAAAAAGAGATGTTCACAACCTAAAGAACAATCAATGAAACCCTATCACAAACAGCCGGCAGAAGAACTGCTGATGCATTTTAACTCGAATGTCAATACCGGACTATCAACTGAGGAGGTGAAACAACGCCTCTCAAGCCACGGTCCCAATGAACTGAAGTCAACGAAGCAGAAATCACTGGTCACAATGTTCTTTGAGCAGTTCAAGAGCAGCATGGTGGTGATCCTCTTCATTGCAGCCATCATCTCGGGTATAATTGGTGTGATGCATCATGAGGGGCTGACCGAGAGCTATGTGATTCTGGCTATATTGATCATCAACGCAATCATTGGAACGGTGCAGGAACGTAAAGCGCAATCATCGCTTGACGCACTGAACAGGATGAGTGCACCCCAGACAAAGGTGTTGCGCGGAGGACAGGTTGCGGAGGTTGTCTCCACGGCCATCGTACCGGGCGACATCGTGATCCTCGATACAGGTGACATCATCCCGGCCGATTTGAGACTGCTGGAAGCGGTGAACATGAAGGTGCAGGAGTCGGCCCTGACAGGTGAGTCGGTGCCCGTGGAGAAGCATGACGGACTACTGGAGGAGGATGAGGTGCCGCTGGGCGACCGTGACAACATGGCATTCTCTACCAGCGTCGTGACCTATGGCCGCGGAAAAGGACTTGTGGTAGCTACCGGTATGGAGACCGAAGTGGGCAAGATCGCTCATATGCTACAACATACCGAGAATACCGACACCCCCATGGGAAAGCGGCTGCATCAGTTGGGCCGTATTCTGGGTTACGTGGCGCTGGGTATCTGTGCATTGATCTTCGGAGTTGGTATCCTCTACGGCAATGACTGGCTGGAGATGCTGATGATGGCGGTGAGTCTGGCTGTGGCAGCCATTCCTGAAGGGCTGCAAATCGTTTCCACCATTGTGTTGGCCATCGGAGTGCAGCGACTGGTGAAACTGAACGCCATCGTGCGCACACTCCCTTCTGTGGAGACACTGGGCAGCACTACAGTGATCTGCTCCGACAAGACAGGTACCCTCACACAAAACAAGATGACAATCGTGGAGGGATGGAGCGGCGGCAATCGCATCGATTTTCGCAATGCACCACTGCCCGAGGAGCTTGATGAAGATGAACGGATGCTGCTGATGAGCTCGCTACTCTGTACCGATGCCCATTTGAAGACCACGGAGGAGGGATCGCATGAGACGGCCGGAGATCCTACAGAGACAGCCATCGTGGATGTGGCACTGGAGCTGAAAATGAACAAGAACGAACTGGAAAAGCAATATCCGCGACTGCAGGAAGTTCCCTTCGACTCAGAACGAAAGCGTATGGCTACCATTAATCGTATGGAGGAAGGTCAGTTGCGTGTCAACGTAAAGGGTGGACTAGACGAGGTGCTGTCGGTCTCTACTGACATACTGATTCATGGCAAGGTGCGTCCCCTTACCGACGAGGACCGGTCGACAATCCTGGAGGAGAACCATCGCATGGCGCAGTCGGCACTGCGCGTACTGGCAGTCGCTTATCGTGACATCGACGCAGTGCCTGCCGAGGTGAATGTTGAGACAGTAGAAAAGGAGCTGGTGTTTGTTGGTTTGCTTGGACTGATAGACCCAGCCCGTCCCGAAGTGGTGGAAGCGGTGAAGAAGTGTCGCACTGCCGGCATCCGCCCCGTGATGATTACTGGAGACCACAAAGTAACCGCGGTTGCCATTGCTGATGAGATAGGCATCTACCAGGAGGGTGACAGGGCAATTACCGGCAACGATCTGGCAGCGATGACCGACGAGTCGCTGCGGCACGATGTGAAGGATTACTCTGTCTACGCGCGGGTGGCGCCAGAGCACAAGGTGCGTATCGTGCAAGCCTGGCAGTCGCAGGGCCAGATCGTGGCGATGACAGGTGATGGGGTGAATGACGCCCCTGCACTGAAGCAAGCCGACATCGGTGTCTCGATGGGTATCGTGGGAACTGAGGTAGCCAAGGATGCCTCCGATGTGATTCTTACCGATGATAACTTCGCCACCATCGTGGGGGCGGTGGAAGAGGGACGCCGCATCTACGACAACATTCTAAAGGCGATACAGTTCCTACTCTCGGCCAATGTGGGTGAGGTGCTGCTGATTTTCATCGCCTCCATCTTCAACATCGGGAACCCGCTCACCCCGATCCTGATCCTTTGGATCAACCTGGTGACCGACAGCCTGCCGGCATTAGCCCTCAGCATGGATCCGGCGGAGAAAGATATCATGACCCGTCGTCCTCGTGATCCCAATCAGGGATTTTTCACTAGGGGAATGATCTGGCGCATCATTTATCAGGGTACCACCATAGGTCTCATCTCGCTGGCTGCCTATTTGATAGGACTTCACGATGGCAAACAGGCAGGTCTTGAGGACCCGGAAGTATTGGGTAGGACCATGGCATTTGCCGTTTTGGGTTTCTCCCAACTGTTACATGTACGAAACCTGCACTCCAATAAACGTTCTTCCTTCCGCACAAGTGTCTTTAGTAACCTGGCGCTGCTGGGTGCAATCTTCATGTCAGCATTGTTGCTGCTCGGCGTTTTGCTGATACCTTCGGTAAGCAACATTTTCGGCGTGATGCCCATGGACAACTTGCATTGGCTATATGTAGGAGCCCTCTCGCTGGTGCCGATTGCAGTGGTTGAACTTGTGAAGCTGATGCGGCTTAACCATACGAAAGATGAATATTAATTGCTGAAAAAAAGTCAAAGCATTTTAAAATAAATATAAATATGCTCATTTTGGTGTACATTGTGCATCAATGAGCATATTTTTTTGTATTTTTGGGTGACAAAGTGTATGTTCACTCCGGAATTCGCTATATTTCTATCTATTAGGCTGTGCCGGGTTATCATCTTTGGAACGTAAAAACTGGAATCTATGGAAAATATAAATGAGGCCTTAACCCTATTGGCTATAGGGATGATCATGGTATTTGTCATCCTTTCCCTCGTGGTAGGGGTGGGAAACCTGGTAATCGGGATTACCAACCGTTACATCAGGGAACCTGAACATCCTGCAAAAAGTGCAGCTGCTGGTAAGGCAATTCAACCACGCAAACTGGCAGTAATTGCTGCAGTGGTGGATGTGATCACTAGTGGGAGCGGGAAGGTCGACTCCATCGAGAAGCGATAAGAACCAAAACAAATCAAACGATATTTTATGGCAAAAGAGATTAAATTCAGTCTCCTTTATAGAGACATGTGGCAGTCCTCAGGTAAGTATGTCCCCACAGTGGAGCAGCTCACGGAGGTGGCTCCCGCAATCATAGAGATGGGTTGTTTTGCCCGTGTGGAAACCAACGGCGGTGGCTTCGAACAGATCAACCTGCTGTTCGGTGAGAACCCCAACAAGGCGGTACGCGACTGGACGCAGCCCTTCAACGATGCCGGAATTCAGACCCACATGCTGGAGAGGGGATTGAACGGTATCCGTATGAGCCCTGTGCCATCGGATGTACGGCGACTGATGTTCCGTGTGAAGAAGCAGCAGGGTACCGATATTGCCCGTTCGTTCGATGGTCTGAATGATCCACGCAACCTGAAGGACTCCATTGTATTTGCGAAGGAGGCTGGCATGATCTCACAAGCGGCGCTCAGCCTCACCGTTTCACCGGTACACACTGTGAAATACTACACAGAGTTGGCTGACACGCTGATAGGAATGGGTGCCGATGAGATATGCATCAAGGATATGGCAGGCGTGGGACGTCCCGCCACCATCGGAAGGATCATCAAGCAGATCAAGGAGAAACATGCCGACATTCCTGTTACCTACCACGGTCATGCGGGCCCTGGCTTCCAGATGGCCTCCATCCTGGAGGCAGCACATGCCGGTGCGGAGTATATCGACGTGGCTATGGAACCTCTCTCGTGGGGTACTGGTCATGCCGACCTGCTGGCGGTGCAGGCAATGTTGAAGGATGCCGGCTTCAAAGTTCCGGAGATCAACATGAAGGCCTATATGAAGGTGCGTTCCCTCACGCAGAAATTTATTGATGATTTCCTGGGGTACTACATCGACTCCAAAAACAGGGTGATGAACTCACTGTTGATCGGTCCCGGTCTCCCCGGTGGCATGATGGGCAGCCTGATGGCAGACCTAGAGAACAACCTTGCCTCACTGAACCGCTGGAAGGTGAAGAATGGACAACCGGAACTGACGCAAGACGACCTGTTGATCAAGCTGTTCGACGAGGTGACTCATGTGTGGCCCATGGTGGGTTATCCACCATTGGTGACCCCCTACAGCCAGTATGTGAAGAATCTGGCGCTGATGAACGTATTGCAGCTCGAGAAGGGCAAGGAGCGCTGGTCGATGATTGCCGACAACATCTGGGATATGATCCTTGGTAAGTCGGGCAAACTGCCCGGTGAGCCGGCACCCGAGATCGTGGCGATGGCGAAGGAGCAGGGTCGTGAATTCTACAATGGCAATCCTCAGGAGCTCTATCCTGACAAGCTGGACAGCTTCCGTGCCGAAATGAAACAAAACAACTGGGATCTGGGTCAGGATGAGGAAGAGCTCTTCGAACTGGCGATGCATCCCGAACAGTACCGTGCCTACAAGTCGGGTGAAGCCAAGAAGGCTTTCGAGGCCGACCTGGCAAAACGCAAGGCTGAAGCAAGTGCACCTGCTGCACCTGTGGCTTCTACCGTAACAGATGGTCATTCATTTATGCCGAAGCAGCTGGTGGTGAATGTGGACAATGAGGAGTTCGTAGTCAATATCTCCTATCCGGGAAGCACCAACGGCAACGCACCTGCAGCCCTGAAAGAGACTGCTCCCGCTGCCATGGTGGCAGCAGCCCCTGTAACAGGTGAAGTGAAGGAGGTGCTCTCTCCACTGGAAGGGAAGTTCTTCCTCATCAAAGAGTCGTCAGAGAGCCCGCTGAAGGTGGGTGATAGCGTGAAGGAGGGCGACCTGATCGGCTACATTGAGTCGATGAAGACCTACAATGCCGTGACTGCCGAGGTGGGTGGAAAGGTTACCGAGATCTGCTTCGACAATGGTGCCTCGGTCGATGAGGATGACACGCTGGTTAAACTGCAATAGTTATGGGAGATATTTTTTCCAACATCGCAGAGATGACAGGCTTCAGCACCATGGGGTGGGAGACCATCCTGATGTGGCTGATCGCCTTTGTACTGCTCTACCTGGGTATCAAAAAACAGTATGAACCGCTGCTGCTAGTGCCCATCGGTTTCGGTGTGCTGCTGGCCAACCTGCCGGGGGCAGGGCTGGGCATCGTAGACACATCGCTGGTTCACAACGCCGACGGCAGCTACAT
>Ga0209510_1004684_pt1 | contig 11880 bp, 9 predicted proteins | sample BiotimSIPDNA_FD_185749 | JGI IMG/M metagenome (GOLD analysis project Ga0209510, IMG submission 185749) | Anaerobic biogas reactor microbial communites from Washington, USA - Biogas_R1 time_0 SIP DNA (SPAdes) (version 2) | ecosystem: Engineered > Bioreactor > Anaerobic > Unclassified | place... | reverse complement strand
CATAGACCGTGCCGCTTGACAGGCTGGTGGCCGTGCCGCGGGTCGGCGCTTCCGGCATAGAACCCGAGTGGTGCAGCCACTCGTACCACTGCAACGGCGCATTAGGCCGCACCCCGAGCATCTCTATGCGGGCCGAGAGTACGTAGTCCTCGTTCTCCATCGAATACATGGTGCCGACATAGCCCATGGTCTTGAGGTTGTTGACGCAGGAAATCGCCCGCGCCTTCTCCCGCGCCTTGTTCAACGCCGGCAACAGCATCGCGGCCAGAATCGCGATGATGGCGATGACGACTAAGAGTTCGATTAGGGTGAAAAAAGGCGTTTTTGCATGGCACGTCCCTTTCTGTCGTAAGGCATTGTGTGTCAAGCGTCAGGTTAATGGTTGACGGAAAGATATTGGAAGTCTGAGTTCGGCTGGTGTGGTGCTGGCAGGTGCAGGCTTGGCTGGGGCGGACCATGCTGCCCTCTTCGGCTGGCGCAGGGCGGTCAGGGGAGCCTCTCGGTCAGGACTCCGCCGTTTTGAACCAGCCAGACGTTTTCGTATGAGGTTCCATTGTAGGTGAGGACGTAGTTGACCGTGTCGACGTGGCCGTCAAGATAGCAGACATTGCGGCCGCCGGAATGGGCGGCGTACTTGCCGACCGCGCCGAATCGGCTTTCATAGAGCAGATAGAGCCGTTCGCCGTAGCCAGATGGGTAGGCGCCCTCAATGGCCTTGTAGGTCCAGCAGTCGGCAAAAGAGGCGATGATGGATGGGTTGTAAGCCTTGGCCAGGTGTCGGAGGTAGGTGGGCTCAGTCCCGATGGTCGCTTGCTTGAACCAGTTGTGGCCGTAGCTGGAGAACATCGGCTGGTACGACCACCACTGCTGCGGGGCGTAATTGCTTGGGCAAATCAGCATGTCATACATGTAGCCGTTTGTCGGGTTTCCGCTGCTGGTCGGATGGTAGACGGTGACAATCTTGGGGGTCTGCGGCAGGAAATTCGAGAAGTACAGCCAATCCGGCCAGTTCAGGTTGGCGTTGGTGGTGATGGTCGGATGGTATAGCCGCGAGGAGAAAACGTAGTCGTTGTTTTCGTCAGAGTAGAGAAGTTCCATCAGGCCAAGCTGCTTCAGGTTGTTCTTGCAGGAAATCGCCCGCGCCTTTTCGCGGGCCTTGCTCAAGGCTGGCAAGAGCATTGCCGCCAGGATCGCGATGATGGCGATGACGACCAGAAGCTCAATCAGGGTGAAGCGAATGATGTTCCGGAGCATGGCTTGCCCTCCTACAATTAGATTATGACAGGGAAAGTTGCCGCAGCGCTGCCAGGCCGCTGCATTTTATTTGACGACTGGTGCGCCAGTGCAGCGCCAGACATCCTCATAGTCGTGGCTAGTTCTGAAGCCATAGACAAAGTTCAGGGTGTCCACGTAGCCGTCTAAATACGACGTGTTGCGTCCGCCGGGGTGGGCGGCGTAGGCGCGGACGCGCTGAAATGCCGGCCAGCCGCCGAATGAGTGGACATAGCCGCCCAACGTGTAGCTGCCATTGACCGACACCAGGTATTTCCAGTTGTCAGCGAATTCCGAGACTATGGACGGCGTCTTGGCCTGGTTGAGCGTATGCAGGTACTGCGGATACGAGTAGATGTTGTCGATCATCACGTTATGGCCATAGCTGAGGGAGATGCAGATCCAGTGATACGCATACAATGACGGCACGTTGGATGGACAGAGGAGGGACGGATATATCTGCGAGCCATAGACCGTGCCGCTTGACAGGCTGGTGACCCTGCCGCGGGTCGGCGCTTCCGGCATATAACCCGAGTAGTGCAGCCACTCGTACCACTGCAACGGTGCATTAGGCCGCACTCCGAGCATCTCGATGCGGGTCGACAGCACGTAGTCCTCATTTTCCATGGAATACATGGTGCCGACGTAGCCCATGGTTTTGAGGTTGTTGACGCATGAAATCGCCCGCGCCTTTTCCCGTGCTTTTGACAACGCCGGCATGAGCATCGCCGCTAGGATGGCGATGATGGCGATCACGACCAGAAGCTCAATGAGGGTGAAAAAACGGCGTTTTGGCATGGGCAGGTCCTTTCTGTCGCGAGGCTGCGGATGTCACGCACCTAGTTTATGGTTTGCAGAAAAATGTCTGAAATCTGAGTTCGGCGGGCATGAGGGCTGGCATGAGGGCTGGCGTGGAGGCGGCGTGGATGGGCGCTGCCAGTCGGTTTTATTGCTGGGTCAGGGTTCCGCCGATTTTTTCGGCGATCCAGACGTTCTCCCTGGAGTTGTTGTTGACGGTCAGAGCGTAGTTGACGGTATCGACATGCCCGTCCAGATAGCCGTTGTTGCGGCCGCCGGCGTGGGCCGCATTGGCTCGGACTGCCGCGTATGTTGTTTCCACCAGATGGTAGAGGCGGTTGCCATAGTAGAGTGGATACGGGCCATTTTTATAGCGCCACGACCAGGTGTCGGCAAAAGTGGTGACGATGGACGGTCGGCTGCATTCAGCTAGGTGGCCCAGGTTGTCGGGCTTGGCGGTCGCAGTGTTGTCGATGTAGAAATTATAGCCGATGCTGGCGAACATCGGCTGGTAGGACCAGTATTGCTTCGGCTCTGGATCGGATGGGCAGATCAGCAGGTCATACATTCTGCCGTTGGTCGGGTTGCCGCTAGTCGGATGGTAAACGGTGACGTTCTTGGGCGCCTCGGGAAAGTATTTGGAAAAGTAAACCCAGTCTGGCCAGAACAGGCGGACATTGCCGGAGATGCTGGCATGGTACTGACGTGATGAAAACGCATAGTCGTCGCTTTCCATGCTGTAGAGCGTGGCGATCAGATTAAGCTGCTTGAGTTTGTTCTTGCAGGAGATTTCCCTCGCCTTTTCACGCGCCTTGCCTAATGCTGGCAAGAGCATTGCCGCCAGAATGGCGATGATGGCGATGACGACTAGAAGCTCAATCAGGGTGAATGACAACCAGTGCCGCAATGCTTTCATGGTCTTTTTTCTCTTTGCCCGCGAAGTGGATATTGTCGTCATGGGAGGTCTTGATTCATCCGCAGCCGCCCATTACATTATTAAGTATAATTCAAATTTCGTTAACCTGCAATCTATTATTAGATAATAATAGCATATTTTCGGTCATTTATCAAGCGGTCGGGATTGTTTTTGGGGAGGGCGGTCTGGAAAAGCAGCCGCCTTGGAGCGCCATGAAGATTTTTGATGTCCACACTCATATTTTTCCGGAGAAGATTGCTGCCTCGACTTTAGCCTATTTGAGCGCGCGGTCTGCCAACTTGCCGACTTTTACGCTGGGGACGTCGGCTGATTTGCGTCGTCACGCGATTGCTGCGGGCTATGCCGGCTGGATGAATTGCCCGGTGGTGACCAAGCCTGGGCAGGCTGCTTCGGTCAATGCCTGGGCGGCGGCCCGCAACCAGTGGCCGGCTCTGTCCTTAGGCGGCGTGCATCCGGAGGACGAGGACCTCGAAGGCGTGGTTCGGCAAATCCGCGATCTGGGGCTTTGCGGCGTCAAATTTCACCCTGAATACCAGGCGTTTGGCGTTCTGGAGCCGCGCGTAGAGCCGATTTGGCGCGTATGCGAGGAACTCTCCCTGCCGGTGTTAATTCATGGCGGCCAGGACATCGGCTTCCAGCCGCCGTTCCACTCCCGGCCGCGCGACTATGCTGAACTCAGCCGTCGCCATCCTGGGCTGGTCATCATCATCGCGCATCTCGGCGGCTGGCGCAACTGGGACGAAGTGGAACACGACTTAGTCGGAAGAAACGTGTTCTTAGATACCTCTTTTGCGCTGCCGTTCATGGAGGACAAAAGCCAGTTTGTCCGGATTGTGCGTCAACACGGGGCGGACAAGGTACTTTTCGGCACGGATTCGCCGTGGCAGGATTTGGCGGAGGCGGTGTCTGACGTGTCAAGCCAGCCGTTGACCCAGGCCGAGAAAGAGGACATTTTCTGGAACAACGCGGCGCGTATCTGGAATTTTCCGGTTGATGCCGCCCTGGCAGGCGCTTGAGAACTCTGGCCAGCCGGAGAGGCGGCGGTCGGTTCAGTTCGGCAAAATCAAGGCGTTCCCCGGCGGAGGAGTCGGCAGTGGCAGATGCAGGCGAAAATCGCGATCGATGGCTGGCCATGTCTGAAGATGAATTGTGGCGACAGTGCCGCCATGAGACTTGCCGGGGCAGCGGCCCGGGTGGGCAAAAGCGCAACAAGACTGAGTCGGCGGTGCGTGTCATTCACCTCCCCAGCGGCATTTCTGCCGAGGATGACACGTCGCGCTCTCAGCATCAAAATCGCCTCCATGCGCTTCGCAAGCTACGCCTGGAGATAGCCTTGCAGGTGCGCCGGGACGAGCCGCCGGCAGTGACCGGGCCAGCGCCAGGACTCAAGGCAGAGGCGTTTCCCCGGTGGGTGGCGGCAGCGCTTGACGCCTTGGCCGCAAATGGCTTCCGGTTGGCTGACGCCGCTGTCCAGCTCGGCTTGAGCACATCGCGTTTTAGCAAGGAACTGGCGAAACATTCGGCTGTTTGGCAGGTCGTAAACAAGGAGCGGGAACGGCTCGGGCTGGGACTGCTCCGGCAATGAATGACGCCAAGTGGCGCTGCCGATGATTTTGCACATCCAAATGAAAGAACGCGAATATGATGACCAAGAAAAAGATTTGTTGGTTGGTGATGGCCGTTTTGACGGCGGCGCTAGCGACGACGATGGCGCAGGATGCGGAAACAGCCCTGTTTACGCCGTCGGTGCGATGGGAGCGCCAGAATGACCGGGAAGCGCTGCTGACCGTCACCTTTGCGGTGGCGGACAACTCCTACATTTACGAAAATCAGCTCAACGTCGCGGCCCCGCCTGGAGTGGCGGTCATCTCGGCGGGCGGGGACGAGCCGGTCGTCCAGGAAGGCGAGGAATCGCGGATTTTCCAGGGTGGCTTCACGCGAAAATACCGTTTGCAAGGCGCTTTGCCTAGGCCTTTGACCGTGGCGGTGAGTTTTCAAGGCTGCAGCGACGGCGTCTGCATGCTGCCGGAAACCGTCAAGTTCACTCTTGGCGAAAGCGCGGAAGGGCAGGCCGCCATTGCTGCCGAGGGGCAGGCCGTCGCGGCGCCAGCGGCGGAGAGTGACGCTGGCGCCTGGCTGGCTTTGGCGCAGCGCTTCCAGGAACGCGGCCGGGCGACCGGCTACATGGATGAGGATGCCTTCCTGGCCTGGGCCGAGAAGGCAGAAGAGGGCGTTGCCGCAGAAACCGACGTCCTGCGCCGCGTCTTCACGCGCTATGGGCTGCTGCTGGCCGCCCTTCTCATTATCCCGTTAGGGCTGTTCTTGAACCTCACGCCCTGTGTGCTGCCGATGATTCCGATCAACCTGGCTATTATCGGCGCGGGCGTCAAGGCCGGCGGCAAGGGACATGGCTTCCGCCGGGGCGGTGTCTACGGCCTGGGCATGGCTCTCACGTACGGCGTCCTGGGGCTTTTAGTCGTGCTGACCGGCAGTCGTTTCGGCAGCCTTAACTCCTCGCCTTGGTTCAACTTGGCTGTCGCGGTCATTTTCGTGATCCTGGCCTTGGCGATGTTTGACGTGCTGACTATTGATTTTTCGCGCTGGCGTCGGGGCGGCGTGAGTGACGGCAAGGGCGGGGCGATGGGTCTGGTCGGTGTCTTTGTGCTCGGGGCAGTGGCGGCCACATTAGGAGGTGCCTGCGTGGCGCCCGTGCTTATCTGGGTATTGCTGCTGGCTGCCGACCTGTGGGCGCGCGGCAATGCGGTTGGGCTGGTGCTGCCGTTTCTGCTCGGCATCGGCATGGCCTTGCCCTGGCCGCTGCTGGGGGCTGGCATGGCCAAACTGCCGCGCCCTGGGACATGGATGGAAAACATCAAGCGCGCCATGGGCGTCTTGATTCTGCTGGGCGCCGCCTACTATGCCTGGCTTGGAGTGACCTTGTTCCGGCCGCCTGCTGCTGATGCTGCCCAGGCGCCAGACGGTTGGCATGCCGATCTCGTGGCCGCGATGCGAGTCGCCGAGCAGACCGGCCAGCCATTGTTCGTTGATTTCTGGGGCGTGACCTGCAAGAGCTGCACAGCCATGAAGGCGACGACGTTCAAGGCGCCAGACGTCATCGAGAAGATGCAGCCCTGGGTGAAGGCAGCCGTGCAGGCCGATGCCGCCAATGACGATGTCATAGCCGCCGCGCTTCGCCATTATGACGTGGTCGGACTCCCGACCTACCTGCTGCTCCAGGCCAAGCCAGAATAGCCATGAGACGGAAAGTGGCAGGTCGCTTCTTGCAGGAAGCGGATTGGGGCATGATATTGTTGTCCATGTCCAAGCCTGTATCCGATGAGCCAGGCTGCGTGTGAGGTGAATTAACCTAAGGAGAAAACGATGCCGGTCAAGCATGATGTCGAAAAAATTGGTGCTGGAATCAAGATCAAACTGGCTGTCATGAGCGGCTGGTTTCCAGGATTGAGCCATGTCGAGATGGTGGAGCAGGTGGCGGCATACGGATTTCCGGCGTTTGAGAACCTCGGCGCCGGCAAGTGGGAAGACAAGGAAGCCGTGCGCGACAAATGCGCTGAACTGGGCATTACGGTTGGCGCGATCAGCTGCAGCGGCACGATTGTCGGCGACGGCCCGGTCAATCCGGCGTTTCACGACACCTTTGTCGCTGAAGTGAAGACAGCGATCGCCAATGCCAAGGCTTTGGGCACTAGGACGCTTCTGGCCCTGACCGGGGCGGAGCGCACGGACATGACGATGGCCGAACAGATGGCCAATGTGGCAAAGGCGGCCAAGCGGGTGGCGCCAATGCTGGAAGACGCCGGCATGGTGATGACGTTCGAGACGCTCAACGTCAAGAAAGACCACAAGGGCTATGCCCTGGTTTACTCCAACCAGGCGGCGGAATTGGTTCAGAGCATCGGCAGCCCGGCAGTCAAATTCCTCTTTGACGTCTACCACCAGCAGATCAGCGAAGGCGACGTGATCCGCAACCTGACCGACTACAAGAATGAAATCGGCCACTACCACTTCGGCGACAATCCCGGCCGCCATGAACCCGGCACCGGCGAATTGAACTACAAGAATATTTTCAAGGCGATCGCCGACACCGGCTATACCGGATGCGTGTCCGCAGAATTCAGCAAAACCAAGGACTTGTCCGTCGAAGACCTGCTGCGCATCCTCGCTGACTGCGCTACGTTCTAAGTCGACTGAAAAAGGTGAGACGAGCCATAATGGCCGCCGTGAGCGCTGCCTGCGTCGGCGGTCCTGTGGTTTGTTATGGCCGGTTTGGCGGCGTGGCGTCGCCCGGCGAAGCGTTCCTCCCGAAAGGCGAAACTATGACCTTTGTGAGCATTATCCCCTGTCTTGACATGAAGGACGGCCGCGTTGTCAAGGGCGTGCATTTCGTGGAATTGAAGGACGCTGGTGATCCGGTCGAGGCCGCTGCCGCCTATTGCGCGGATGGCGCTGACGAGCTGGCCTTCCTTGACATCACAGCCACGATTGAACGCCGCCGCGCCATGTTCGACGTGCTAAGGCGCGTAAGCAGGGCGGTGACAGTGCCTTTGACGGTCGGCGGCGGCATCCGCACGCTGCAAGACATTGAAGACGCCCTTGCGGCTGGCGCTTCCGCCGTCAGCATCTCTAGCGCGGCTTTCCGCAACCCGCAGTTTGTCCGCGACGCAGCCAAGGCGTTCGGCGGAGAGCGGATTTGCATTGCCATTGATGTTGACCGCAATGACGCGATGCCGTCCAAGCGCGAAGTCTACATTGATGGCGGTCGGACGCCGACTGGCAAGGACGCAGTGGAATTCGCCCTGGCTATGAAAGACACAGGTGCAGGGCGAATTTTGCCGACGAGCAAAGCCTGCGATGGCAGTTGCGGCGGCTATGACCTTGACGTGACCCGTGCCATTGCCGAACAGACTGGCCTGCCAGTGATCGCCAGCGGCGGAGCCGGCACCCTGGAGCATTTCTACGAGGCGGCGACCATCGGCAAGGCCAGCGCACTCCTGGCTGCATCCGTATTCCATTTCGGGACGTTCACAGTCGCCCAGGTCAAAGACTATCTGCGCGCTAAAGGCGTCCAGGTGAAAGGCTGAAACCTGGTTGGTAAGCCACGCCGCCGTTTTTTTGCGCAGTCTGTACCTATTTCATGGGGAAGATTTTTGCGGCGACGTCGGTTTCCAGTGGGCCTGGTTCGAGCAGCAGCACGCCATTGTGCGCTGTGACTTCCTGGCTATGGCTGACACTTCCCTTCCAGGTCTCCCACCATTCCACGCGGTAGCGTCCATCCTTGCCGATTTCGACGCCGTAGCTGGCTGCGGGCAGTGGCGACACTTGTTTGCGTGCGTGGTTGAGCCAGCTGCTGGCGCTATTTTGCAGCCAGGCAATGGCCACGCTGTCGCAGGCCATGCCTGTGCAGATTACGTCGCGGCGCACAATCCGTCGGCAGCCTGTGAAGACGAAATAGGGAATGCGCATCCAGTCCTTGCCGTGGTTTTCCACCCGGATGCGCCGTTGCCCGGCGGCCACTGGTATGGCCAATTCCTCGTCGTATTCGCATTCCCACAGCTGCCACTGCTCCCGCCATTTCGACGATTTGCCGATGCCCTCGCCGCAGGGGAGTTCGCGGTTCAATGCCAGCTCGTCGTCGATGTATATCTTCAGGTGGCCGGAGTTGGACACCGTGTCGATTTTCAGTTTGAACTGTCCGTCAACGGGATAATTCACCAGGAAGGTCGGGAAGGTTCGTTTATCGCGATGACCCTCGCCTTGCAGCGTGGCGAGCAGTTCTTGGTCGTCATTGATGGCGCCGTCTTCCGCGATGCTGAAATTCGTCACTGCGGCCTTGCGGAAACCTGCGACCGTCTTGATTACAGCGTCATTGGTGCCTGGCCTGGCCTCACTCGGCGGTATCTCTGGCTTGCGAATTACCAGTGGCCGCCACACTTCCCGCCCAAACGGCAGGCCCTCCACAAAATTACGCAGCGCCTGGAAGTGGAAATGCAGATGGTTTGGGGCGATGTAGTTCTCATGCCACCATGGCATGGGATTGCCATTGCAGCCGCTGCAGATAGCCGCCCATCCTGAATTATGCAGGTGCCAGCCCTCCGGGTCCTTGTCTGCCGTTGACGCATGACTGCGGATGCCGAATTCAGCGAAAAGATGCGGTTTCGCGTGATTCGCTCGCTGCGTCTGGCAGTAGCGAATCGTGGGCACGGCCACATTCATGTCGTCATTGGTGTAGCAATGTGTCTGCACGATGTCCATCTCAGGGATTTTCCAGCATTCCACTGGGCCGGTCTTGCTCCACCAGCTGGTGCTGATCAGGTGGTTGTAGGGGTCGAGCGCAGCCAGAAAGGGCGCCATCTCGCGATGCCATTCAATCACTGTCTCGGCCGGACTGCCTGCCCAGCCTTCGAATTCGTTGCCGAATTCCCAGCACATAATGCGCTGGCTGTAGGCCCAGCGCGCCACTGTGTAACGCAGACGCTGCCGATAGAAGCTCTTGGCCTCTTCGTTGGTGAACCAATCGACCACCTTCTCGCAGGGGCCGCCATTGGCGCTGTAGTAGGGATTTCCCTCCCAGCCCGGATTGCGAAAATCCTGATGCGTGTCCATGCATATCATGTAATACATGTCCAGTTTTTCGGCCAAGTCCAGGACATAGTCAAGCTGCGCCGACTGTTTCTGCCGATAGTAGCCCAATTGCCACTCCCATTCAAGGCCGAAACCCTGGCTGGACATCCACCAGCGATTCCAGTTCTCGCCATGCGCCGCCATGACCTCGAGCGCCTTGGTTTCCCCGTAGGGGCCGGGACGATAGAGCGGCACGTTATGCCCTATCGGCACATAGCTCTCGCCGTTGTCATGGATGAAATAATAGGGATCAAGGCGACTCTGCCGCACAAAGCCGCGCTCCTTGCCTGCCACGACTCGTATCGGCGCTGGCAACGCATACTCGGCTCGGCCGCTGCGATCGCGCGCTATCAGCTTCACCCGCATCTCGCCGAGTCCCAGCCCTACTAGCCGCACTTTCCAGCAAGCTGCGCCCTCGGGATAAAATGCCTCGTGGCCATCAATGCGCTCCATCGCGTAGGGCTGCATGAAAAAGCCTGGCAACACATAGCTCGGCCCCCATGAGCAGTTCACTTCAGCGTCCAAGCTGACGTCCTGCGGATCAAAGGGATTGTCCCAGGTGCCGCGCAAATCTACATCAATCTCGCATTTGCGATACTGTGTAACCTCCACCGGCGCAGTCGCTGTCAGTGACAGAGGCGCGGCCATGTCCACCCGAAACACCGGATAGGTCGTCGGCATCGCGATGAAACTCAGCTCGGCGTTGAGTTCGAGGCTGCTGTTTTCGGGGAAATCTTTGTCTGTCGTCATGCCGAATTCCAGGTTTTTGCGGCTCTTGCCGCTGCTGGTAATTCGCGCACTGCAGTAATCCGGCACGGTGATGGCAATGCCATTGCCAGTGATCCGTCCAACTTTCAGGAGTTTGAAGTGTGTGTCAAACGCGTCCAGCAGCGAGGTGTTCAGCCATGGTTCAACCAGCGCCCTGTCTTTGTCGTCCCTCGCTTCCAGGGACAGGGTTCCGCGTACGCCAGCAACCAGGTTCAGGGGGCCGGTCTTGCGCACCAGCAGGCGCAGACGCAGGCCGGCCTCAGTTGGCGTCAGCGTCAGCTGATAGCGCAACGGCGGCGCATTCCCGCGGGTTCCCCAGACGCCCTCCAGCTGCAAATCGCCTGCGGCCAGGGTAATTTTCTCCACTGCGCCAGCAGCCATGGTCTCGTACACATAGCTGTCATGCCACTGGAAGAAGGTCAGATTGGCTGCGGAGCCATCTTTCGGCGTCAGGCGCAGTCCCGCAGTTTTGCCGGACAGCTCAATGATTCCCAGCGGACATTCCAGCCGGTAATTCTGCGCATCTGCCGTCGTCCACGCCGCCGGTTGCGCCGCCGCAGGCATGCCGGCCAGGGTCATCACACCCAGTATGCCGCCCAGTAGGTTGCTTGCCTTCATCGACCGTTCCTTTGCGTTGTAGTCCAGTGTACCTCATTACAGATTCTGCGCTAACATTCACACATCAATCCCAATGATGACGAGCGGAACCGCTGGTACTCCGCGTCCTTGGCGCATGATGTTATACAATTCTCCCTCATAATATGCGGGACCAGAGCTCATTTGCGCTTGCAGGGATTTCATTGGCAGTATTTCAATGCCGACGTCGATTTTGTCGCTGATGAAAAAAGCAAGGTGCTTGACAAACAGGTCGTAGGCGACAAAGGCATATTTGCCGAATTGCACTTCCAAGGCTACGCGCTCCTTGACGAAATCAGTCTGGTTATAACTGAAGATGGGAATCTGTCCAGCCAGCTCGATTTGCTGCTTTTGCTCATCGGGTTGCATAGTCAGTGTTTTCTGGATCAGTTTTCGGTCACTTGTCACCCAGTAGCTTACTCGGCTTTCGCTCCATGCCTTGGCGTTGAGTCGTTTCTTGAATTGCCGGTTCATTTCCACGGGGCTGTAAAGCAGTTTGTCAAGGGTGCGCTTTTCCTTTGACACCTTTACCTTGCAATGTTCGCCGTCAACATCTTGGATAACATCCTGGATTTCCTGCCACAGGCTTGGTTTGTGGACGAGGAGGAATTCAAGGCCGTTTAAGTGAGAATATTTTTCAATGATCTTCACTTTTCACCTCAATTTTCAGACTCAAGGGGCTGGCATTCCTTTGTCAGCAGCCATGGGCTGTTTGTCAGCTTGCTTCCGGCTGTCGGTTCATATTTCTGCTTGTTCATCGGGCGCACTTTCAGCGTACCGTCAAAGGCGGCCTGAATGCGTGTTCTGGCGATGTCTATATATTTCGG